>Ga0213917_1000017_pt1 | contig 59225 bp, 93 predicted proteins | sample McNCre117MG_FD_161051 | JGI IMG/M metagenome (GOLD analysis project Ga0213917, IMG submission 161051) | Freshwater microbial communities from McNutts Creek, Athens, Georgia, United States - 1-17 MG | ecosystem: Environmental > Aquatic > Freshwater > Creek | place: USA: Georgia | collected... | reverse complement strand
ACCGTTTTCAAAATAAGTCACCATTGCATCCTTCCAATCAAATCCCTTATCAGACCAGTTTGCGGGGCGGTTTACTGAAGTTTGATATTCACCACCGCTAGTCCAAAGTTGCACACGACCCTTCTTAGAAGTCTTGCCCGGATCGGTTGCTGGGTCCTTGAACACGTCACGCCATTCGAGTCCTTCTAGACCATCGATTTCAACGCGGACACCAACTGCACTACACTTCATAGCAAACTTCAGAGTATCACGGTCACATTGTTGCAACAGACCACCACCCATACCGAATGCTAGATTATCTGCTGAGTAGCCGCAAACATCCACAACACAGCGCAAGATACTGCTAAGAGACACAGAGTTAATACCGTCGCCCCAGATAATGCGAACATTATTAAGGACTTTGTATCCCTTTTCGTTAACAGAAAATCCAAAGTGTTTAGCCAGAATGGATAACATTTTAGGAAGAACCACAACAGGATCACCACTATCAGGACGAATAACAACAGTTGCACCAGAATTGACAACATCATCTTTTAGCTCCGTTCCCCACTTTTCACAAGCAGCATAAATGTCATATGAATCAGATACAACTGCAACGATAGCACCAGGCTTTGCAAATTGCTTCAACATATTACGGTAAGCTGCTACTTCGTTTTCACGACCCCAGCTGGTAATGGTACTGTGTTCGGCTGCTGGAATAGAGAATCCACAAACATCACCACCATAAACATCCATAACATGCAGGATGCCAGACATAGTATCTGTACCCATGAAATTGACTAGGTGTGCTGCTCCACCTACTGCCGCGCTTTCCAGAGAACTTACACCACGAGCACCAAAGTCGTGCAGTTTAAAACCGATACTAGTAGGATCACCAGATTTCTCCAAGTAAGCTAGAATCTCTTGCTTAATGTGCCAGCTGGTTGTACCGACTGTGGTTGGATACCAGATAGCTCGAAGGAGTGCGGTTTCAATCCAAGTTGTAAGCCAATAGCATTTTGGATCGGTGTTCTCGATGGTACACAGTACATTCTTTGTTGGGATGATAAGTCCTTCTCGAGCTGCACGGATTCTAACAGGGAGGTATCCACCATGTGCATCAAGGATGTACTGCCAACCAGCACGGTTAAAAGGTTCTCCGTGAGCGGCCCAGATTTTTTCTGCCAAGTCAATATCCGATTGAGTAATTGGGACTGATAGCTCTTTGGCAATTGCTTGAACGCCGAGAAACTCTGTACGATCGTACTTGCCTCCTCGGGACTCAATGTATGAGTAGACATACTCGGTTCCTTCTGGGTACTGAGAAAACATGCTAGCCTTATAGCTGTCAGTGTTAAGTAGAATTGAATTGTTCATTTTAAAGTTCCTTTAAAAATTGCCTTGCTCTATCGCTAGGACTTAATTAACGACTATAGATACCGGAGTCGTTAAAACCGGTTGGGTGAAATTCTACCGTACATCCACTCATATAGGCAATATCGTATTCATCACGACCATAACCAGAACTCTTGTTTCCGATATTAAATGTCAGTGATTTTACCTTACGACCGGTTTGAGATTCAATTTGTTGTTTCACAAACCGCTCAATCTCAGAGCCTTCAATAGTGAATGTTTTGATTTCCAAATCCAATTTTAGCATAATATCAAGTTCCTGTGAAATAACGTATAATTTCAATGTGATCATCAAAGAAGTCTTCAGATTTTAGACTTGCAATTGGTACCCACTCTGCATGACGAGCATCATCGCTACCTTTGACCTTTGGTAGTGGACCAGGCGGAAGAGCAATGTGAAATGCGTGTGTTACAATCCGACCGCGGTCACTTCGTGTGATAGCATCAAATACCTTTTCGTTTACAATGTTACCAAGAAGAACTGGTGCAGGAACTTTGAGTTTAGTTTCCTCACGTAGTTCGCGGATCATACAATCTCGCATACTACGATCAGTATTTGCATTCAAGAATCCACCAGGAAGTGCCCACAGTCCTTTGCCGGGAAGAGCTCCGCGTTCAACTAGGAGAATATGTCCCGCACAAGTAACCACGGCATCAGCTGTGACAAAGACTGGAGCATACTTCAACCCATCAAACTGTTTGCGGTATTCTGCAATGAACTTTCGTTCTTCGATAATTTGCTTAAATGCGGGGCTTGTTGCAAACTGCCGCATGAACAACATAGTTATTGGGGGAACTACATTTTCGAGGAAGTCAAAATTCGTCGGATCACGGAAATACAGATCACGAATATCAGTGGCATGCAAAACATTAGAGAATGGAAACTCCACAAATTCCCATTGGGGGAACATATCCAAATAGAATGAACTTTCATCTTTTTTGTGTCCAATGATAGCAGTGTTACCAGGAAAAACCTTGTTCGCATCCACAATAGCCTGCACGCGGGTTGCCCATGCGTCATCATTGTAGAATGTATCTTCTACAGATGAAATTTCAACCGAACAATCGTAGCGAGTACGTAGATCAGCTTCGTTGATCGCTTGCTGAATCAGATGTTTCCGTTCAAGAACAGTGAACGGGTCTTTGTACTTACGTGGCTTGTTTGCTGATCCGATAATGATGATCAGATTTTTTGCCAGGGACATTGCTTTCTCGATGATAGCAACGTGTGCATTGTGAATTGGTTGAAAACGACCAATCAGCACGATATTAGTGTACTTTTTCATACCTTGTTCACCATATCAAAAATTTCAATTGCGTCATTGACCGAAATATGCCGTTTTTCACACATTCCAATCATCTTGCGTGCCTTAGTAAGGTAGTTCCCATGCTCAGAACGCGTCCAGTCATCAATACCATTATTCATTTCATAGTACCAACCGCACCCGTCTGTGTGATTCCAATGACATAGTTTACTATGTAATACCTTGGCGAGTTGTTGATCGGGGGATTCTGACTTTGCATTTAGAAGTTGTTCCTCTAAATTTTCAAGAGTCTTTTTAGTTTTGGCAATTTCTTGCTCAATTGATTTTACAGTTGACATACAAAAATCCTTTGTATTGTTGATCGGATCGCGTCTATCGCTTTCCTATTGTTATTTATAGCTTCGAGATTTGAGCTCTCCAGTAGCATTCATAAGAACCACCTTCTTCCCAGTGAGCCTTATAAGCCTCTGCTTCCTCTATTGTAGTGAAATACTTTGTATCATTGGGATCAACACGTTGGCCCCAACCGGCTTCATATTCAGTGACGACTACTTTATAGAGACCACCAATTTTAACTTCGGCCATTTTGCTACTCCTTATTTCCTACACTTTCAGTATAACACAAAAAGGAATAAATGTAAATTAAAATACAAACCGAATCAGAAGATAAGTTGCCAATACAGAAAACCAAATTGGAACATATGACAACCCAGAAAACCAAATTGGAACATATGACAACCAAGACTTACTGATAAACTTTCGATTTGTTTTAACCAAAATCCAGTCCCACATGTGAACACTGGCGATCAAGATAACCATAAAGAGAATCAACACACCAAAAACCTTCGGTGTATATTCACTCTCCCAAAACATTTGTTCAATGGGGTTACGATAAACGATAATCGACGGAGTGTTCATATTACTTTACCCCAAGCAGTTTGACTTGTTCTGGTGTGAGGGTTGAGATCAGAGCCTTGCGTGCTTCCTTACGTGCCTTTTCTTCTGCACGGCGGATACTTTCTGTGAGTTCACGTTCCTTACGGATACGATCAGCTTCTTGATGTTCGTTCCACCACATACGCATATATGCGCGGGGGACACCACATTCGTTATAATCCAAATTATCCAGCATACCCTCAACACCACCGGGGATTTTACTAGCTGCATTGAAAATTGCACACAACATTGCGTTGCGGCGGTCAATGGTATCCTTCAAATCAGCGATTTCGCTACTACGACTTGCTGTTTCATATCCACCACTATAACAGGGCATTTTATTACTCCTTCGTTGCTATGGGATTATTATATCATAGTAAAGAATAAAAGTAAATCAGTGTACATTTTCCTGTACAATACGGTTCAAATCCGTTCTAGTGTACATTTTCCCGTACACTTTAACAGAGAACCAATGCTCTGGGATTTCGTTTTCATCTAGAGCCTTCTTAACCATGGCCGGGATACCACTTTCTATTTCACACCCATCGGTCCACACACTGTAATCACGATCATGTGGGACAAAGAAATAGATTATGGTTGGATAACTCACAGTGAACGGATAGCTGTATTACCAAGAATATCAGTATGAAGTTTTGGTGCAAACATTTCTACATTAAATGTATTTTCAATTTGACCTTTACGAGAACCTTGAACTTTTTGAGTACCCGTGTCTTCTACTTCAACAAATACACCATACTTAGACATTTTTCGGGTGTATCGCATAATTTTCTTCAAACGGGCTTCACCAATATTTTTCGCAACCAACACGCGGCGGACTGTCATAGGTCTACTTCCTCGGTTTCTTTTTCGTAAAACGGGCAATCACCACCAATAACCCGCACAAGTGCTATAGCAGCAAATACTGGCAGTGTGATTACTGCTATAACTTTACTCGTCATCGTCTTCAAAATCGTCTTCATATAAGTCCAATGCTTCAGAGAGACGTACAGTTTCTTCCAATTCTAACCTTTCATGTCGCGCCTTACGAGAGCCAAATATTTTATCATAATTATCGCGATATGCATCATCATTGCGGGATTTTCTTGGTCCACTGCCTTTACCCGCTTCACTGTACTTCTTACTCATATATTCTTTAGTAAATCTAATATTTTATCTGATTTCCTTAGGTGTGTTATTTCATTTTCCAAATCAAGTTCACCAGGTTTGATTTTCTTTAACCATTTTGCTGGAACATCGGCTTCGTATCCAACTCCACCGTGTTCCGTTGCAAGTTTTTGTCGTGAAGTAACTCTCCAGACGACCCCGAATAGGGAATGGGTGCCAACCACGTTTCTACACTGGACAATAGCGCCAATAGACGCTCCGTCAGTGGATTCGATAATTCGCGCCAGGTCGCCGGGAGATAATTCATCACTCATACAAATTTGGTTAGATCAGGCTTGAAGTAAGATGGTCCCTTGGCAATTTTACCATTTGCGTCAAAAATAGGTTGGCCATCAACAAACTTAGACCAGTTACTTGCATTAACCTCACCACATGCACCTACAATATCCATATTGAACATGTGCGCAACGCCGGTGGCCGTTACTACTTGGTCAGCCAAAGAATCCAAAAGTTCTTGACGATTAACTGCATATGTCTTCCGATTTTCTTTAAACGCCATAGCAACTTCGTGCATTTGTGTTGCATCGAGCCCAAGTGCTTCCATCATCTCGGCAACTTCCTCAAAGTGTACACCAATTTGTACACTCATATTCTTTTCAGTGGGAGCTGGAACAGCCTTAGAAATCCACAGTTTAATTTGTTCAATCATCCCTTAATACCCTTATATGCCATTGTTGTTGCTGTAAACGAATTCATCCAAGACCACTGGTTCTGCACGTAACGCTTAAAATCAGACTGTTCCAGTTCGACTTCCTTATCCGTAGTCCATTCCATCATAGCAATGATGTCATCAAATTCAGATTCGTATGAAGTTGGTTTGTTACTCTTAAACTGGAATGAAATATCTCCGGTTTTTTGTAGAGTCTTTTGTTTTTCCTTCAACTCTTTGGCCACCAAGATTTTCCAACCATCAAGTGCTTCGTTATAGTCCTTTACGTGTTGCTCGCGGTTCTCTTTCAACTTACGAAGCAAATCACTTACTGCAATTGTTACTGTTCTCATATTATTTCCTTCTTGTTTATACCAAAACTCAATAGTGAAATCACTATCATCTAGTATATCACTATTGAGCATATTACGAAATAATCACTTAACCACTACTTGACCACGGAAGTCCATCGGGACAACAATTGTATTCACCTTACCAGCTGCAATACCTTCGGCTACCTTCAGATTTGCTTGAGCATTCATATACGCAATGGATTGTGTACTGTTTGCTGCTAGAGCCGCCATACGTTCAGATTCCAACTTAGCCAACTTGACTTCGTTTTCCTTAATTTTCAGTTCGTTCTGAGACTTGACGTATGTAGTAGCACTATCCAAAATTGCTTGATTGGGAATAGCAGATCGAATCTGTACAGCGTTAATAGTCAGTGAATTTCCAAGTTTTTCGTTGACCAATTCCTTTTCGATATGAGCACGGATACTCTGTTCAATCTTTTCTCGATTATCTGCAATTTCAAGAGATTTATACTCACGTACTGCAACGTTTTCTGCATTGACAATTAGTGTTTCAATGTAATTATGCATCAACTGAATATCGCCATCATGATCAACCGAGTGAAATGCCTTACTCTTAGTAGAGTACAAATCCGAGACACTTGACGGATTAACACTATAAACCACTGTGACATCAAAATCACCCATAGCAGAATTGTCTGCCGTCAGCGGGTGACGATCATTTACTGCAACTGGGATTTCACGTACAGGAAAAGTCAAAACCTTACCAACGAGAATTTGGTTCCAAGAACCAGGAGACAACTCAGTTGCTTGAACCTGATTGCTCATATCAACCCGCAAACCAACTTCACCGGTCGGGATAACTCGCATACAACCTGTCAAAGCAATAGTAGCAATGACCAAAGACAAACCACTCAAAAATTTACGCATAAAAACTCCATTAAAAAATAACTGTCAAACCACCAAGGATCAAAAGACCCACAAATAAACACGATACAACCTTCAACAAATTCAAAGCGGTTGAAGGTGTTAGTGTTTTTAGAAATACAGCAAAACCGTATACAAAAACACTAAAAAATGCTAAAGCTAGAATAAATCGGAGTATCATACTCGTGTGTGAGGTTTATTCAGACGTTTACAACGCTTTTGACTCCGTGCTTCCAGAATCTCCGGAGTCACATCTGCAATTTCATTTGTGCTAAAAATCTTTGGTGCAAAGTGATATTCACCATTCACGTTGAACATGGCACCAGCTACATATTCAGAATTCGTATTTGAATCCTTGAATTTAAACTGAACACTGTTTCCAACCTTGCGTGTGTTGCTTGCTCGCTTCAGGGGACTTTGCATAACGCGTTCTGCTTTACGTGCTACAGTACACAGACGGATACCTTGTTTGATATAACCAATCTGAACATTGGAGCGCAGGTGTTCAAGTAGAGTGTCGTCATAACCCGGCAGTACATCTGCATTTTCACGCACGATTTCCTCACGCATCAAGCGCAAAGTGTTCGCAACTGTTTTTGCTGACAAAGTACCTTCGTAATAAGACGCTAGCAAATCCTGTACCATAGCAGCAGTCGTAGTAATTCGCTTGCCGATAGAACGATTTAGTGATTCTTGACCACGGCTATTCAGCTCACGAACCAAATAGCGGGCCGCCGGTGTTTTGCCAAAAGTAAACTCATCGAGAGTCTTTTTATTTGGTAGATTAGGCCAAAAGAATACAGAAATCGGGGTATTTTCAGGAATATTCATATCATCTTTCTTATTCAATTCAGGGCATGTAGATGCCTCACCATACTTACAACCACCAAGATATTCACCTTGGTTACAATGTGTGCCGTGTCCCATTTTAAATCTCGCGAATAGTTTCTGCGGGAACCATGCGGCCATCCTTTTTCAGTTTAACCATACAACCCTGGATTGGACCGTAACTGGTTTCACCGTACGTGGAATATTTTGAAGTGCAAGATGCAGACTCTGCCCACACTTGTAGTAAAATAACCACAGCAAGTACAATACTACCAGCAAAAACAGTTGCAACAGAATCATCACTCATTTCATTTCCTTCAAAGAACGATAAATCAAATACACAGATAAAATTACACCGCCAGCAATGGCGATATAGTCGATCAATTCAAGTGGGTGGTTCATACCAGTTCAAGTTCCTGTACAAATGTATAGGTGGAGCACATTTCGGGATTATCGTTAATAAACGCTTGGCACTCGGTCTTAGTACCCTCGAAAAGGATTTTGGTCACATAGCCAGTTTCAAATACCACAGCAAAAATCGTTTCCATTTCAGCTCCTTGTTAATATAGAGTAATTATATACCAACTTGGAATAAAAGTAAATCAGAAGTTTTTAGGTAATTCCCATTTTGTATTAGCAAACCCAGTATCATCTGGGTCGTCGAATGTAATACCTTCACATTCTAGCACAAAGAGATTAGCAAGAGACAGAGACAGAATAGCCGCTGACACTTGGGCGGGAAAACCTTTACGAGTTCCACCTCTTGTATCTTGCATTAGTTCTTCAAAATAATTTTTTAGTCGAACTGTACCCCAATTATCTTCAACGTATTTCACAATCTGTGGATAGGCATGCAGTTCAACCAATGATGTCAAATTTTCAAATGACATCGCCGGGATTTTATTGTGCATCTACTATTTATTACCAGACTGAATGACCCTTGATCAGCTGACGATGTTGAATCCATCCACGGAAATTACCTGACCAAACAGAATTTTCCGTTATATGTGTTACACCGGGTGTTCCTAGTTTATCACTGGGAAGTATTGGTGTTGCCTGGTGTTCAAATGGACTGGCGTGTACACGTGAAGCTGATACTAAACGATCGTAAACTAATTTAGCCTTTTCGAGAGTATCATCTAGACGGCGATAAGATACCTGTGCGCAACACGAGGCAGATACCTTCTTTGCATCTTCAAGTGAAATAAGATCGGGCCCGTTGTAATACAAGAATGTATCATCGCAAGTTGGAATTGACTCGACATATGGAAGATGCCATGACCCGGCAAAAGTGTGTCGCGGTTCCGAATAATTAAACGCCTTTGTAATACACTTAGCAAGTTCACCAAATTCTGGTTGCGCGTCCTCATGATCACGTAGCCACAGCAGATTAGTCCACTCGGTTCCAGTTATAACAGTTTTCATCCGTTGCCACGGTTCTGTGATCCGGTTAGTGATTTGTTTATGCAAACCATTATCCATTAGAGATTTTGCAAACCATGCTGCCTGTTTTGCAGATTCGATCCAACCTTGGCGGGCGAGTTCCAATTCACCGCCGGTTAGTTCTTCCTTAGCAGACATACCAGGTTGATTTTTACCCCACCAAACTGGCATTGCAGGATTATCTCTAATTTGTTCTAGTACACGCTCGACTGGAATAGCACGACTTGAAGCACAATTCTTACTCAACATTCGGTGAGTCATCAACTCACTGTGAATAAAGCGAGGATATTCCAACTCCAAGGTTGTAATACGTACATTATCCCGAGAAATAGAATCCAGAATAACCTTCGCGCTAATACCTTCCTTACCTGTCACAATTCCCATTTATGTTACCTTTTTAATTAGTTCGCTAATAGTGTTGATCAGAAAAATCTTTGGTGCAAACCATACCATCACTGTGTCTCTAAAGTTAAAAATAGTGATCAAAAAACCAACCAGTGTTGAAATAACACCCATCCCCATAGCACCCTGGCGGAAGTCAGCCCAATAACCCCATTTGTCTTTACCGCGTTTCCATGAATCAAATATACCAACACGGAAGATACAATACAAACCAAAGATGAATAAAATCAATCCAATTGCTAATTGTACCGTATAAACTGTTCGATAGAAAGTAATATACTGAATTGCAATATCAGGAAGTTGTGTTGCAGCAAAATCAACTGCTTTCTCTGTTGCGTTTTTAACAGCATCAAAAATTGCATCTGCTCGATCTAGCAACTGTTGTTGCAGTGGTGTTAGTTTATCACTCATTTCAATTTAGCCTCATCAAAATCTTCAAATGTAATCATGGCTCGACATAGTTGTATTTTACCATTTTTAAAATATGCAACCCAAATATCACCGGATTCTTCCCCTTCACCCTCAAGTTTAAAGAGATAATTCGGAAATCGTTTGGAAAATGATATCATGTGTTCTTTCCACTCATACCATTTACCATTTAGGGTTAAAGAACCATTGTGAATATAAAACGTATAATCTGTGGCGTCTTTAATAAGATCAATGAAACTTTCAATATCTGTATCTTTAGACGACAGTTTAAAATCAGTATAGTATCCCATAATTAATCCCACAAGTTAAGATAATATTTTCCAAAAAGTCGAGTTCCATTACTAATACGGTCTTGATGTTTTCGTATTCCATCATAATCACATTGATATGTGTGATTTGGGCCGTGTGTTAATTTACTACAACCTGGATGATCTTCAGAGTCAACAAAAACATGATCAATTTCACCAATACGATATTGATCTTCCCAGTTACTATTAATCTGAGAAAACGCCCAGATCATTTCGTCGAGAATCCACTCCCATCGAGCAAAATGAAATTCATCGGTATCGTATTCATTTTCTTTAGGTTTTGCAGCAGTGCTACGAAGATTCTCTGGGACATCTGCATCATCTGTAAATGGTCCACCAGATTTGACTTCCTTCAGTCTTTGGAGCGCGGGAAGAATAATGAACGCAAGAGTAGAATCCAAATTCCAAACATCATAGTTGTCAATCCGGACTTTGATTTTTCTTTTCTTTTTAGAGTGATACCACTCACATAGTCTTGCAAGATATGTTGATGTTCCATCTTTATTCTCTGCTAGCCATTCACCAAAATTCCAGACTGTTTTATTCCGTTTATAATTTTCATCATATTTAGGAATCCAGAATAGAAGTTTCTCTGCGATTTGATATGGACCAAGCCAGTTAACGTGTTGTCCAATATTTACTTTCATGATTTTACCACCATGGCCTGAATGCAGCGCAGTTTTACTCTATTATAAGAATCTGATTCGATTAATACTTTAGAAACACGTTGACATTCTTCTACTGAAGCAAATCGCTCAACCAATGTTACTGGTGTGAGACTAGCGCTGGTTGGAAGACTCACAAGCAGCCAGACCAATACTGTGTTCATTTTAAAATTCCGTAAAGTGAAGACAGATCATATGTGAAACGTTCGCGCATTTTACCCATTACTGCTTCCGGAACACCATGAACAGAACCGTACTCATTCTGGCAGTGAATAACTTGTGGCACAACACCGTGGGTCTTGGCCATTTCAAAATATGCCTTCATTTCCTTAATGGTGGTGAAAGTGTTAGACACAATTACATCGCGCTTATAGAATAGAGCATCATCAACCTGCTTTTGGCACCACTCGTGCGCAGCACCTATTTTCATACCGTCATACTTATAAACGCCATCAACAATGAAGAACTGGTCTGCTTCAAAGTGATCAGTAGTCATAGTACCCATTGCCTTTTGCAACTTTTTGGCAAGGGTAGACTTACCAGAACCAGGTACACCGCGGATAATAGTCAATGATGTCATTTCTTGCTCCAGAATTGAAACTCAATCTTCATGATGGTAATGGCAAAACCGGTTTTATTTAATGGTTTACGAAAACCAAAGAAATTAGTGCTAGTTTTGAAATCAAAATCCCAACCAATTGCGGTCAGAGATAAATCAAAAATAGTAAACAATACGGTCAGTGGCCAGAAAATAGCCAGTGCCAAAATAACACGGATATTTTCTTGAAGATTGCGAATGGCTGCTACGACCAAAATTGCAAAAAAACCGATCAAATAAGCTGTAAACATTTACTACCCCGTGTTACTATGGAATAATTATACCACGGAAAATAATAAAAGTAAATCAGGGAGTTTTGATTCCCGCGTACAGCCTATCACCTTGATAATACGAGCAACAAGCCGGGTATTGTAGTCCCGTAAAGACCGTACACCCAGTAGGGCGATGAATCTTATTACAATCGGGACACATCCAAGCATAGTCTTTTTTCACACCGAGACCATAAAATGAATTACCTTCAGATGGCATCCACTCACCTTTACCAAGGTACTCTTTATTATATGTATAGCGATCATTGAAGAGTTTAGCGATCTTTTTCTTTTGAGCAGCTTCCTTTTTCTCGATGCCTTTAACTATTGCAATCTTTCGAGCTTCACGAATTGTGGATAGAATTTCAAACATTATAGTACAGTGTGGACAAAATTTTCAATATAGGCCTGAATCTGTGCTGAATCCTTTGGATATTCCTTAGATGATTTCCAAACCTTTCGATCAAATAACTCTGGATTGGCGGCCATAAAATCCCAGAAGATTTTCAAACCCTCAAAATATTCTGGATTTTTAATGGTAACTTGGATTTTCTTATCCGGAATATTGGGATTTTCGGAGAAAATAATTTTCTCAAAAACACCTTCAGTGAATTCATCGAGATATTCGTACATCCGTTTCTCTTTGTATCCAGCTTCAGCAAGTGTTTTAAGATTAGCTTCATTATTGGCCATCATATAATCATAGTCAGTACCTTCTTGAACACTCAGAAAAATACGACGAGAACCAACTAGAATTTTTTCAGTATTCATAATTAACCTTTCAAAATATTTTCGGTAATTTTAATGCGTTCATTTCTAATCCAATCACCAATTTCTTTACCTTCTAGTTTTCTCAATGAAGAATCAATTGCACACGAGGTATCAATTTTTGAAGTTCTTGCAACAATGATCATAAGTTCTTCTAATGAAAAAGCACAGTAAGGCAAAGCTAGTCTAGCAATAACTAAACGCTCAATATCAAACCAACCTCTTGCATGTGAGATAAAATCAACTGCTTCATCCGCATTATATAAAAGATTATAGTTAGATTTTAAGATACTCATCAACCAACGGACATCTGATGGTACTGAAGGCCGTGTTAGTTTTGCATTACATCTGTAAGCAATTCTCGCCACAAAAATGTTCAGTCTATTAATGTGTGACAAATTATGAGACATATCATCAAAAACATACAAATCTGTTTCACCAAATGTATCTTTGAACATATCACAGTGGTCGAAAACTCCAAATGCAAAAAGCACAGAAAAGAAATTAACCAAGTTTTTTGAATTAACCTTTTTAAATTCTGCCCAAAATCGCTCATCACTAATTTCGTTAAGTGAGCGGGATTCGGCTATAGATTTACACAATCTAAATGTGTTTGTATCTATTCTAAAACCATTATATTTTGTGTAAAATCTAGCAGCTCTAATGACTCGTAGTGGGTCTTCATCAAAAGCGGGGCTTGTATGTCTAATGATTTTATTTTTAATATCCAGTTGGCCGCAGAATGGATCAATGATCTCTTTAGATTCAATATCCATTGCAATCGCATTCATTGTGAAATCGCGCCGCTCCAAATCTTGCTCAAGAGTAACCGTCGAGTCGAATTGAGTCTCGAAGCCAAGATACCCCGGTCCGATCTTACGTTCACTACGGGCGAGAGCGTATTCTTCTCCAGTATCTGGGTGTAGGAATACAGGAAAATCCGCGCCGACTTGGGTATATCCCAAGTCTAACATTTCGTTTGGTGAGGAACCAACAACCACATAATCTCGGTCATTAGGTTCCAGCCCCATCAGCATATCGCGGACAGCACCGCCAACTAGATAAATTTTCATAATTCATCGTCATTCATGGTGATCTCGGATTACCTCGATTTTCAGTAATTCACGGACCACATCATCCAGAACATACGGGAACAGATTGTTAGTATCAATACCAACGTCCTTAATACGACCCGTCAGACCAGATGGAGAACCGTGCAGGTGTCCATGAATCATCATAGAACCTTGATTCATACCGTTCCAATGTGACATAGGAAAATGGCTCATACACAGGAAGTGCTTCTTTCCGTCTACTTTATGAAAGGTCTCTAGATAATCATGAACCGATGCGAACAGACCATCACTATAACGAGTTCCGTCGGCTTGTTTCTTTGTCAGCGTCTTGTCGTGATTACCCTTGATCAGATACTTCAGACCGTTCAGTCGAGAAATCAGGGCCGGTGCTTTTTCGATTTGTCCCATAGCAACATCACCGATAATAAAAATATCATCCTCTGGTTTAACCAGCGAGTTCCAGTTGCTGATAATCAGTTCATTCATCTTAGCAACCTTATCCCAGTCGGTATCAGGCCCACCCCGGTGCGGGCAGTACTTCAGAATGTTCAGGTGGTTAAAGTGAATATCACTTGCTACAAAAGTTGTCATTTAGTTTCGTCCAATAATTTCAAAATATTTTCACGAGCTTGTTTTTCCCAAAGCTCACGTGCTTTATCTGTGTGGTAGATTGATGGTCGTACCTGAAGGAATTGTCTCAGGAATTCTGCACATTTGCGCAAATTCTCTTTATTAACTTCACCACCTTGTTCAATTATAATCGCTTCTTGATTTAAAGTAAACTTATAATAATTAGTTGCCAGAGATTCTAGATCAGCATCCAGCAATGTGGCCAGATTGCCTTGCAGACGCATATGCGTTAAATGCATATCAATGCTTGTATTTCTAATTAACTGGCACACAGATTCAACATCGAGAACTGATACTCTGTGAAGAGAATTTTTACAATACGTGTTCCAATCCTTCTTAAATGCAGCCGCCGAGCATCGTTCGTTGGCATCTTCACCGGAACCGGGAATATACACAGCATCATGATACAACGCCGCATATAGAAGTTCATCAGCTGCGTTTTCATTCAGTGTCAAGCAATTTTGAGCTACGCGTGTTGCATGCTCGAAATTATGATAAGCCCGCACCTCAGCGTCAACTTCATAACGAAACCGGGCTTTTGCTACAATCTGAGGAATCAACCGCATATTAAACTCCGTAGTATGAGCGGCAAGAATCTAGCAGTTTCTGGTAATACTTGTGAGTATCTGTATACGACATAATCCCGTTGATTTGAATTCCATACACATTATCGTCAGTAACAATATGTTGATTCCGCATAAACAAGCGCAGATTATCCGCAACGTCCTTCGCTTCTTTCAAGCCACAGTTTTTGAAATGTTCGCGGATCAACTTGATTGCGCCAACTTGATTTCCCGCAACAATATTAGTAAAAATTGTGATATGATCCGGATCAATTGTTTCAATGTGACGGTCAGAAGCTGAATCACCTTTTGCCAAATCCATGAACAAAATAGGTTCAACCTTGGCCAACCTGGCTGCCAATTTATCGTTTTTGTATTCGCCAGTGATCAAAAGATCAACAAATTTATTCAAATCATCTTGTGTAAATGCAAACATTGCTTGATTATCCATATTATTCTCCAAAATAATCATAAAATTTTTGTTTAAAATTATCAATATCAGCCATTATTTCAAACACATTCGAAATATATGGTTCTGCAATCCAGTGTTGTTCGTATCCATTCTTCAATACCAAACAACCATCGAGATATTCTTTCGTAGAAGAATCAGCAAATGTGCCCTCGAACTGCGCATGTGTATCCGTCATTGGTACATCGGTTTTATCCCAGTCAACGCCGATTTCACGAATCATTTTTAGAAAAGCATCATGATATGATGTAATACCATGATGACCGCGTGAAGTCTTAATCTTTTTATCAACCGGGTCCCATCCACCATAATACGATGGGGTGGCATTTGCTGTACCCATAGCCACCATATATGTCCATGCAAATTGTTTTGCGTCCATTACCAAACTCCCTTTACAGGTTTTTCACCATCAAATCCCCAGGCATCTGCAACAGAATCGTACAGATAGTTCTCACCCGAATCATTATCATTGCCGTAGTAAGCAAATTCACTATTTCCGGCACGATCAAGACCGGCTTCATTATAGCCGTAGCTATCATAACCTTCTGGATCATAGAGAGTAAATTCTTCTGCTTCACGGCTATACTTGTGCCACCATTCCTGGTCTTTCCAGTATGCGTGATTTACAGTTGGAGAATATTTACCGCGTGCCATGATGCTTCCTTGTTAATGGAATAATTATACTACGGAAAGGAATAAAAGTAAATTACCAAGAAACGTGAATGTACGGCCCCTCTTCGCCCATAGAACCCAAACGTACTTCTCTAGCTGCAATCATAACGAGACCCCAAATAATTCTTGTGGAATTGGGCCATAACGGTCGTAAAGAATAGAGCTTTTAATATTAGCGGCTTTACCTTTAACACCGCCCTCCATCATTTTCTTTTGGTAATAGGCCCGTGCAATTCGATTGCGAACCGAACCGCGGTGACTATTACATTTATTGCAAGCTGCTACTAGATTAGTTTCTGACCAATCCTTCTTACCTTTTGTATCCCATTTGTCACGGAGATGTTCTATCGTAGCAGAATTATCAAGATTAGAACCGCCCACACGGTTATAGAAAACCATACTACAATCGCAATAGTAACATTTACCGGACTGCTTCCTTGAGAGCATTTTCAGAACAATGTTGGCCATCAGAATTCACCGTATTCTTCAATCAAAAATTTTTGAAATTCCAATGCTTCTGGATACTGCTTCAATTCTTCATCTGTCATCTCACGAATTTCCCATCCAGTATTTTCCATGAGTGGTCCACGCAGATACCACATGATTGCTTTATATGTGGAATTACTGAAATAACAATCCGCCCAATGTCCTTGGTGACCCTCAAACTCGTTTGTTTCATCTGTAAGACCAACTTTAATCCAATAAGGCTTTTTCATAATCCATACTTTCTCAAAAGTTCTGTGACTTCTTCGTCACTAGAATCACCCAAGTCCTTTTCTGCCATGAAAACTGCTTCATCACCAAACTTAGCCAATTTCCGCCCCGCCTCGTCGTTATCGCATACAGCAACAACTCGGCGATTCAGAGCACGGAGCCAACCCCTGTACTCACGGTTCACATCACACGACAGAACAGCCAGAGCACTAACCCCACGTTCGGTTAATCGACAAGCGTCAAAAACACCTTCCGTCAAGAATACAACTTTGGGTGTTAGGTGAAGAGACTCAACTCCGAATAAAGCAAGCGTAGGTTGCTTGCGGAGTGTGAAATAACGACCCAACTTAGGATCATTATTTTGTGTCTTAGATGCATCGGGTCGATACTGTTGGTATCCGACCATCTGGCCACTGAGATTCCAGAGTGGGAACGTGGCCACATTATTTTCTTCGTCAAGCCAAGGGCGGTGTAACGTTAGATCACAATGCCTTGACTTTAGATGATGAACTAATGTTTCCATGTTATTATTATAACACGGAAATGAATAAAAGAAAACTTAAGTTTTGGGGCCGCTACCGAAGTAAATGGTAGCAAGTCCTTGAGCCACCAGATCATCGTTTAGATTATAGTCACTAATGAATACTTTGGCAAGAAAGCGGCCATACTTCTCTTGTCCAAATGTCTGTAGTGTTACAGCAGTACCAACTGGAAGTTTACTAATTACATAGTTCTTTGCTTCTAGTGCCTTTGCGCGGACTACTGCATCAGTAGCATGAAGTTCTGGTGTATTAATGCCGTAGAGGCGAAGTCGAGTATTGTAGTTCACATAGAAACCAAGATCAACAGTAGCATCTACGGTATCGCCATCAACTACGTTATTGATAACGGCATTAAAAATATAGGTATCTTTTTTCATACAATCTCCAATTAGTTCGATAGTATTTATTTGGTCGGCAAGGGCGGAGTTTCACCACCTCTCTCGTGTTGTGTTTAGGCTTGCAAACCTGCGAACACGCGGGACATCGCCCATCTAGAATCATGCCATTAATTGGTGCTCGGTGGGAATTTTGAAATCCCGACCTCTTGGATGTCGACCAAGTGCTCTTCCTCTGAGCTACCCGAGCAATTAATTAGAAGTTTGGATTCTGAGACATTGCGCTGTGCTCATAACCAAATTGTCATCGCCTTCATGGGCTTTTAGATGTGTGACTTGCGTCTACCGTTCACCTCATCATACGACACGGACCCTAGACCTCCGAACCCGTTGCTGTTCTACCAGCTGCTTCTAAATTGGTACCTCGTGAGAATTTTGCAATCCCGACCTTCACCTTGTAAGGGTGTTGCTCTACTTCTGAGCTAACGAGGCATAAATTGTTTTATAAGAATGCTCTGAAATATCATCTTCATCCCTGGCAGGACTAGACTTTCGCAGTGCCAGCTACCGATCCGTCTCTGCCTATGGCGGCAGACGTGACCGTAACAGAGATATTCTTATAAAACAATTGGTCCGGCGTGAGGGAATCGAACCCCCATCAAAAGGGTAGAAGCCTAATGTATTGATCCATTATACGAACGCCAGATTATTTGGTGCGGGTTATCGGACTCGAACCGATACGAATTAACGGCAGATTTTAAGTCTGCTGGGACTACCAATTCCCCCAAACCCGCATTAATTTTACATATCCTCAGTGTGATGGTATTTACCATAAACACAGTGCATTAATTCATGACCCCAGATTTTCATACCTTTAGTATCATCCATCTGCAATACTTCAGGAACATAAATCGTACACGTTTTGGTATCCAGATTTGTTACAGAACAACCATTAGAGCTATAACCCGTACCGAGTTTAGAACACAGTTGTTCCATTTTTCTGAATTCTACGACCTTAACGACCATAGTGAATTCTTCAGTGAAACGTGTAGGTTTCACAAGTTCGACAGTATCAATTTTTTGTACGCTAGCGCAAGCTGTTAGCATTAAAGTGAGGATTGAGATCAATTTTTTCATGATATAATTATACCACAAAGAATAATAAAAGTAAACTTGGTAGGCCTCCAGAGAATTGAACTCTGCTTTATCGGTTAAGAGCCGATTACATCGCCACAATGTTTGAAGCCCATAGCCACTATTATAACACAGTGGCAAATAAAAGTTAACGCATTAACCTATAACCTTTCAAACTCATACGCTCATCACCAATTAATGGACGTGTTGCGATTGCTGTATATGAGTCTATATCGGGTTCAAAGAACATCTCATGTTCTATATCCTTTTCATTAAGGGATTCTGATACTTCAACTAATGATTGTTCATTTTTAACATCTATCAAAACCATATAATTTTCATTACCGGATTGATACCGTTTTCCTATTTCATCGACCGCGTGAGCAGTCTGTACTATTTGTTGAGGGACACTCAAGTCCCGTCGCACGAACATATAAATGTAGGGATTCATTTCTGAACTCCCTCAAACTTTGAAACAATATCTTCAGGCATATTAATACCGAAGCGTTGTTTAAAGTGTTGCTTCTTACTATCATTTTGGAGCTTACACATCCATCGTGCATCATTTAATGCCTGATTAAAACCATACCAAGAATCACACCCTTGAATGTTTTTGTGTTTCTCCGTAAAGCCATTATCAACCGGTTTGTTGCGCAATACGTTATAAACGATATGCTCAGACGCGGTGTGATCTTTACTATTTTTCCAAGCGGCTGTTACCGCATTAAATTGTTCTTTACTGATATAAAAAGTCTTTTCCATTTGATTCTCCAAAAATAATAAACGTGCACATTTAATTAAACCTGCAGGTTTATTATGGAGGATCTTTGTTCGGCATCTACAACATGACACGTCCTTTCAATTAGGGTTATAAATCTGGCGCGATGTGAGGGGATCGAACCCTCGATCAAATGTTTTAGAGGCATCTGCTTTACCACTAAGCTAACATCGCAAATATCTACTAGGGCTCTGTGTAGTCATTAGACCAAGCTACACAATGTTAACACATATTCAAGGCACTGGGACATGGTCTGATGCCTATGTGAACCTTTAACTGGTGCGGGCTAGGAGAATCGAACTCCTGCTTAAACGTTGGCAACGTCTGGTTCTACCATTAAACTAAGCACGCATAAAGAATTTTAACACCCATGCCCGAACCCATCGGACCTCGCGACAGCCAGGAATCGAACCTAGATCATGGGTGTTAAAATCCCTTAGTCCCGCCCTCTCACCCAGAAGAGCCAACAGAATCGAACTGTCTGGCGGGACTAAAGAATCTTTGTTTCCAAAACACTTTTCTACCGCAGCATGGGCAAACATTGGTATCATTCCAAATAATCTGACCACACCAACAAAACTTATATTGCATATTTAAACTGGTCCGTGTAGCAGGATTCGAACCTGCGACCCTCTGCTCCCAAAGCAGATGCGCTACCAGACTGCGCTACACACGGATTATAATTGGCACCCCGGGTAGGTACTGCCCCTACTTTTGGACTGGTTCAAAGCCAGTTGCGTCACTTTTCCGCATCCGAGGAATAAAACTATTTAACTTGGTACGAGTGGTGGGAATCAAACCCACTCAAGAACGCTAATCTGGCGCTAAAAGGTTTATAAGACCTCTCTGACTATCAAGTCTCACTCGCATATTGGCGGAAGGTATCAGATTCGAACTGATGGGCCCCTTTCAGAGCCACGGTTTAGCAAACCGCTGGTTTAACCGCTCACCCAACCTTCCATATTACTTATTGCCGCCCATAATATCCAAGTTATGAACTGATCTTTCGACTGCCACGCGCAACGGTACGACGAACTGTGTCTTGGTTGACTAACTCGTCAGGGCGGTATCCGCGTGCACACGCAATAAATGTATTTGGAGACACGTATGGGATTCGAACCCATGTGGTATCTCTACATCGGTTTTGCAGACCGTTACCTTCGCCCTCTCAGTCAACGTGTCTCCAAATACATCTTGTTTGGCTTCCACTACCAAACTCGTTCACTTAAGGTTTTGAATCAACCTGTTATACTAACCGAAGTTAATATCGCAGTTATTGAAACTTTCTGGTTGTGACTTTACCTTAAACCAGATATGGATTATCTTGGTGCGGATGGTGAGACTCGAACTCACAACGCTTTCGCGATCAACTACTTTTGAGGCAGCCGGGTCTTCCAATTCCCGCCACATCCGCATATTCTGGTGCCCTTTAGAGGTTACGCTCCTCTGTCTGATCCTTACCAAAGATCTATTCTTCTATTGAAATAAAAGGGCTTATATTGGCATACCAGGATGGGCTTGAACCATCAACGAGTGAGCTCTAACTTTGTTTTGCCACGAGGATTTAACTTTTGCACCTCTTTAAACTACTGATATTCTGGCGGAGCTACAAGGAATCGAACCCTTACCGTTTCATCAACAGTAGCACGGTTTTCAAGACCGCTTGACGCCATCGTCGCATAACTCCATATTTGGTGCTGAAGGTGAGACTCGAACTCACGTAGGTTTCCCGACGCCTTACAAGAGCGTTGCAATTGCCGCTATGCGACTTCAGCTAATTACCTTCGATCATCGCGTTAATATATCTTCTACGATGATCGGGATTCATTAATATTCGATGGATACTCATTGCGCTAAACCCAAGACGGGATAGTGTTTCAATAGCAAGTTTATCATTGCCGCGTTCATACATCAGAATGCATTCATCAACTGCATCCGATAATTTACTAGCAAGACGTCTATTGTTTTCTGTATCAAGCATCTATTATTTATCCATTTTCGATGTACATTTAAACAAACAACAATGAACTACATTTACTCAAATTAAATCAGATTGTGACTCTAATTATTCGAGGTTTGTATGTACATTGAAAATGGAGCGGGATTGGGGAGTCAAACCCCATACGTCTGATTGGAAGTCAGAAATGTAATCACCAACACTTATCCCGCATATTCACCTGTGATCTTATGCTAAGCCGGTGACGCTTTCGCGGCCAAATAAAGTTTTGGAAGACTGTTCGTTCTGTTTCTCGGTGAACATTCCTCAGAGTGTGTAGATTAGCACTCAAGTCTTCGAGTTATACTCGGTGGTGGTCATACTAGGTAACGCTCCTAGACTTAGAGGTTATGAATCTCTTGTGCAGAACTTCTACACTATATGACCAAATTTGGCTCCCGTTAGTGGTACCGATCCACTGGCCGCTCTCCATAGAGGAGGTGCTCCACCATTGAGCTAAACGAGAATTATTGGATGCGGAGCCTAGGAGTCGCACCTAGTATCGCCGGCTTATGAGACCGGAATGGTTTATATATCTGTTCCACTCGCCCGCTGTAATATTTACACGGCTTCCGCCTCAACCTTGCCGGTCAACGGATTCTTTTTCTTCTTTTCAATCACTTCAAATGACTGCATAATTGCTTGTTGCATCATACCCTTAAAGTGATCACGCAATTCTTTACTTTGAATTGCAGCTACCAATCGCTTTGCCGACTTAGTCATCTTGAAATGTTTCGTTGGAACAAAACGGTTATTTTCATCACGCTTAAAACTCATAATAAACTCCAGTTAAAAAACATTAAAATGTACAATATATTAAACACTTGCTTATAATTTGCTCAATATAATAAACACTTTAGCGACCTGAGAATACAGTCGTTACAACGGTTCTTCGTGCATTATAATGTAACCTTGCGAGTCACACTTCGCTCCTCTTCCACGGGGTCTCAGCTTTCGCGTATCCGTAAACCGTTAACATCGCCGTTTTGAAAGTCAGGCAGTAGACTTATCGTAATATGCTATTCTACAGTATCATTCCCCACCAACCTTGCGAGCTGTTCGACGGCGCTAACCATCTATGAAGTTTCCACCATAAACTAATGTCACCTTGCGAGTTTCACTAGACTTCGTTATCCTTACGGATCAAAGTTTTAGATGTCTTTCACATACTACCGAGACTGTCTTTGCGTTTTAAATTTTGGTTGGATTTGAACCAACAGTGTATTTCTTAACAGGAAATTGCATTACCATTATGCTACAAATAACTTACTGTGATGTGCAGTCTCAGTTGCTTCGCAAAATTTTGTTCCACGAAATACAACACACCACGTACCTTTTGCCTCGCGAGCTACTCAGTCGTCTTTCACGATTCATGTTGGGTCTCGGCTTTCGCGTACCACCATAAACCATTCAAACTGCCAGCCACCCTTGGATGCGACTCCTCGGATTACTCTGACTACCTTTTCTCATACCAGTTGCCAAGTTGGTTTGTAATGAGGTCAGCACCACCTGTTACTCTCCATCGACTGACGTTCCCCTTGCGGGCGTCTAAGCCAATGTTCTTTCCATTACACTTGCTTCACTGTTACCACCACAGGTCTTATCCATGATGGGACCCTCACGAGTCTGAGCAGGCTTGCGTAGAGTGACCTATTGCTAGGCGATGCTATGTAAGCATCACATCTTTGGGTGTATCACTACACTTATCACACAACACTGACTTTCGTCAATGCCACGAGCTACGCCTCGTTAAATCTTATTTTATACTAACATTAAAAATCACAAAATAATCTTTAATGTTAGTAATTTGTTGAAGTGTTTATTATAACACACCCACAAATAAAAGTAAACTGGAGCTCACGTCGAGCCTCGAACTCGATCCTCTTGATTACGAAACAAGCATACCACCAGCTAATACTTCGCGAGCAATTTTTTGCATTTTGGTGCACCCTGTAGGAATCGAACCTACTTCACCGGTACTTCACGCCGGCGCTATGACCACATCAGCTAAAGGTGCATAATATTGGGGTGAAGCCGGGAATCGAACCCTGGTCACTCGTTTCACAGACGAGTATTCTGCCACTGAACTAACGACACCATAAAATTCGGTGGCACTGCTTGGGTCTTTTACCCCGTCGTTGTTGACAAGATGATCGGTCTTGTTTACACTGCGCGTACCACACAGTCGACGATTACTCTTCGGCTCTTGCTAACCGATTCATTCTTGGTCAGGGATGGTGGAGTTGAACCACCGCCACATCGCTCCAGACGATGTACGCTACCGTAACGCTTATCCCTGAAATATTGGCTCCGCATGCTGGGATCGAACCAGCCTAACCAGTGATTAACAGTCACGCCCATGCACCATGCTCGGGTTTTACGGAATAAAATTGGCGGTCCCAGGGGGTAACGATCCCCCTCTTCGACAGTGACAGTGTCGTGTGCGTCCATGAACACTTTGAGACCAAAATTCTTGCTATGTCCTTTTGCGAGGACTCTGGTTGTAGTTTGAGAAGCTTGTTAACATGTATCCAGAGGCTATTCTACCACAGCATAAAGCGATGCTGTGCATCATGGTCCGGCATGAGAGATTCGAACTCCCATCCCAAGGTTCGTAGCCTTGTCAATTATCCAGTTATTATGAATGCCAGAAACTATTGGTGGAGTTTGAAAGGACTTTAACCTATGCTACCCAACGTCTTAGGTCACCGCTCAACATGCGGGTCCCGGGCACATTCCGGGAAACTAACTCCATTATTTGGTACCGCCGGGAGGTAACGCTCCTCCGACTTCGCGTTATCAGCACGATGTTATACTTTTTAACTAAAGCGGCATTAAATTCTTGATGTTTTCTTATTCTACACTAAAACATCAAACAGTGCTGTAGGCCAATTCGCATTGTGGTGATGGCAACCATGCATTCTACTAATTGGTAGGGCTGGAGGGTACTGGCCCCTCTTCTACTGGTTAAAAGCCAGTTGCTTCACTTTAAAGCTTCAACCCCATCAAGTGGTGCGCCGGGAGGGACTCGAACCCTCAAAAGCACGGCTTCTAAGACCGTTAGGTGTACCAAATTTCCACTAGCCACCAGCGCAATTATTAATGCACCCAAATTTACCAGACTTGGATGACTTTAGAATCCATGGATTCATTTACGGAACATTTGTTCTGGTCAATAGTTCTGCATCAATACCTCCGATGATTTATACGGGTCCCGGTAACCAGCGACATTCTTGGTACGGCAATGTTAACCGACATGATTCACATGCTTTAGTTTTGGTGGACCTATGGGGTAACGATCCCCAAGCAAGACATTGCAAGTGTCCTTCGCGTCCCATACGCTAAGCCCATTATAAAAATTGCTTAGTGGACCATTCCCGTTACGGGTTGATTTTGTCCTTACTACAGACTTTGCTAACTGTTAATCTTTATTCGTCCTTTATACCATCCAGTAGGTATTGGTATTTCTTTTTTCAATCGTTTATTAATAGTTCCATCATTAATAATAATGGTACCTGCATTAGCATCTCTAGCAGCAGATGTTGCCTTTCCTTGAATCTCATTCCACAATTTTCTCATGTGTTCCTTATGCTCAATAGTAGCATTAGTGATTTTAGAACCTTTCTTACCACCGCGTGAACGCATTTCTTGCGTCACAATTGCATTTAGCCTAGCGCCTTGACCACCCATTTTATTGATATGGTCAAATCCACCAAATCCACCTCTACGCAAATTATAAACGTCATCTCTAGATAGAAATTCTTCGTTTACGATTTCTTTCTCTCTAGCAAACATCTCGCCCGCGGAGGTAAATCGCTCTAAAATCGTTTTGGTAAAGTTTTCAATTCCATGCTTTTCTATTGCATGTTTAATAACCTTTCCGCTTCCCATATATCCATCGTCTAACACTTTGGTCTTATGGACACCAACGTACTTCATTCCGTTGATGTTGTTCTTAATTTCGTATAGATAATAGTGCATAAAGCCTCCTATATCTATTTAGTGAAATCAAGATTGTGTGGAGACGTGTGGTTTCGATCCACTCCCCGAAGGACGAGTTTTACAGACTCGGTGCCAGAGCCACTGGCTTTCCATCTCCATATTTCCCCGCTTACCATTTACGGAGTAGCATTTCTAAACGCCTTACTTCTTTGTAAGGAGGTAGCTACGGCAAGCACATTGTGCTTGAAATTAACTGGTACCCCGAATGGGTTTCGATCCCACTTCCTCTGCTTGAAGGGCAGATATCCTAGCCACTAGACGACCGGGGCATAATTCATATTTGGCAGGGCGTAAAGGACTCGAACCTTTAACAACGGTTTTGGAGACCGCCGTGTTGCCATTACACCAACACCCTATAAATTCTTATTTTTATTGTTTGTTTATCATTTCAAATGCTGCTGTTGAGAATTCAACTCAAGTCCGGCTACCGGTACGACGCTGTCAACTACATTTGAAATGATTCCTCCAACCGGGTTATTACACCACCAGTTGTCTCCCGACATAGGATCGCGTTGCAATCGATGTAGAGGAATACTATCGAACTAATTTTTAAAGAAACATTTTACAAACTAGCTCGATGGCTTATGCTTGTTGAAGTGTTTATTATAACACAGTTTTGAATAAAAGAAAATAATCAATTTAATCAATTTAATTCAGAACTTGTTTTTAATGAACACTAAGCGATTAACTCTATCATTTATCGCCGTTATGTGAGTTATTGTATCACATTGTTGAATAAAAGAAAATAATCAAATTATCCAACTTACAACTTCTGCAACTATACAGGGTGTCCTTATCTGTTTCCCCGTTGCATGTGAGTATTGTAACACACTCACGAATAAAAGTAAATAATCACTTTATCTATAGTAAACGACTGTTCTTTGGCAACCGTTCACGTAGGAATTCCATTTGATCTAAAAATCAAATCCCACTAAATACTTGATAGCCACGAACTTGCAGGTTCTGCTATCTCTAGCCATAATCTTAACAAACCTCAGAAGACTTGTATGACCAGCCAAAATATTTATTATGTATACGCATACATACGATCAGAAGATTCCCTAACAGCTAAAGCTGGAACACCATATTATATAGGTAAAGGTAAAAATAACAGAGCTCACGCTAAACATTCATTTCCTATACCAAAAGATAAATCTAAAATAGTGTTTCTAGAAACTAATCTGTCTGACATTGGTGCTTGTGCTATAGAACGAAGACTTATATCTTGGTGGGGCAGAAAAGACAATAATACTGGAATTTTATTAAACCAAACAGACGGTGGGGATGGCTCATCAAATCCTTCTATAGAACACAGAAAAAAAATTTCGAGACCCGGGCCACTTAATGGTATGTATGGTAAAACTCACACAGATGCCACCAAACTAAAAATATCACGTAAAGATAAAACACATTCGTCTGAAACTAAAGAAAAAATGTCTATAGACAGAAGCAATGGTAATAACTATACAGCAAAGCGTTGGTATGTATTAACTCCTTCCTCACAAAAAATATACGTACACGATCTACCAGGTTTTTGTAAAGAGAATAAAATTTCTTATAATTCTCTTTACAATTCATTAAATAGAACCCCAATATCTAGAGGTTCTGGAAAAGGTTATCAATTAATTGAGTCTTGAATTCTTAGGTAATCTTTCCTTAAGAAATATCATCTGGTCATTTAATATCTTATGTCCTTCCAAAAGTAACTTTTCAGCGTGGCTGGGAACATAAGGTAGGTACAAAAGTTCCATACCTGCTTCCTTCAACGTTTGGTCATCCTTGTCGCAGTTACAATCACGGCAAGCAGTTACAACGTTCGTCCACACATCCAATCCACCACGACTACGCGGGTGAATATGATCCCGACTGAGCTTACTAGGACCGAATTCACGACCACAGTAAGCACAAGTGTTACGGTCACGACCGAACAGTGTTCGGTTACTCAAAACAACTTCCTTATGAATCTTATCCATACTGAAGCCACTCTGTGACTTGACGGCGATAATACTAGATGTTTCAATCACAGATTGAGTACCATCGTTTTGGTATCCACCACGTAGCACAAATTTTTCTTCGCCCCATTGCCATGCAACAGAGTTTGTAGCATGATAACATGCCGCTTGTTCTAAACTAATCCAACTCCGAGGCGTTCCGCCTACGTCCAATGCCAAAATTCTTGTCATAATTAACCCCAATAAAAAAGCCCTACTATTTCTAGAGGGCTTTTTGTAGAAATTAGAAACCGATTACAAAAAGCCCATTAACAATCCCATCCCGCATTAATGCTCGCAGGTGTATAGCCGTCGATCTGCTCAAAAGAGCATTCGTGGCGGAGTGTTAGCGATGAAAGTTTAAATTTTAACATATATTTTATTTAGTGTTCTTAATCTTTAAGATAACGAAAAACCGGTAAAAATCTACCAATTTGATCATCTTTTTCAAAATAAAATTTTGAACACAGACTTCCAATCTCCCAGAGTTTTACTGTTTCTAGTATAACATCTTTACCATTAAAAGTAAAATAATTAAAAAGTCTGTCTTTACTATAAGATTCTCTAATTTGTTGGGAAAAAATTTCCTTAAGCTCAGAAGGTGAAACCGGACGGATCGAGACCCTTGGTTTTGACTTCCCATGCTGGTGTACCTGTGGCTTTTTCCCACTTCGACTCTTCTTTACTTTCTGCTTGCTTTCTTGGGGCATATGTTTTTCCTGATGTTGCTTCTGGCAAGATTGCTCCCTGAGCAGAATCTTCCAAATCATAGAATGTCATCTTAGGTCTGTTAATTCCAATCAAGAATCTCTTATCCTCACCTGGATCACTATATCGATTTTTTAACTGCTTAACCATAATGCTATTCTGTTCATCCAGCTCTTCACTACGGATTAATGCAAACAACATATCAAGTGTCATAACAAGACCCATAGAATCTGCTGTGTTAGAACTTTCAACTTCGCTATTACCAAAGCCGCTGCGGTTCAACTGAACACCAGTCAAGATTGGAACATTATACTCTACAGCCAAGCCACGCAGTTCTTCTGCTACAGATTTGATATAAGAATAGGTATTAACAGAGCCACCCATCTTCATACGACTACTTGCGCAGATACCCAAATAGTCAACAATGATAAGTTCAGGAACAAATCCCTGCTTGATCTTAAGTTCTTCCAATAAAGCACGGAAGTGTCCTACGTGAGCACTACCAGTCGGATATTCCTTAATAAACAACTTACCTTGAGTCTTGGCTTGAATCTTATCAATCTTTGTGACAAACTCATCCTTACCCATTTCGGCCAGTTTATTAATATCTACGCGAAGCATATTAGCATCGATGCGTTCTGCAATTTTCTCTTCGGCCATTTCCATGGAGATATAGAGAACATTACGACCTTGGCGTAGAGTGGCGGCGGCGACGTGTGTCATAAACAAACTCTTACCGCCACCGGATTCTGCAGCAACTCCATAAAGAGCCTTGCGTGCTAAACCACCTTTGGTGATTTTGTTCAGCATCTTCAAGTCAAATGGAATCTTTTCTTCCTTACGGTTGTAAAATTCCCAACGACTTGCTGCATCCGTAGTATAACTGTGTCCAACCGCAGTATCAAAGCAAACCGATAATGCGTCCGTCAATAAACCAGGGATTGCATCCTGTGTTTTATTCGGGTCTTCACCTTCGATGATCTTAATGCTTTTAAGAATTGCATTATAGATAGCTCGGTCCTTACAGAACTTTTCTGTCTGTGGTACCAGCCAATCAACAGAAGTTACTTCCGACGGTAGTGTATCGATTTGTTCTACGGCTTTTTCTAGGACTGTATGAGAAACATCCTTCCTATTACCAAGTTCAATCTTTAGAATATCCTTAGTGATTGGTTTGTTATACTTCGTGAAAAAATTGACAGACTCTTGCAAGATTGCTTGGTCTGTCTTTTCAGCAAAATATGATGTTTCTAAAAAAGGAATGCACTTACGTGCAAAGTCCTCATTTGTTAGCAGATTGGATAAAATCTGATCTTCTACGCGCATTAAAGTCCTTCATCTTTCATCATAAATTCCTAACGGTTCAAACCGTTGTTTAAGTTTCTCAAGTGTTTCTGGGTAGTCAACGGGATCATTCCAATGTGATATTTTATGCTGTTCAAATGTAGATTTAGGTGTGAATTCCCTACATATCGGACAAAGAAATTCTTGAAATTGATTTTCCATAAATATTATTGTAGCATAAAAACTACAAGTCAAAAATAATGTCTATCGCGGTACTGGAAATACCCATAGACTCTAACATCGGGAAGGATGCCAGCTATGTCTATTTATAAATTCTATGTGTACGCATATCTACGTTCGAAAGATTCAATTACTGCAAAAGCCGGAACACCATACTATATCGGTAAAGGTTCTGGTAAGAGAATGATTGAAGATCATAGCAAATTACAAATCCCACCTGATATATCAAATATCATTATTTTAGAATCGAATCTATCAGAAATTGGAGCACTTGCTCTTGAAAGAAGATATATTTCATGGTATGGTCGCAAGGATATTCAAACCGGAATTTTATTAAACCGTACGAATGGCGGTGAAGGTGTTTCTGGTCTTAAACATACACCCGAAACTAAAAAGAAATTATCGGATATGGGTAAAGGTAGAAAGCTTTCACCCGAAACTAAAAATAAAATGTCCGAGTCTCTTTACAATCGTACGCCAGAAACAAGAGCCAAAATGGTAGAGGGAATGATTGGGCACAATGTCTCCGATGAAACAAAAGCTAAAATTTCTGCTGCAAACAAAGGGAAAATTAGATCAGCTGAAACACGAGCCAAAATTTCAGAAATGAATAAAAATCGACCACAAGAATTACGCGACAGAATAGCAAACTCTAGACGCGGAAAGCCGTGGTCGGGACAAAGAAGATTAGCACACGAACGCAAAAAGTCAAGCTAGGAGATTACGTGACATTGATGTGCCATACTCTGGTTCCGGGACCTTATAATCCTCTGGGAGCATGATCTTATTTGATTCTTGAATAGCAGTAAAAATACTTGGTCTCTCAGGTACTACATGTGTTGACATATATTCTCCGCCATCACCTTCAATGACTTCTTCAACTCCGCCAGAATAAACAGCAGTACCGTCACCCATGGCTTTGACCAACATCTGTTGTAGGATATTACCCAATAGTAAACGGAAATCCGGATTATCTTTTGTCAGTGATACGATTTTCTTATCCGTAGAAATCAAATCGTATTCAAAAGACAAAATTGGCTGTTCGGGATCGGGAAACCAAACACGCCCAAACTTAAAGACTACACCCTTAAAGTCACCATGGTTAATAGTGATAGCAGTCTCATTATCACCATGATTAGCAAGGGTCAACCCCTCGATCACATCCTGAAATTTCATGCTGCTTCCATTTCATCATCAATTTCTGAATCACTCATAATAGAGCCATTTGCAACACTGTATTGTGTCTCAACATATTCCTTAAAGGATGTACTAGAGAGAATTGGCTCCCAGAATGCAGCAACATTTGTATCTGCGATGCGGTATTTCTTTTCAGAAATCTCGCCTGTTTCCTTGTCAACAGATTGGTACCAACCATTGCTCGGCTTGATCACATGACCAGATTCAAGAGCAATATCAAGTAGACCCGAGTATTTCTGTAATCCTCCACCATGCATAACAGTAACAGGGATACGAGATTTTTCGCGGGCGAAACGAGACTTCTCTACAGTGACGTTGAAGTTATAGCCAGCGACTTCAGTACCATCCTTCTCTTGAGAACGACCAATAATCCAAATTGTATTTGCAGAATAGTAGATACCTGTGCCACCTGATACAATAGCCTTTGGATACAAACCCTGTTCCATATAAATGTGATTAACCACAATCATAGGTAGGTCCTTTAGACTCAAGTGTGGTGTTACCATACGGAACAGAGACTTCAGTTGTTTAGCACGGCTCATATCTGCCACTGATTTTTCACTCAGTGCGTCTTCAACTTCCTTCTTTGAAGCCAGATTACCGATAGAGTCAATAACAAAAATAACCTTATCACCACGCTTAATACCATCAAGCTGCTTCATAATATCAAACTTCAACTGCTCGATATCTGTGATTGGAGTATGCAAAACACGACTCTTATCAATCCCAAACGAATCGAAGTAAGATTGTGGTGTACCAAACTCAGAGTCATAAAACAAACACACACTATCCTTGTGTTTATCCATATAAGCCTTTGCCGATAGCAAAGCGAAGCTGGTTTTAAAGTGCTTACTAGGTCCAGCGAAAACGTGTAGACCAGAAGTAAATCCACCATCAAGGCGACCAGAAAATGCAATATTGATAGCAGGTACGGATGTAGTAGTAAATTCTACATCACTGAAAAATTTACTTTCATCAAGAATAGCAGTTTCCTTGATTGTACTGGCCGCCTTAAGTCTGTCCATTAATCCCATGTGATTCTCCATTTAAACATATTGTTAATTATATCGTAACTTTCAAGGACAAGAAATTATCCAAAAAAGTCCTCCAGTGAACTCGTTTCAACCGCATTCCATTTAATAGCATCCAAAATAATCTGCATACTAGCTAAGAAGGTCTTATTAAATTGTTCTTCGTAGTCAATAGCAGAAATAACTCCAAACTCGTCTGGGAGTTTTCCCTCGGCAGGGAATGCAACAACATTCTCACGCATTTTATTAGGGAGTTTCAAATATAGGAATTTAATTTTTTCACCCTCGCCGATTGAGGGATAAACACCATCAATTTTGTAATGCTTTAGGTAATGATTATATAGCAACGTTGCACGAACTTGAATTGGTGTAGATTCACCCCTACCCTTCTTGTAGATATTGTTACTATCAGAATACTCGAACAAATTATTAGCACCACGCGGGAATGCAACCTGTTGATATGGGAGTTTCATGAATTCATCGCGAACTTCCGAGATATATTTCTGCACACCCTTCTCGTTGCTATCAAAAATAATATCCAGTGCAATCTTCAGTTTATCGCGAACAAAGCGTGGTGTTGAACTGCGAACCATTTCAAAACCCTTAACCTTGAACTTAGGCTTGGCATATGTAACACCCTCGGAAGAGTGTACACGGACTGCATACTTTTTCTTGCCCAACCAAATAGCCTTATCTGCAGCAACTTCCAGCTTGAAACTAAGCTTGTTATCGAACGACCGCATCTTAACACAGCAAGCATCACAATATTTGTTAACAATGGGTGTGATACGTTCCTTAGCGGTTTTTTCCAATGCTTTGATTTGCTTATCATCGGTCACACCATATTTCTTGAAAACACCTTCTAGAGTGAAGTACAAAGAGTCGGTATCAATATAAATCAAATACTTAATACCATCTGTCTTAAATGCTTTGTTCAATGCTTCATCAATATTATTTTCAATAGTACGAAGAACATATTGACCAGTTAGAGTAATCGACGCAGCGTGATCATGTTTAAAGAATCGGAAATACTCATTAGCTGTAGCACCGTACAAAGAATTCATAAGAGTTTTAATTGCGTTTTGCTTTGAATCCAGTGCAGCAATTTTATTTGGAAGTGTTTTATCCTTTGTATTTTCATACACCTGTTCAAGGTCCAACATTTCTCGTTTAGTTGCCTTACGAAGCGACATGAAGTGTTCGACCAACTCAGGTAGAATACCGCGTTTCTCTTTTGAGTAAACAGCACCAGCAGGTGTCACAATGAAATTTTCATCTACATCAATATTTTTATCGGCAAGAAATTCCTCGATATTGGCACCACAATTACCAATCCAAGTTTCAGGGCTGATATTGTTAGTCATAATGATTGACGGATACAAACTTGTAGCATCCAGAGACACTACCGAGTGGTACCAACCCGGTACCGGGTCCTTGACATAAGCTCCTTCAAGGGATTGAGATTGTTCACGCTGTTGTTGTGGGAGGACAATATTCTTTTCCAAACAGTAATTAGCAATAATTGCATCCCATAGTTTAACTGGAGATGCAACGTCCTCATAATTAACATTTGCTTCATATGCCAGAGTAAGCACGAGTTCAATCAGACGGAGTTTATTATCCAGCTGTCGAACCAACTGTGTATCAATTACGTTATAGTAGATGAACTTTTCCCAAGCCTTCTGCCAGAATTCATTAAATGTACCAAACTCACTGTGGTCAACTTTAGTGTGTCCCAATTCCTCTTGAGCAATATGCCCCAATGAGTAAGACTCCTGTTTCACTAGCATATACTTCTTGTACAAATCAATGTAATCAAGAATAGAAATACCTGTAATAGTGACTTCATACTCTAGATTTCCCATGAAAGTCTTTTCACGGTAAGAAACACGATACCATGGGCTAAGACGTTTCACAGACTCATCACCCATAATTCGCTTAATACGATTGTGCAAATACGGTACGTCGAACTGTGCAATATTCCAACCAGTGATCAGATCAGGTTTCTTCTGCTCGAGGAACTGAATAAACAACTTCAGCAGGGTGTATTCATCAGGACAATGTAGATAATTAGTGTCCTTTCCGTTGTAAGGATTCAATCCCCATGTGAAGGCCTCTCCGGTATGCATATTAACCATAGTGATGGCAATAACTTCACCATCAACATTCTGCGGGGTAGGAAAATATGTCTTACCATCTTCATCCTCTGGAACTTTGGTTTCAATATCCAAGGACCATGCCGATAGTAGTTTGTACATCCACCCCGTCGGCTTATACTCATTCATATATTGAAGCGAGTAATTCAACTGGCCGAAAATTTCAAAACCAGATACACCGTCGTATTGTTTTACATAATCACGGGTTTCTACAATCGAGCCCGGTCGGTGTGCATGAATAGCATCACCGTATAGTGTTTTAAATGGAGTTTCACCAGACCGCTTCACATATAGAGTTGGCTCCCATGCATCCTTGCGCATATTTGGAATACCATCTACAATTTCCCGTACCAAAACATTGGAACCTACAATAGTAACATTTGTATAAAATCGACTCACTGTTTTCCTCTCAAGAGCATCAGACCATCATAAGCACAATCATGTGTCGGGTGATGTTTAATAACACTACCGACTTCAAAATCTGGAACATCAACATATCCTGCATTTGAAGTATCAGGATAAATCAAATCAATAGCAGTCCGGACATCCCGATAATTATTATAACCGATAAATGGCTCAACATCATATGATCTTAGTAAAGATTCTAAAACAGGTTGATCAAGAGACCCTCGTACCCAAACACAAGCCTTTTTATGATCTGGTTTTGATTCAAAAAACCCTTTAATTTTATTGATAGCAACCAAGCAGTCTAGGTCTCTTTCCTTATCTGGAATGAACGATGCTCGCTGAACAACTTCTGCTTGCTTTTCCCACCACTCAAGAACATTTTTGGCAACAGTGCGTCCTTTGAATAACTCAGTGACTTGTTGTTTTGCATTTAGTTTTACGAATACACCCTGCTTTAGGAGATATTCATATGCCTCTTGATTATCCTCGGGAAGTTGCTCAGGATCAACCCAAAGCATTGCAGCGGAAAGACAAACACAATTTGATTCAATACCTAGTGTCTCTAGGTCGAGGATGAAAAATCCACTCATAATAATACTCCAAAAATAACATTATATAATCTTACAGAGAAAACTGAAATAATTATTCGTCGCAATGCTTACCCATACTACACTCCTCAATAAACGCCATGGCATCTAATTCTTTCGTAAAAAATCTGAATAAAAATGTACTATCAGGCCCGAATGCAAAAAGCATTATCTGCTCGTGTCCGTAAATAGAAGCACGGAAGACCCATTGATCTATTTTAAGCAACGGAAATACTTTTATATCCATATAGAAAAGGGGCAAAGCCCCTTTCATTAGAAGTCTGAATTTTCATTCAAGAGCTGAGGATGTGTCTTCTCTGAAGGTTCCTCGATATTGATACGGATAGGTTTCTTTTCTTCTGGAAGTTGTTGCTCCAAGAAAATACGAAGCATACCATTTACATAAGATGAAGTTTTGACCCTCACGTATTCACCAAGAATGAAAGTGCGGGCCCAATTTTTATTAGTCAAGCCGCAGTGAATGATAGAATCACGCTCAACCTGTGTCATAACAGGCGGTTCGCACTTAATATTAAGAGCGTCATCTTCAATAGTAATTTCAAAATCACTAATTGAATACCCCGCCACTGCTAGTTCAATCACGTAAGAATTTTCACTAGTCTTGCGAATATTATATGGCGGATAAACATACTGTCGTTGCTGTTCGATCAGCTTAAACAGATTTTCTCGCGTTTTTGTCATAGTATCAAAACCAATAAAACTACGAGGTGTGTAGATATTTTCAAACATAAGTTCTCCTTAATAGACTTTCGTCCTATTAAAATTGAGTATCCCTTGCGGCGATACTATCCGGGAACTACTCCCGAATTACTTTGGTTTGCGTTCACTACGCATAGCGTATTTTGACTGCAAGTTCCAATTCTTTTTATCTCGATATGCTACTACCTTGATTGAGCTCAAAGGTACCCGCATATCAATATATTCGTCAGAAGAAACAACTTTACATAGGCCCCATTGTTCCAATAAAGCAGCAATGGTGTTTCGGCGCGAAATGTCTTCATGAGAAATATCGGATGGTCTTCCATCCAACTGAAATAGTTCCTTAAACATGGCACAGTAATATTTACCACGTTTGTGCAGAATGTGACACGTCTGATACAGTGTATCATCGCGTTTTGATGCAACCCCAATACGTGTCAAAGTTTCCTTGATTTTTAGAAAGTCATCGGGAGTTGATAATTCAATTTCCAATAGCGATTCTGAAGTCCATGGATATAGGTCAATTGTATTTGTTGTTATCATTATTTTCCACCACAATTTGTCAATGTTCGTAAAGTATTTATACTTTCTTCATTTAACAAATTGTAGATGGATTTGGCACGTTGTCGATTGACTTTATACGTGTTCATGATAAGTTCTACGGTTTCATCCTTCTCTGGTTTGTGCCACTTGGCGAACCTCTTCTTTTTAGGTTGAACAGCCAATCTATAGAAATCATACTGCCACTTTTTGGGAATTGTATGAATTTTATTCATCTCGTTGGCCAACATTACTGTATCAACAAACAAGCTGAAGTTCCGATTCACCATGAACGAAACGTAATCCTTCTCTTCTATGTCAGACCAATTATCTATCGTTGATGTGGACAGCTGTCCAATAATATCAAATAGTCCAGACATTATTCAACTTTTTGTAATGAAATATTACCAGCTTCAATCAAGAAGATACGCTGACGTGGCTCAAGAGATTCAATGAGTTTTTTCTCACCTTCTGCAAATGTTTTGGTCTGAAATAGAAATGCAGAGTTTACAATATCATGCCAGTAAAATGAACCGTCAATATTTTCATGTGAAATTACGCGGACGGGAGATGAAATATTCATCTGCATTCCACTGAACAGTCCAATTTTGTAAACCATTGATAAAACAAAACCACACGCCAAAAGTTCCCAGAAATATGTGCTTACGAATTCCACACAGCCTCCGACATGAAGTGAGTTAGTGCTGCAGCAACAAGAACTTCTGTGTCCGCTACTTGACTACACTTATACATATAATCACCGAGGGTAACAATAACACTTGGTACACAACGCGGATCAAGCTGTGGAATTACCTTATCATACAGACCGCGGAACACGACTTCCGGTTCCATATCATTATAATTACCAACCCACTTGCGCATCTCGGTGAAGTTTTTTACCTTCAAATGTTTGGCCAGTTCTTCAATTAAAGCATCGGTTTGGTTAACAAGAATACCTGTGTCAATCTTACCACTTGAACTATAACTCTGCAAAGCGTTCAGAGTGCTACGGAAATCGGGGTAGAACTTTTTGACCAACTCGGCAACCGCCGGCTTATCGTACTCGATATTTTCTGTCTCGAGAATTGTAATAACACGCTTGAAAAATGCAGCCTGGAGTTTTGGAATTTCTGTCTTAGGGACTTTAAAGTCAATTACTTGGCATCGGCTATGAATAGCATCCATAACCTTATTCTTGAAATTACACGTGAAAATAAATCGCGTGTTCGGAAATTGTTCAATAACACCACGCAACGATTGTTGTTGCTGAGCACTGGCTCCATCGAACTCGTCAAGAAGAACAATCTTAATTCCATCACCAAATGACACAGACGACGAGAACTGAATCACATTCAGACGAACTGCATCAATGCCTTCTAACGAAGCATTGATGTACATCAGGTCGGCATCGAGTTCGTTTGCGATGATTCTTGCCAGTGTAGTTTTACCTGTACCAGCTGTACCAGTGAACAAGAAGTGCGGGATATTTCCACTATCCAAAAGATCACGGATCATTTTCTTAGTTGATTCTGGGAGAATAGCATCTTCAAGTTTCTTGGGGCGATACTTCTCTGCCCAAACTAATGAATTCAGCTTGTCGTTGTCAATGCTCATTGTATGACTTTCATAATGTAGATATGCTATTGTATCACACGGACACAATAGAAAGAAATAATGGCGAGAGGAATGTTTTACTAGCCTTCCCTCCCACTGCTAGACATTATTCGGTTATAAGGCTATGTTACCTCAGAGTCGATCACGCTACAAGAGCGAAGACCTCATCGTTTTGTGCAATATTTGCATTTACTTACATTTAGTTTTTACGTCTATCACTGACGAGTAGCTAATCTATCTTACTTCTTTCGGAGTCGAAAACCTGTTCAGTCCCATCAGAAGTGTTCTAACGTCTATACATACTTTCCACGAGAGGTATGCGGTGTACGAGCCCTGAGAGTATTTCATCTTCTAGAACACTTGTGGTGGAACTGCCCGGAATCGAACCGGGGTGTTCCAATCGTTTCTGAAAGTCAGTTGACTACCATTACTTCTATTTATGGAATTGGTTTCCATTCATTAGCTGTTGCACCTGGCTCCCATCGACCTTGGGCCACAATTGGTGAATTAATCTTGATAGTAGAACCATCTTGACAAGTCACTTCATATGGCTTAAATGTCGGCCAAGTCACTGGAGCCGGTGTCCAATTTGGCGGATAATAACCCGGCCAAATTGGAATATTATTCATATTGTTCCGTGAAATATTATTCACCTGTTGTTGCAAATTGATGACCGAGGTCTGTAGAAGTGTTACTGTATTTTGCAATAACGTCACAGTCTTTTCTAAATCTTCAATTTTCTGTTTTATCTGTCCTGGTGTCATATAAATCCTTTTGGTGCGACCCCCGGGAGTCGAACCCAGACCTTAAGAATTATGAGTTCTCGGCACTACCATTATGCTAGAGTCGCAATGGCTCTTCTTAACTGCACATCCTGAGAAAGAATTTATCGGCTTGCCAGCAGTTTAATAAGATTCGGCGGGTTGTCTCAATTACTAGCCCGCTTAGAGCCAAAATAATTAACCGTTGAGTTGTTGCTGGCCAGTAGTACCAACAGATTCGTCAGTCGATTCAGTCGGCTTTAGCAATTCTTTAACTTGCTTCACGGCGTTATTCAACGAAGTGTGTACTGTCTGTCCACCTTCATGTTTTTGAACAATATATCCGCCTTCGACGGATTGAATACTAATATACTTGTCTTCCATAATTATTCCTTATAGTTCAGATGTAGATTCCAAAGCAACGTAAACGGTCAGTTTACCATCTTCAGAAACAAAGCGGCTAATCTTCTTACGAGAAATAGACACAGTGTACTTACGTGGCATCAGCTTCAAGTTTTCAATCTTGATATTGGCCGTAAAATCTGCTGCATCGGTATCACCCAATTCCAAATTGAATGTATTTGCGGTGGTGTTCTTCAAGTCTCCAACACAAACAACCAGTTTTCCATCCTTACCGATTACCGATACATCCAAAGCACGCAATACACTTGCAGTCTTTTGAATTGTTGCCAATTGTTCTTCGGACAACTCAAAGTGAATATCAGCATCAGGGAACTTGACAGATTTAGTTGGAACAGTCAATACAGATTCATCCGCCGCGTAGAACTTGACACTGGAACCGCCTTCCTTGATGACAGCAAACTTTTCCTTGAATTCAATATCAGGATTGCTAAACAATCCAATAACACCGAGGAATTCACCTGCGTCATAGATACCGAATTGTGTGTCGAATGTTTCATCAACCGAAGCACTAGCAATTACGTTCTTCTGAACATTGATAGTATCGAGTTGATTACCCTTCTTAATCAGAAGGTTTTGATTAATACCGGCAAAGTTACGAATAACAGCCAATGTTTCTTTTGATAGTTTCATTTTTTATTTTCCTAATTGTGATTGTCGAACCATGTAGTCGAGAACCGATCCGAGTGTAACATAAACATCTTCTTCTGGTGGCTGAAATGGCCAGCCTGGTGCTCCGTCTAACTTGATAGACTCTGTACCAAACTTTTTATTTTTGTCAGCAGTTTCTTCTGCCTCTGCTTCCAGATCAGCAATGAACATCAGGCAACACAACGCGTGAGCCATATGAGGTAAACCGGTTTCTGGATCATTCTTTTCACCGGTCATATATGATGTAATATGACGTAGTGCAGCATCTAGATAACGCTCGGGCCCGTTTTCTACATACTTCCAATTATTTGGCAAATACTTCTTTGCACCAAATGTCAAAACTTCCGAAACAAGACGAAGAGCACGCGGAGGCAAAAGCCCCATGCGTGCTTTCTCTTGGTCGAATTTCATTCCTAGAGTTTTCGTCATGAGGCTTTTATTTACGCTGTGAAACCTTGTTCTTGCATAGCTTGTGTCGGCATACCAATGCGGTACTTCACAACACGGCTACCATCACGCAGTGTGCGCTGGTTTGCATAAACAGCAATACGGCGCCAGTTGCGCAGACCACCAACAATAGCGTCTGCCGATGCAAAACCAAACTTCTCTACTTGCGCAGATGTCAGTTCCTTGCCGGTGCGCAAAGTTTGAATCAGGCGCTCAGTCTTAGAAATTTTCTTCTTCATAATCAATACTCCATGTGGTACTTAAAATTGATATTGTGCTACCACTATCACACAACACCAAACTCTTTTAGTTCAGCAACATATTCGGGATAAAATTCGTGAGTAGAATCAGGATCAACTTCATCTACTTCTTTGAATTTTGGAACGGGTAATTGGTACAGCCCGCGGCCAATATTGTTTCCCATGATAAGCCAAATTGGCCATCCAACCTTATTCGATGGGTCTTCTTTTCTAAGACTCATGAATTTTTCGTGTGCTTCAACTAATTGCTTATGAGTTATTGTACCAGAGGAATACCAATCACTGAAATAATCTTTGATTAGCGAGAGCCACTTGGCTTGCTTGGGTGTTAATTTTTGGAATGTAATCATGAAAAGAGGGGACCGAAGTCCCCAGAATTAAACAGTTTCAATATCGTAGGTGTTAACCAGGTACTCAAAGGCTTCGTTCTTAGCCTTGTTAGAGTTACCCCAGAAGGTAGAATCCAGCCGGCGGTCAGCCACACGACCAACATGGTGATCGTTGTACTCAGTCAGAGCATTCAACAGACCGTATACAGTTTGTCCCGCAACATCCGATCCCATACCACCACCCAAGAACAAGTTATGAACTTGGTCAACATTACGGACTTCTGCGTTGGTTGGATCAGTCGGGTCGTTGGCTAGCAGAGACATAATGTCTTGCCATGCATCCTTAGTGGAAACGGCCTGAGCTTGCATCTGAACCAGTTGACGGGAGAATTTATCCCAAGAAGATTCAAACAGACCAAGTTCAGATTTAACCTGGTTAGGCTTAAACGTAGTGCTATGAGATGTTGCAACCTTGGATTTATTCTTTTCTGCCACTGCGACACGCAGAGTGTTATTGCAGACCACACGGACTGAGGTGAACTGAGCAGAAGTTGCCATAGTACCATCACAAGAGGTAGACAGCAACAGATAACCATTGATAGCGTCACCACCATTCATGATCAGCTTTTGTTTTGTGTCAGCCAGTGCCCAGAATTTCTTGCCACCGAACAAAGTTCCGGCAGTAGACAATTCCATACCAGCATCTGCGGTCAGACTACGGAAGAATTCCAAAACTTCCTTCGGTTGAACAGCTTTATACTTAGAGCTAACAACCGACAGACCTTGTCGCGTATCGCTACGGAACAGGATGCTACGATCCTCAAATTCCTGAATTTGATTATCCTGATCTCGGAAGGTCAGAGGTGTGGAAAGAATTTCCCAGTCCATTCCAGCTTGTTGCTGCCAAGTTTCAATCGAACTACCACGGGTCAGTTCTTGTCCCAGGCCGTGCCAGATTTCGGAACGATCACCCACGAAAGCCATTTCAGTAAAACCATTTGCGCGTTGCGTCAATTCATGTGCCATAATATAAAGTCCTTAGTTAAAAGAAAAGTCAAAACTTGTTATACTTCGTTTTGGAAATGTAAGTATAACACATTCATGAATAAAAGTAAATTAGCGATTCATCTTAAATTCGCAACGCTTTACTTCCTCAATTCGCTCGTTAAGCGAAATCATTGCATCGAACAGTGAATCAAGGTGCAACTCCATTTGAGCAATACCTTCCATATCATCACTATCGCGATAGAGTTCAATTTCAAGCTTGAAAGCACCAATCCGTTCCTGCAGAGCCATTTGCACTTCCAGTAGATTACCCAAGTCTTCTGAAACTTTGGGTGCAGTAGTCTTTTCGATTTGCTTCATCTGTGCAATCTCGAGCAGCTGTCCCGCATACTTCACTATACGGGGTACACCGCGAACATTAGGCTTGCGCCAGTACGCCAGCTGCTTATCAGATAGACGATTAAATTTCGTAAAGAAATTGGCCATTGAAGTACCCATTCGGGCATCCGCGGGAGTGAATCCGCGACCATTATTCCGATTCGTACTCTGGTTGTATTGCTCATCCGATGTCTGACGATCGTTTAGAACAATCAATGCGCGACCAACAGCTTTATTGTTGCTGATTAACATCTGAATAATACTATCTTTAGTCAGAACCATATTAACCTCTTGTTTCAATGGAGTTATTATATCACGCCAATGAATAAAAGTAAATCACTGAAAAACTTCACGCACTGTGCGCGCAATCCACTCGTAAGGATCACCTGTACGGGCCTTGGCTACACCATAGGGCATTTGATTGTTCTGTGTGTAATAGTCAAACAAGACTTGAAAATCAGTATCTGTCATATTAGAACCAACATGGTATACGCGTTGCATTGCGTGACGGACTTGGATAGGAATAATATGCGAGACCATTTTAAGCAGCTTTTTGTTGAGAATAAGCAATACGTTTTTCAATGTTATCAGCAACCATCATCTTAAAACCAGCAACGGTCACAGGATAGCCACCTTCCTTGAGCCAACGCTTAATATGAGGAAGCAAATAACCTTTAGATTCCAACATAGTTAGGGGGGCGATACCCAGCTGCAAACCGTGTAGATATTCCTCTACAGTAAAATTCTTTACTAGAAATGCGAGAAACGAACTACGGTTGCCGCGCTTAAAGCGGGCGATAAACTGACCTTCATAAGTAACGTATTCAGTACCAACAAAATTGGCTTTAACAAACTTAGTCATTTTCATTCCTTGTTTCAAGGAAGTTATTATATCATCAAAAAGAATAAAAGTAAATCGTTAAAACATCGAAGATTCAAAAATAGAAATTGCATCACGAGGAATATTGAATTCCTCTGCTGTGGTCCAGATGAGAGATTCTACTTCAAACCCGGCAGCATGTTCTGGATTCATTGTGTACAGAAGTTGGTTTCCGGTCATAGAAAAATCCATGATCCAACCTTTATTGGTTACAAAAACGTAGTACATATGAATCCCTGTTGTGATGTGTTATTCTATCATATCGATGAATAAAAGTAAATCAGTCGTCTTCAAACATCCGCGGGTTTAGGTCCTTAAAGACTTGTCGAACCAAAGGTACATCAATAAAATTACTATCATACTCACAGTCCCAGTCATGATCCCACATGACCTTAATCAGAGCCTTGATTACTTTCTTTTTCTCTTCTGTAGTACATTTCGTCTTTAGTAATTCACAAACAGCCACATCAAAAATTTCTGTCCCACTAGACCACCCCATTGTGAGTCTCCTTAATATCAAATCTTTTATCAAATGCTGCTAGTACAGTATTTGCCCACTCGGCTGGTACAGTTTTTGACCGACAATTTTCAGCACGCGTACACTCTGCTGCAATTCTACACCATAACTCCATACGAATTCGTTCAACTTCATCTAAATCCATAATTACTCCGCAATATTATAAACAGAAAAATCACCGTGTTTCTCTACATGAATAACACGATCATATGCTTCGGTACTAGCATCCGCGTGGCTAATAACGATCACATTACTATCTGGAATTGTTGATAGTAAATCATTGAATGCTACACGAGCGTCCAAGTCAAACGCACCATCAACAATTTCATCCAGAATAAGGACGTTGGTTTTTGCACTATTCTTTAGTGCAGCAAGTTGTCTAAATGCCATCAAAATAGCGAAGTCGATACGACGCTTTTCACCCTCGCTGAAACTGCTATAAGAGAAAACATCTCTACCCCGGCTACGAATCACTTCATTAAAACTTTCATCAAGAGTAAAATCAACAAAGAAATCAAACATAGCAAGATACTTATTGATCAACTGATTCATGATCGGCAAGTATTCTTTTACCACAGCAGTTTTAATACCAGTATCCTTAAGTAGCTGAGCAGCTACTTCCTGAAGATGTTTTTCTTCAGACAAAGAATTCTTTCGTTCGAGAAGCATATTACCTTGCTTACCAATTGTGCGCAATTTTTCTGTCTCCGCTTCAATATCATTCGTATTGTTCAGGATAGAATTAATAGTGCTATCAATATTTGAAATTGTAGTTTGTATGCGAGACTGTTCACGCATCAACTCAATGATTTTATCTTGAATAGTTTTTCGATCTTCTAGATATTCATTATAGAGTTTACGATCACTTTCTAAAGCAGTAAGCATTTCAACTTGTGGGGCTAATTCGGCTTCAAGTTGTTCTATTTCCTTTTTAATTCCAGTAGTAACATTGTGTACATGTGATTCTTCGACCTTCTGCAGACATGTCGGGCATTCATCGAGAGTATGAACAGACTTGATTTTCTTGGTTAGAGAATCAATCTTTCTACGTTTTCCCGTTATATCAGAATCAATAGTATCAAACTCGTTAATATCAAATTCGACCACCGGTAACACATCTAATTCATGTTGTGAGTCAATAATAGCAACTTCACATTTAGAAAGTTCCTTAACTGCCACGTCTTTTTGTGTCTCATAATCCGCAACGCGTGCTTTTGTATTCTCCTGCATAACACGAATTAACTTCTGTTGTGCAGCAGCTTCAGTCTTTTTTAACTCAACTTTATGGGTGATTTCAGTGTACTCGTTCTTCGTAGATGCAATGCGTTCCTTTAGAACTACATTCATTCTACTAAAGACTTCAATGTCTAGAATAGACTCAACAAGCTCTCGGCGCTGACCCGCTCCAAGCTGCATAAACGGGATGTAAGAAGCAGAACCAAGAACTGCGATTTGTTTAAATGTGCGCTCGCTGATTTTTAGAATTTGTGATTCAAGAATTTCTTGATAGTCACGTGTTGCAGCATTTTGTTCAATTAACACACCATCACGGAAAATATCAAACACATTTGGCTTCATACCACGTGTAATTTGATATTCAGTGTTACCTATGTTAAAGAATATCTCTACGACCATTCCACCTTTATTGATAGAGTTGATCAGTTGATTCTTATTGATATTACGATAAGGTTTTCCGTACAGTGCATAGAGAATCAAGTCCATCACAGTAGATTTACCGTGACCGTTTTTCCCGCGTACTAGAGTTGTCTTGTGCTTGTTCAAATCAAACACAGTCACTGAGTTACCATAACTCAGAAAATTCTTACATGTTACTCTTTTAATTACAATCATTCTGCAAGGGCTTCCGTGTATAGTCCGGACATATAGTCTTTAAGTCTTTGTTTATCAACACTAGTGGTTAACGAATCAATATACTGGTTAATTATTTCACGTGAGTCTTCTATCTTGATATTTCCATCTACATCAACACCGTGTAGGTCTGCAAAATTCTCAATGATATTCAGATCATATGGCTGGTGGAGTTTGATACTATCAACGAATCGGTCGAAGGCATACAAATCAGTTTTCTTTTCAACCACAAGTTTAACCGCTTTACCAGCTAGACTTGAAACATCACCAGACCAACCCTCGTTATAGATAATCCGTTCAAACATTGTGTATGGATTTTGAACAAAAGTTAGTTCTCGAGTTTCTGTATCAAAAATATGGAATCCACGTGGATCATGCATATCTGCAAATGTAATTTCATACGGAGTACCAACATAACGGATTCTATAGAACTCGTCATAACTGCGCGTATGATAGTGACCGCTAAGAGTTAGCTCAAAGTTTTCAAATAGTGTGCGAGGAAGTCCACCATGACCTGGGACACCCCGCATCATTTCAAAACCATCAATCTCAAAGTGGCCGCAAACAATATCAACAGAAGCAATATGAGGATTAGAGAAGAAGTTGAAAATGTCCTCTTTGTTATCATCACATATCCACGGGATCAAGGCGAACTGTGTGTCATCAAGTTCAACTACAGATGGTTTATTGATGATAGTGATATTATTCTTATATTCATTGGCAAGCAACAGCTCTGGTGTATTAACACTGAGAGTGCTTTTATAGAAAATATCATGATTTCCAAGCAACGTCCACATATGCATATCATTCTCAACCAGAGGATCAAACCACTCTGATTTACACGCATGATAAGCTTTAATACTTAACGATGTTCTGTTGTCAAACAAGTCACCAAGTTGGATAACATTCTTAACCCCGTGTTCTTTGCAGTACGGATAAAATATTTCTCTAAAAAACTTATTGAAAAATTGGCTGTAATGATTAGACGCGTTGCGTGCGCCAAGGTGTGTATCACCGACTATAGCTATTTTCATTCCATGTAATCTTCAAATGGACTAGGGGCTGCAACCTTACCAGGCTTCAGATCTTTTTTGATTGGTTCTTCATCGCCAAGACTATTGATGAAATCATTCAACTGTAATGTATATTCACCGTCTTCATCTTGTTCTTGAAGTGAGAATGTGTCAAATCCAGCAGAGCTGACTAAGGCCCGTTTGATCTTACTCTGTTTCTTTTCTGTTGCAATTCTACCGATAAAACTATACCAACATGTTGTAGTAAAGTACCCAAATGGTGATGTAGATCGTTCTGGATCAAAACTCTTAACGTATTTCAAGCATGTTTCGATTGCATCTCCAATCATTTCATCTCGCCAGCTATAACCAGCAAAATTAGGTCTTTTCGCTAAACCAGTCGCGATTTTAACGATGCACTCACCAATGTACTCGGGAACACGGGGAATATCGTCTGGATTCGCATCACAAGCGGCTCGATAATCTTTTAATGCCGCATAGAATGCCTTATTGTCAATGTAATGGGATGTGCTCATTCAAACTCCTTTGTGCTATAGTATCACAAAAGTCTTAGGACTAAAATAATACAAAGATTATTTCTGTGTCCGAGAATTGATGGATATAATTATCCTGTGATTCCTGATGAGTATTGGAATCTGAATTACTGAACTGTATGATGTTCTGGATGAGCAATAGGACTGTCCATTGTACTATAGTTCTCTAACTTGTTTACTAACTTTGTATACAATTTATGGGAATCAGGATGCATTTTTGAAAGGATCATTATTGATTCATTAGGAATGTAAAATGTACGTGAACCAGAGAATGGCATAAACAATTGACTATTTAACTCATTAGTCAAACCATTATCCCCTAGAATAGGAATTGTTCTTATCACAATAGGGCTCTCAATATAAATCCCATACTGTTTTTCATCTACTAGGGTGAAAATTAATTCCTCTCCCGATGTGAGTTTCATAGTATATAGAAGCTCATTTGCTTGAGGAATATTTTCAATGTTCTCTGTCATTTTAATTCTAGTTTTATTAATTTCCAATCAAACTGTTCTTTTTCATAAATCCCAATTCTATCTTCCATGTGATTCCACGTGGTGTTAGTATATGATTTATATGAAAGATCATCTGATACGTCATACAGAACACATTTGTTCTTACCTTTATTTAGTCTCAATCCCCGACCAATACTTTGACGGATACGGATTGTACTTTTGCTTGGGAAAGCAAATATAATGTGTTCAATACTAGGGATATTTACACCGGTACTCATTAGTGCAGAATTGGCCACAATGATGGCGTTGTTTTCTTTTGACAGGATATTCCGAATTTCTTCACGTTCAGATACGTCAACACCACCATGAATAAAGTACACTGGGCGATCTGTTCGCTCACGGATCATTTTATCAAGAACTGCACCATGCTTGGCCACAAAATTAAACAGCAGTAAAGTATTACCTTCTGTGCTGGTAGCAAGCTTTGCTAGTAGTTTATTCCGTGGCTCGTAGGAAATCAAGAACTGAATTTCCTCTTTATATGACATACCTTTATATGTTTTGCGGATATGTTCGGGGTAACCAAGAGCAAGACACTTGATCTTAAGTTGTACAACTTGACCAGCATCCATCAATTCCTTGGTTGAAATAACTTTGTGAATTGGGCCCATCAATCCTTGTAGTACAAGTGCATTGATTTTGGTATCGTCAATAGTACCTGTAGTTCCAGTTCTGTATTCTGTCATGGTAAACTGCTCCATGACTTTCAAAACCACATCAGCTTTGTAAGTGTGTGCCTCGTCCCAGATACCAACATCTGTTCTGTTAACCAAATCTTTGAAATTCTTTGGGTCACTTTTATACATGGCTGCAATAGATTGCCATGTACTGATAACTACGTGTTTATCAAAAATACGTTCTTTACCACTATACAATGTTGTACAGTTCTCATCAGCATCCCAACCATTAGCACTACTGTAGTCTTTAAAGTCGGCTAATAGCTGTTCTACTAACATTGTAGTAGGAACAACGATTAGAATGTTTCTGTTATTCTGAATGTGCCAACGAATGACACTCATGATAATCATGGACTTACCAGAAGCTGTTGGGCTTAATAGAAGCTGTCGTTTATTACCTATTGCCTTCCAAACTGCATCGTATTGATATTCGCGGATATCTAGTTTCTCGCCGCGCGCGTGAAGATCGAGAGAATCTACGAAGTCTTTTACTTCATCATATCCAATATTGTTATTATTGTTTAGAGATATATCGGCTACAACTTCATAATCACGTGTGCGAGCAAATTTAATTACCTCGTTAACAAGACCTTTATAGATTGTTTTTCTACGTGAATCAAATAGGCGAATCTTACCGTCCCACATTTTATTTTTGTAGGAAGGCATATAACGGTAGCCAGGAACAAAAAAGGTAAAGAACTCAGAAATTTCTTGTTCAACACCCCAATCATCACAACGAATCTTTATATGAGTCTCGTTAAAAGGTAATAGTTCAATCATTATCCACCTGCTCTAAATTTCTGCCAATCAATAGCACTACGAATTGCCCAATAGCGATTCTTAATTTCACCCATGACACTTTCTAAAAAATAGATAGTAGTCTTCATATATGATAGTCTTGCAAGAATAGTTTGAATATCTTTATCTGCTTCTAGTAAATCAGGAATATCAGCTTTCAATGAACGGTATTGCCACTGGACCCACCCGCGTTCATCAAGTTCTGACTTTGTCATTTCACCACGGAAATACTTTGACTTAACTGCTTTTAGTTCTGCTAGGTCGTGCTCAATCTTAGTTAGTTTGAGCCTAGCATTAGACAGTTCATTTAGATATTTGGAGTGAAGTAGTGGAGAAGTCACAGCAGCATATCCCAGATCATCTGGAACCTTGCAATCTTCTGCCCACATTACTTTTAATTCATCAAGTTTTGCCATAATATATCAGAGTGTAAATTTGTATTTAGCTGAGTTTAAAATACGAGTATTCCATTGTCAATGAAGCAACCAAATACTGTACATCCGTATTGTTTGAGCGGAACGTCAGCGCACCAAGTGAAGTCGGGAAAGCATCAACAAATGTAAAGCGCTGTAGCGGTTTGTTATTGCTATCCATAATCATCAGGAAACAATCTGAAACCATTTTTGAATTGTCACTGAAACCATTAGAGTTTCTATTCTCGTTCATATACTGTGTATACTGTTGATGCCCCTCGGGGTAACCAAGTCCTTGAATCCAACCGAACAGTGCTAGATAATTACTCATCTTCTCGTCAATTAAGAATTCGATATTAAGTGTTCCAAATTCCATTGTTTCACCTGGCAGCTTGACATCATGAACACTAGATGTCTGAATTGCTGTTCCCAGTGTAACTGTTGGTAGAGATACTTCTTGCAAGAAGTAATTCAGCTCTGGATACTTCTGTATAGAGAACTGAAATGAATTTGGATTCAACGTTGAAATTGTTGAAGGCACTGGGCAACTTAAAATTGGCATATATTATCCTGCAAAAACCGTACTACAACCCTCTGCAATTGCAGAACCACAAGCAACCATGTCACCAATTCTACCCACGGCGATACCATTAGCAAACACTGTGCCAGACCCGGCCGCCAGTGAACTATCACCATGCTTGGGATACGTGTGATCGGGCCAGTGATCACCAACACGGTGTACTGGAATGCCCTCAACAAACACATTACCCGAACCCGCATCATTAGCGCGTGGCGGATATGGTCCATGACCGGTGCATTTACAACCTTTAAAAGCTATTGCTGGCATTAGACGTAGTTGGTATTAATAGATTCTGACTTAAAATTTGATAGCGGAATTTTCATCGAAATATGCATGGAATTCAGCTTATCTTTATAAAAATGCGCTTCTTCTACGCTCATATTGTATCTAATCGTCACGTGTGCACGGAATTCCGGGTACGAATGAGACAGTCCTAAATCCTTCAGTTCTTTGTGCATTTCACGTAGTACCGTACTATCAAGCTCCATAACAATACAAGATTTCGCTATATCTCGTTCTCCGTCTTTTGGTATTGAATCAAAACACTCAAAACCATGTACTTCAGCTGATACTGTTTTTGGAAAATATGTATCAATATAACTCTTTACACGTTTTGGATTAATATCTGTACCCTTGCTAAAAATCAGTGTACAGTGATAGTCTTTGTTTGGAGGTGCTTCTCCGCTAATTGGCTCTTGTAATCCAAAGCGATACCAAAAATCGGATAAATCCGGTGCGTCAATACAGACATAGTTACCACCGGCGGATTCAATCAAATAGTCTTTAAATGTTTTCATTAATTATTTATCCACATCCTGAAATAATTTTCTTTCTTGATATGTTAACCCATCATGAAGTCTTCTATTACCACACAAGAAACAGTTAGGTGTTCCACAATCCATGGCAGCATGTTCCACATGCTTTTCTGATTTTAATGTAGAGCCAATTCGTTTTGCAATTTTCATTTGCTTTTTGGCATAATTTTCTTTTTGCTGAATTCTTTTTGCTCGGTTCATAATATTCCTCAGACAATAAAAAACCCGCCGAAGCGGGTTTTGAGTATCAGTACTAAACACCCTTTCGAGTATTTAGTATATGGATTACATCAAGTTATTTACAGTGACCTTACGGTAGTAAATGTTCTGACCAGAAGTCAGTGACGTGAATGGGTTTGCTACGAAACCGTAACGGGTACGGAAAGCAATCTTTGGTTGGAAGGTTGCTGGATCAACAGCACGGTACAGGCTCAGTGGAACGTATGGGCAGTAGAATGCGCCAGCGTCAAACGAAGAAGAACCTTTGTAACCAACCATCAGGAACTGAGAAGCAGTTTGGTTTGCTGCGAACGGATCAACATAAACCTTGTACTTACCATTCAAAACACCTGCGAAAGTGCTAGATGCTTCGTCAACCTTCAGACCTGTAGACAGTGCTGGAGCATAGTCCAGAACACCAGCCATAGCCAGAGCACTTGCTACGTCTGCAGAGCAAACGATGAAGTTACCGCGACCACGACGTGTTTGTTGATAAATCGCATTAGCTTCACGCTCGATTTGGAACAACAGACCCTTAAACTTTTCAACAGACCAACGACCATTAGAGTCAACGTCCAGGTCAAATACACCAGCTGTAGCGGTACCAACTTGAGCACCTGGCTTTGCAGCGATGTAGATGGAACGAATAACTTCACGGTTAATTTCATTCAAGATTTCCTGAGACAGGATATTGCTCAGTTCAGCTTCTGCATCCAGACCGTGAACAGCCTTCAAGTCTTGAGCCAGTTCAACACTGTACTCTGCCTTCAAAGCACGGCTTTGAGCGGTGACAGAAGTCTTTTCAATTGTGAACGCCATTTCACCGAAGTTTGTTGGCGATGTACCAGAACCGGTTTGAGCTTCAGCTGTTGCTGTAGCGTATGCAGTACCTGCTGTAGCACCTGCACCAGCTGGACCCATAGTACCGTCGGTTTGAGTACCAGTACCAGAGAATGCTGAGTTAGCTTCGTTAAACAGAGCTTCAGTACCACCTTGTGTACCATACTTGCTCTTCATAGCGAAGATCAGACCTGTTGGCTGAGTCATTGGTTGAACACCGCACATGTCGTATGCAATCATTGCTGGCATTGCACGACGGACCAAGCTGATCAACACTGGATCGAACTTGGCTACACCACCTGTGTCAGGCATTGCACCAGCCGAGTTGGTTGGAGCAGCTTCAAACAGAGCTGCACGTTCTTCCATGTTGTTACGTTCTTGGTTTTCCAAAAGAACAGCTGTAACTTCCTTACGGTAGTTATCGGTAATCTTTGGAGCATTTTCAGCTTCCAGAACTGGAGCCCACTTTTTAACTAAATCTGCACGAGTTGTCATTTTATTTTCCTTATAGTTGATGACGTTTTACTTAATTGCGCTGACGTAACGAGCCATATTTGGATCGAGAGTCTTAACTGTTTCATTCAATGGTGCTGGTGTGTTAGCATCTAGTGTAACATTTTCTTCCAGGACCTTTTCTTCCTTCTTAGCTGTCTTATTACCAACATAGTTTTCACGGATTACGTTCAACTTTGTCTTAAACGAGACTTCATCATCGAAAGCAATTTCTTCAGCCAATAGCGAGAACTTTTCAGCATCAATATCAGTCATACCTTCGGTAGCTTCATTGATTGCTGCATCCTTAGCATATTGCTTAATAGTCTTTGTCAATTCGACGTTCTGAGCAACCTGTTCATCTAGGGATTCTTCCAGAGCTTCATTCTTATCTTGTAGAGATTCTACCAGATCAAATTCTTCATCAGGAAGATTAATGTTGTGCTCTACGAACACATCATGCATCTTGCTAATAAAGCTCTCAAAGATTTCCGCTTTGATACCACGGTCAAGGGCGATTTCATTCTTATTCATCCACTGCTCGACAATAAAGTCAAGGTATCCATCAACTTTTTCAACTAACCCCTCTTTTAGTTCTTCGGACTCGGTTAGAGCACGAAGAGCCAATTCTTCTTCCAGTGATTCCTGAATTTGGGAAACACGTGCCGCCACTGCTGCTTCGAAAATCGTAATAGCCTTGGTCTTAAATTCTTCTGTCAAATCAGTGCCATCAAACAGGGCACCTAGATCAATAGCTTCCTTAACTGGGCTTGGACCAGTTGGCTTAGGGTCTTGACCTGTCATCTTACGCTTGATCTTTGCATTGCTAGTACCAACCTTATCTTGGTCTTGACCAGTAGCTGCTTGAGATTGATTTGGATCTGTTGCTTCTTTCACAGCATCACCCTTTTTACCTTTGGTCTCATCTTCAGAACCATCGACCAATGCATCCTTCTCGTTATCATTGGTGATGTCATTATCCTGATCTTCGTCAGCATCTTTATTGAAGTCAGCCTCTTTAGACTTTGCTTCATTTAGTTTTGCAGCTGCTTCTTTCAAAGCTTTGATCTTATCTTCTAGTGCCATTTGGAAACTCCTTAATAATATTTAGTAATATTGGTTTTTAACTTTTGATGGTTTTCATGAACTTTTGAAACTGACGCAGTGCTGTTTCTTCAAGTTGCTTGGTGGTAGCTGTTTTAATAGCTGCCTTTGCTGCTTCAATTTCACGTTCTTCGTAACGTCCATCAATATAAACCCAATCACGGCTTTCGTTGATAGCGTTAACCCAGCAATCAATACCACTTGGGTCTGATACTGCATCAATAGCCATCATTGCAAAGTCGTCTTTAACATATACGGTTCCCGCACGTTCTTCAATAGAACCTAGACCGCGTGTTGAGACACCCATTTGCACACCACCCTCAAGAAGTCCTTTAAGAACATTACCCTGAGGTGTATTGAGTACTTTCGCTTTACCATAAACATCATTTCCCTCGAAACGAAGTGTGGTAATTAAGTGTGAAGCAAGTTCTGGCTTAACAGTTGGGCGGCTTTCTGGGTGGCTAAGTTCACCCAAAGCTCGGCGACTATTAACGAATTCGTTCACATATTTGTTAACTGCACTCTCCATAATTTGTTTTGGATAAATGCGGCCATTACGGTTCTTTTTCTCTGCTTGAGCAAAGATACCTTCAATAAACAAAGTTTTATTATCACCAGTACCCTCGGTGATAATCTGTACATCATTAAAGTCTATTGATTCACGTAGAAATTTCATGTTAGCTGCCCACCACTGCTGGGTTATCATAAGAACCAAACTTCTCAGGCTCAACTGAAGAAATATAGCCAGTCTTACGGATTGTTAGATATAACTGTGCTGTACCAACCGATGTTACTACAATATCAGATGCCGAACCCGTATTGTCATAAAACCCCAGTGGACCAAAATCCATAACACCATTGCGATATAGTTGAAGTACAGTAGTACCTCCACGTGTAATCGTAATCAGATCAGAAGCACCTGGTGTACATGCCCATGTTGCTGCAATGATTGGACAGTCTGGTGTACCACCAATTTGAGTTGCTAAACGAAGAGCTGTATTAAGTGTAAGTGTATCGTTTAGTGTGGTACCCGCAAACTTGACAACAGCCAAGTTATGGGTATTTTTTAGAATAGTGATTGCCATTTATTATTCCTCTGTGGTAGCTTCAGTCTGTGTGAATAGATTGCTAGCAATTTCACCACGGCGAGACTCAATTGCATCTGCCAATTTTGATGACATGATTTCATTGAATGTAGACTCAATACTGACTGTTTTACCAGATTCGATTGCGTCAATTAAACTTTTTACTTGTTCCATAATATCCTCCACACTTTCCTTAACGATAGAGTGAGTTTCTGCTCCACCAATTTTATTACGTGCACGAACTGCGCTAGGTGCATCTGTGTGAACAGAGTGTACTTTACCGGTTTCGCGATGTTTTACCAAGTATTTAGCTTTTTGCGCGGGTCTTGCATTTCCAGTAGAAGCCCATGAATGTTCAGATGCACGCTCGGTCCCATGACCTAAAGCTTCATCAAGTTCTTTATTTTTTGACATCTTTTTTGCCTCTATTCTTAAAATCTGACTTTTTCTGATTCAAGCGTTCCGCGTGCATTTCATCATTTTGATCAAGTTTCTGTTGGTGCAGATCATCGCTCTGTTGCATTTGCTGATCTTGAGCCATTTGATCTTGAGCCATTTGATCTTGTTGCATTGCAAACGAATCAACTGGATTACCATCACCGTCCACAGTTGGCATTCCAGGGACAACTGGATTTGCTGCCGGACCTTCTTCTTCAATTTCCTTTTGGATATCTTTGATTTCTTCATCATCCATACCAAGAATATTGCGTTGAATCCATTGCTTAGAGAAGTATTTTCCAGAATACTGATCAACCTGAACAAGTGCGCTCATCTTGCTGTTGATGATTTCAATCTTTTTGAGTTCTGCAAAATGATTATCTTGAATGTAATCATAACGAATCTTTTGCTTGATATTTTCCCAGTCAGAAAGACTAATAATACCTTTAGCAACTAATTGTACCTTTAACAAATCTGTGAACAAGCTACTAAATTTCATACGTAGCTTACCGACAAACTTACTAAATTTTACTTCATCACGTGTAATTGTCTGTGATTGACCCAGAGTAAAGCCAGTATCTTCTTTAGTACGGCTAGCTGGAACATTAAGAGATTGTTGTAACTTTTTACGGAAGTATTCCAAATCATCCAATTGTGACATATTCTGTGCACCTTGGAGTGTTGTGATTTCTGTACCCTTGCCACCTTCACGGCGAGGCATCCAGAAATCTTCCATCATTGACAGATGACGTTTTGTATCTGCAACTTCACCAGTATGAGCATCATAAACAAGTTTATTACGGAACTTGTTCATCATTTCTGTTACATATTGCTCCGCTTTCATTTTTGGCATATTACCAACGTCAATATAGAAAACGCGACGTTCTGGAGCACGAGTCAGACGGTATATGACAATAGCATCTTCGATCATCTTTAGTTGATTTGCTGGTTTAACCGCTTTATCAAGATGACCGATAACCATACCATTATTTCCATCTACATTACCAGATGTACATAGAATAACAGAATCCAAGGACATTTTGATACCTTGGATATTTTGTTCGGTAATACCCTTCTCGTTATAGATGTAGTATTCTTCGATTGAAGTTACAACTTCTAAACCTTGTGCATTACGACCCTTATTGATTTGTTTGACACGTTTAATTTTACGTGGATCAATAAGACGAATTTCTGCAATACCGTCTTTTGTATTTTCTTTTTCAAATAGAACGTGGGCATAAAGGCGACCATCGACATACCACTGACGAAAAATGTCGTGTCCCTTCTCGTTGAAATCAAGAATGTTGAGAATATTTTGAAGTTCATCTTGAAACTTCTTTTTAATATTCTGCGGTGCTTGTAGTAGATCAAGTTGTAGTTTGACAGGATAATCTTCCTGATCAGTAACTAGTGATTCATTAATAATGTCATCAATAGCTGAGTCAACTTCTTGGAATCGTGCAACTGTACGATAACGAGAAATTAATTCGTTTTCTGTCTTTACTTGACCTTCAATATCAAACGATAAACCATAGTGTTGACCTAGGCTACCTGTGCCTGCATCAATAACAATGGCACCATCGGTGTTTTGCGGGGCAATTACCGATGGTATCTGTTCAGTGTCAGATTTATTTCGTTTAAATTGAAAACCAAATAACTGTTGTAATAATGAATTAGCTGTTGCCATTTAAGCCTTAAGCGATGTTGACGCCTTCTGCACCCTCGGAGGTGAAGTAGTTGTAATCAAATGTCACAGAGAATGTAGCAATTTGATTGTTATTTTCCCAATCCATGGCGATAGCACCAATTTCTGTTGGGAATGCATCTACAAAGTTGTAAGTCTTAACAACATTATCATTACGATCCAGTGCTTGTGCCATTAGATCAGATTGATAATCAGCTGGGCGAACCGCACCGTTGGTGCTTGTAGACTTCTGAATTGTGTCAATCCATGCTTCAAAAGCATTACGAACAACGAAATCGGTATCTGTATAAACTTCAATTGTCCATGGTTGGAATTCACGTTCACCAGCAAACTTGACAGGGCGCCCACGATAAGAAACACCAATACTAGAAACAGATGATGCTGGGAGTTGTGCCGACTTGGCAAGGAATTGCAACTTTTGTCCAGCAGCAGAGCCACCAGGGATAATTGCAGGGAATACAATTGCGCACTGGAATTGATTTGGGCGGAATCCGCCTTGAATCATTTGTGCTTTAAAGTCTGAAATTCTAGCAATTTTGGGTTCCTACTTTCTTTAAAATGTTTATTTGTATAGCGCAGTGAGACCTTCCGGTGAGCGCTCAGATATTTAAATATCCTGTTTATTTATATGGTATTGTCATTTTAGTCGGGGACCGAAGCCCCCAATTTATTAACCCGCAGCGCCAGCGATTTCGGTAAACGAAACACCAGAGCGAGTTGCTACGAAATTCAACTGCATGAAGTTGATAACACGGTTTGGCTTGATATAGATATCAGCAACGAAGCGGTTAGTATCAATAACTTCACCAGTATTGTTGGTTTCGTCACAAACAACCAAGAAGTCTGTCAGACCACGGCGACCACGGACATCACGTAGGAATGGAGAAACCATACCAACGAATTGAGCACGTGTGAAACCGTCGTTGAATTCGAACAACTGGTACTTACTTGCAGTTGCAATAGCCTTTTCCAGAACAATGAACAGACGACGAACATTGATACGATCAAATGCACTTGGCTTGCTCAGAGCTGTCTTGTCACCGTACAGAACTGTACCTTGACCTGGGAACGATACAACTGGGTTAACACCATTCTTGTACAGGTTATCACGATCGGTACGCTTAGGAGAGAATGCCAACTTAACAACATTCTTAATCTGACCACGGTTGAAACCAGCAGGGCTGTACCATGGATCATCCGTCAGGTCGGTGCGAGCGCACAAACCAGCAACGTCACCGTTCAGAGGAACCCAACGGTACTGATCATTGTATTTGTCGTACTGATACTTGTAACCAGAGTCGATAACACCATAAGAACTAGAAGTGATCAGATTACGGTAAGCGATGATACTATCTGTAATAGAACTTGTAGAACCAATCAGTGGTGCGCCAGTGCTTGTATCTTGTGGTGACACAAATGCGATACAATCCTTACGAACTTCTGCAATATTCTGGATAACATAGTTTGCCAGTGTAGCATCGGCAGGTCCAACAGCAATTAGATTAACATCGAACTGTTCATCGTTGTTGAACAAATCAAATGCTGTCATCTTTTGTGCATTTGTCGATGTATAGTGATCAACACCACCAACGAAGCTGCTTGTATCAGCACCAGACATACGGAATGCAGCTGCTGTAATAGCAACAAGAGCATTTGCGGTCAGAGTAGCCGAAGTAGCAGATGTGACAGACAAAATAGTACCGACGAAAGCACCAGAAGCATTGTAAACCTTCTTACCAACCATGGTTGAGTCGAAAGCTGTACCAACACCAGCCAGAGTAGCAGCACTAGTTGTACATGTTACTGTACCAGTTGCTGTTGCTGTCAAAACGTTGAATGCGCCTGCTGAAGTCAGTTCAACACCAAAGACTAGACGGCCACTGATAATGGAAACGTTTGTTGTGTGATCCATCCAGTAGATGTACTTTGAGTTATTGTTTACGACGTTCTTGTAGTAAGCAGATGTACCATCTTCTTTCTTGGCATTAGAAGCCTTAGAGCAGAATGGATACTTTTCAAGAACTGTACCAGCCGTACCTGTCCAACGACCATCCTTGTCAATGACGATGACGTGAAGTTCATCGTCTGTTGCACCAAAACTAGATGCAAAAGTAGAAGTATTTGGTGCAGAATCAAATTGATCCTTGTACGCCCATGATGCAAACGACTCGCTGTCTGCCATGGAAACTGTAATAGAATTACCAAGAGTACCTGGGTACTTTGCAGCCCATGCGCCAACAATACCTTCACCGTTTGCGTACGATGATGCATATACCGAGCTATTGTTAATCTTGATACCACCGGCAGCAGTTGTAACAGTACCAATAACAGCAGGGGTTGTATTTGTACCAGAAACAGTTACGGTTGGAACGGAATCATATCCTGTACCAGGATTTGTAATTACGATACCAGTAATAACACCGCCAGAAACAGTCGCTGTAGCAGTCGCTTGAACACCACCAGCAGTAACTGGAGCAGGGATATTAACTGTAACTGTACCGGAATAACCAACACCACCAGATGTGACAGGAATATTTGCAATTGTGCCAGTAACAGAAGATACAGCATTACGTTGATTTGTTGTGTCTGTGCGAACAACTAGAAGATTGTTAGAGTATGCCAGGAAGTTTGCAGCATTGATCCAACCCATAGCATTAGATGAGTTTGGTTTACCGAAACGCTGAACTAGCGTATTTTCGGA
>Ga0213917_1000016_pt1 | contig 59940 bp, 62 predicted proteins | sample McNCre117MG_FD_161051 | JGI IMG/M metagenome (GOLD analysis project Ga0213917, IMG submission 161051) | Freshwater microbial communities from McNutts Creek, Athens, Georgia, United States - 1-17 MG | ecosystem: Environmental > Aquatic > Freshwater > Creek | place: USA: Georgia | collected... | reverse complement strand
CCAGCGTTTGGGACAGCCTCGGGGCCAGCGTTTGGGACAGCGTCGGGGCCAGCGTCCGGGCCAGCGTCGGGGCCAGCGTTTGGGCCAGCGTCCGGGCCAGCGTCCGGGCCAGCGTCGGGGACAGCGGTTACGGACAACAGGACGCCAACTGGCTCGCGTTTTACGACTACTTTAAGCAAGTCTGCTCGCTAGACGAGATCACGCAACGGCTCGCAGGTATGTGGTTGCTTTCGCAATCGGCCGGCTGGTGGCTTCCTCACAAGAATATGTTCTGGGTTTCGGAACGGCACAATCTCTTGAATCGAAATACTTCTGGACAATTGCACTGCGATGACGGACCCGCTCTTGCTTATCCCGATGGCTGGCGAATTTGGGCGATCAATGGATTGCGAGTTGACCAGCAGATCGTCATGTCGCCACACACGCAGACGATTCCGCAAATCGACGGCGAGCAAAATAACGACGTGAGATCCATTCGGATTAATCGGTTTGGTTGGCCGAGATACCTCTCCGAGAGCGGATCGGATTGTCGCGACGAACGTGCGAACGACATCGAGGGAACGATGGAAGCTCTCTATCGGACAAAGGCCGGCGATCAACGACTGGTTGTGACCTGCCCCACTGGCAGATTGTTTGCGCTCGGCGTTCCGAGCGACGTAGCTACCTGCGAGCAAGCCCAACACTGGCTTGCGGGCGGCAAGAATTTCCGTGTGTTGGCAAGGACATAATGACCATGACTTCAACTGCAATCGACAGAGTCGAGAAACACGCGAGAAGAATCTCGAACCGTGAACACGAAACGGTGAAGCCGGGGCAACCGTTCCGAATCACCGAAGCGTCTTCCGTTGGGGACGGCTGCTGGCAGGGCGACTTGGGCATCGAGATCGTTGCGAGTGTGCCGCGAAATTATGTCCGCCTCCAAAAGCCGAAGGTTGCTGATCGCCAGCTTGTTCCAGGCAGCACGAAGGGATCGAAACATTGTCTCGACTCGCTTCGAGGCGTGCAGATCTATCGTCCGAAGGACTGGTCCGAAGAGTCACTTGCTGGACCGTGTCTCGTGCTGACTGAAGAGCGAACGATTCTGCACCCAACTCACGGTGCGGTGACGATCCCGGCAGGATTCACTGTCCTTTGCCGGTATCAACGCGAGTGGGACAAGGAGCAGGCGAAAGAGCGGCGGGCACGCGATTGATTGTGTTTGAGAAACCTGAACCAAAAAACTGCGAGACAAATCATGCGAGAGCAAGACTGCGATTCTTTGAGTGACATCGGAACTTGGTTTGAGCCGGACGAACAAAACGATACCAATCCCGTGCCAGAGACATCTGGATCTGTCGCCAATCCGATTGAGTCGCCGAGCGTCGCGGTTCGCCATCCGTCCCGCACCGAACTGTCTGCGATGTTTTTCGACATCGAGACCGTTCCGGACTATTCGCGACTCGAATCATTCGGGCTTGAACCGCTGCCGACGATTCAGCCGGAGACGGCTCCTGCGGAGTGCCCGGAAATCGCGGCGCTGCTGAAATCCGGTCTGGAAGTCATCGAAAAGCGTCTGCTCTCGCTGAACCCGACCGACGAATACCTCGATGCCGTTTCTTCGACCGAGGCGTTGACTGACAAGCCTCGCGTCGGCGTCGGCAAGGCGGTTGCCGCCGTGAAGACGGCTCGTGAGCGAGTGAAGAATGCGGCAGGCGATCGTCGGAAGCTGTTGAGCGTGACTCCGGAGTATTGCCGCATCGCCGCGATTGGCTGGGCTGTTCCCGGTGGCGACGTTGAATCGTCTGTCTCTTCGCTCACCTGCGGCGAGCACGCAGACTGCGACACGACCGACGAACGCACGCTACTGGAAGCATTCTGGTCGCTGGCGCTTGAGTGTCGGCCTCTGATCGGCTTCAACGTGCTGCACTTTGACCTGCGGGTCATCATGGTTCGATCGGCGCTGCTCGGCGTGATGCCGTCGCGGTTTATGGACCTGAAGCCGTGGGGCCGCGACGTGATCGATCTGATGATTGTGAGGTTCGGTTCGGCTTCAGGGGCGATGGGCCTGAAGAAGCTCGCTCCGCTGTATGGGATTGAATTGCCGGCGGCAGGCGTCGATGGAAGCCAAGTCGAAGAGTTGATGCGGACGGACCCGAAGAAGGTTGCGGAGTATGTCCGATCCGATGTGGCCATTACCCGCGAGCTTTACCGCAAGCTGAGCGGCTTCTTTTGTGAGTAATGCGACTTTCCGTTTTTGTAACCGATCAGGCGACGCAGGCGGATCGTTCGACGACGCCCAAACCTTGCCAGAACGTGCGTGTGAGAGTTCTGGCTCCGCAGCCACGGCAACAGGAGTGACACGATCGGGAACGACGATCCGAGTGGAAACAGTGGCAAACCAGTCGTGACACGCCGGAGAGACGGTGATTTTCAGAACCGGCCGCGTGGTGCGGCGTTGAACGCAGTCGAGAACGGATTTCAGGCAAGGTGACAACTCGGTGGCAGACGCGGAGCCGCCGACTCATCGACAAGAGAGATCAACAGCGGGTTCGACTCCCGCCCGGTTCATTGGTTTCTGGTTTTTCAAATCCCACACGAATGCGGAGGAAACGAATCATGGCAGGCAGCTTTGCGAGAGCGAATCGCGAGAAGCTCAAACTACGAATGGCGATCGACGGGCCATCCGGGGCGGGCAAATCCATCACGGCGTTGCGATGTGCGTTGGCGTTGTCGCCGAGCAAAAAGATCGCGGTCATCGACACGGAGCACGGATCGGCGAGGAAATACATCGGCGAGGATTTCGGGGAAGGTCCGATTGAATTCGATGTCTGCGAACTCAAGAGCTTCTCGCCGTCGAGTTATACGTCGCTCATCAACGAAGCGAGTCGCGGCGACTTCGAGGTTGTCATCGTCGATTCCTTGTCTCATGCGTGGGAAGGCAAAGACGGAGCGTTGGAACTCGTCAACAAAAAGGGCGGCAACAGCTTCACGGCGTGGAAGGACGTCACGCCGATGCACCAGGCGATGATCCAAGCGATTCTCGATTCCGGTTGCCACGTCATCGTCACGATGCGAAGCAAGACGGAGTATGTCTTGGAAGCGGACTCCAACGGCAAGCAAGTTCCCCGCAAGGTGGGTATGGCCCCGGTGCAACGGCAGGGAATGGAATACGAGTTCGACGTGTACCTGTCGATGGACTGGTCGCACATCGGGTCGGTGACGAAGTCGCGTTGCCGCGCGGTTGACGGATTGATTGTCGCGAAGCCGGGTGCTGACTTCATGCGACCGATCATCGAATGGCTTGAGACCGGCGAGACTGCCAGTGCTCCGGTGGTCACTCCCGGCATAACTCAAGACCAGCTTGAAGAGTTGGCCGGTCTGCTGAACAAGCTGGGCATCAAGCAGGCGGTTATCGAGAAGAGTTTGCCGTCCAAGTTCGCGGTTCGCAAAGTCGGCGAATTGAACGTGAAGCAAGCGGCGTCGGTGATTTCGATGCTGCGAGTCGATGCCGAGAACAAAGCCAAACGAGAGGCGGCAATTGCGGAGCAAGAGGCGACCGCGAAGGCATCGGAGCCGCCCGCGACGAGCGAAGCACCGCCAACTGCCGATGATATTCCTTTCGTTCCGGATCTTCCGGCACTGAGCCAGCAAGTCGCTGAACTCGAATGGCTTCGGCAAGGCATTCCGGTTCCGCCTGAAGCGTGGTCGCAAGCTCTTGCGAAACGTGGCGTGACCGATGTTCGCAAGCTGACTGGTGCCCAAGCAAACGAGTTGATTCTCAAGCTGCGAGCGAAGGTGACGCCGAAGGCTGAGTCGCAGGCTGCGTTCGACAAGCTCAAAGAAGACGGAAAGCGGAAGCCGAAGCTATCGACTGAGAAGACTGTTCCGGCGGAAGCCACCACGCCTGCGGCGAGCGCGGATTCACCACCATTCGAGATGACGACCGCTTCACCGGCCGAGGCCGATCCGTCGAACGCGACAGCGAACGGCAAGGCCACGAGCGACCAAGTCTTGGAGATGCTCCGCTATCGCGATTTGCTCGGCATCAGCCTGACGCAGTGGTCGAACATTCTCGCGGGGAAAAACGTCGTCAGCGAGAGTCAGCTTTCGGCCAGCGACGCCGACGTGTTTTTATCGAACCTCGAAAAGAAGCATCGGTCACGTGAGGCTTCGGCGGGCATGAAGGCGTGGGGCGAGAAGGTTGCCCCCGACCAGACGCCTGCGGCGAGCCAAGCAAAAAACTGATGCCGCCGGCTCTCGCTGACGCGAACGAGTGGCCGGCTCAGTTGAAGTATCTGGTGCAGTCGTATGGTGCGGCTCGCGTTTGGGAAGTCGGTCTCAGAGTCTTGAAGTTTCCGCCGACATGGATTCACGCGACTAATGAGGCGGAATTGGTTTTGGCAGGATTGGAGAAAGCATCGTGACTGTGATTGAGTATGACCGACGGCAGGCGAGCGAAGAGATCAAGAAGGCATTGGCGAACGTCACCAACCAGCTTGGCGAATATGGTCTGCTCTCGGTGCCGAGCACGCTTCGCGATGCCCTGATTACTTCACTCGCCGACATGTATTGGGCCGGCTTCAGTGCCGGCCAGAAGTCAGTTCCAGAATAGTTTTGAAGTCATTCATTCCACACGAAGAAAGGTTTTGGTGAATCATGGAAAGCGGATTTTTGACTCCTGAAGAAGAAGCCCAGTTGAATCGAGCCGGCTCGCCGCAGGCGTCGGACGGCAGCGGGTTCGATGACGGCTTCGAGTTTGACACGGACGGCATCGACCCGGCCGATCAAGAGCGTGGTGGCTTCATCGACAAAGAGGGGCAGTATCACTTTGAGATTTCGGATGTGAAGTTCGATGTGTCGAAACAGAAGCAGACGCCTTACGTCGAGTTCTGCCTGACTGTCCTGCACTCGGTCAAAGGACAGTCTCCAGAAGGGTCGCGATTCAACCATCAGTCGTACCTCTCTAAAGGTGCTCGCGGCATGACATCAGGTTTCGGGCATCGCATCGGGGCACTGAAGATGATCCCGACCGGCAAAGTGGACGAGAAGGGCCAGCCGAAGCACATTTACGTTGACCCGAAGACGAACACGAAGCGAGTCACCAAAGATACTTGGCAGGCGGTCAAAGGATCGCAGTTCATCGGGACCGTCAAGATGGGCAAGGCCCGCGAAGACAACGGTAAGACTTATGAGCCGCGTCTGGAACTGCAAATCTCCAAGTGCTGGCAGGTGGATGCCCAAGAAGTCGCCGACGTGCCGAAGAACTTGCAGGCCATGAAGCTGATCGGCAAGACGTCGGCCAAACCGCCTGCGGCGAGCCAAGCGGCGGCAAAGGAAACGAAAGCTCCGCCAGAGAAGCCGCCAAAGGCCCCGCCGACGTCGGCTCCGGCAGTGCCTGACGATCTGTCTGACCTGTGAACCACGAGCGGTATCCCTGTTCGTGTGGGATTGGTTTCTGCTGCCGGAGCGTGTGTGCAATGCGCTGGTCGGCACGGTGACGGCACGGAGGCCGTCGGTGGATTCGCTCAACGAGGTTTGCTGGCAGCTTTCCTCTTGGCCACGAATTCACAAGCCGTCTCGGTTCGAGTCCGAGGGCAGAACTTTTAAGGCAAGTACCTGCGATTGAGCCTTCTACCTTCGGCTCGTGAGCAGGTTGCATCGGGGCCGCAACCGAACAACTGCGGTATTTTAATTTCACTTCTTTCGAATCATGGAGGATTTGCGATGTTGGTTTTGTCTCGAAAAGTTGGCGAACGAATCCTGGTCGGTGACGACATCATCGTCGCCGTGGTCCGCATCGGGCCAAACGCGGTGCGGCTGGGGATTACCGCCACAGAGGGTGTGAACATTGTTCGGGAAGAGTTAGTCGAGCGTCCTGCGACCACTGCAAGCCCGCCGCAGGCGACGGAGCGAATCCCCAGCATCGCGGAGAGAAGCGGTCTGAAAATTCAGCCAGACGAATCGGACTTGGAAGACCTTGGCCGAAGGCCGCGTGGCGAGTTCCTTGAAGCCGACGAGGTCGCGGACGCATACATCGAATCCGAAGTGATCGACCACGGTTGTTGAACGAAATTCGATTGAGCCGGTGAGTCTGATCCACTCTCAACGCGATGTGTGTCGCGGCCGGCTCGGTCGATTCTCCTGCGGAGGGCTTTGAGATGACGAGCGTTGGAACGCCGCTTTATGGTCTGAATGCGAAGTGCCGCATGGCTGACAACGGCAAGATTGCGTGGTGGCCGAGCAAGATGTTGTTCACGACTCGTGAAGGTGCAGAGGCGGAGATTGACGCATTCACCGAGAGGTTAATGCAGCCCACTGAAATCGAGACAGACAGAGTTCAGGATGTGATGGAACACAACATCCATGAATACGTCTTCGCTGGATGAATTTGAAATGCCCGAACAACTCTACATCGAATTCGAGAACGCTGAACTGATCCGTCAGACGGAGATGGCTGGGCTGTTCGAGATTGAAGACCAAGGGCAATTCTGGATTCCTTGGTCGCAGGTTTCTGAAGACTCGATTGATCGTGACGGGCAAGTTGGTTCACTGTTTTTGACCGAGTGGATTTGTGCGAAGAAAGAGATTGAATACTAATGTCATCCGGCATCACAGAATTCGTCGGTGAGTTGTCTCGCGAGCGGTGGCGTTCGCGTGAGGCGAACAGCGACTACGTGATTGCCGAGGTGCGTTCCGCTGTTCAATCGCCTGCGACGGGCCTGCCATCACCGACGTCGGAGAACCAGTCTCGCGACGTTGTTGTTCTCGGCAACGCTCCGGTCGGCGATTTCATTCCGGGACTGACTTATCGCTTCGGTGGCCGATGGGAAGAGGACCGCAAAGACAAATATACCGGCCGTGTCGAGCGGCAATTCAAGTTCACGCACTACACCAAAGCCGAGCCGCATTCGCGATACGGGCTTGTGAGCTATCTCGCGAAGTTCGCTCCGGGAATCGGGCCGGTCATCGCGGGCCGGCTGTTTGACGCCTTCGGCACCGACGCGGTGAAGGTGCTGCGCGAGTTTCCTGAATCTTCGGGTGTGGTCGCGTTGCTGTCTCTCGAAAAGGCCAAGATTGCCTCCGCCGCCCTCAAGCGGATGGGCAAGATGGAAGACACGAAGATTGAGCTTGTCGGCATCTTCACTGGGCGAGGTTTCCCGTACTCGCTCACCGACGCTTGCATCAAAGTCTGGGGCGTACTGGCCCCGACGCGAATTGCACGAGATCCGTTCTCGCTGTTGGTTCGTCGGTTGCCAGGTTGCGGGTTCGCCCGCTGCGACCGGCTCTACAACGATCTTGGCTTGCCGCCTGGTCGTCTCAAGCGACAGATGCTCTGTTTGTGGAACGCACTCCGAACCGGCAACGCCGGACACACTTGGTTTCCTGCGGAGCACTGCAAGCAGACGCTTGAGCAATCCGTCAGCGGCGTGCGGGTGAACTTCCCGCGAGCGGTGAAACTCGGACTGCGTTCGCGATGGCTCGCGAAACGCACCGACGCCGGCGGCAATCTGTGGCTCGCGGAGTTCGCGAAAGCGGAGAACGAGCAAGTCGTCGCCGAGAAACTCGCGTCGCTTCTGAACGACCCGCCGACGCTGACGCCGTTCACGTCGGAGCTAGATGAGGCGACGGCGGAGCGACTGTCGCAGATTGAAGACCGGACTCCTGCGGCGAGCACGACACACCAGACCACCGACGATGCCGCCACAAGCTCGCCGCAGGCGGCGTGGCAACTCAGCAGTCATCGGATGACCGTTGCCGTCATCGTCAGCGATGGCGTGATCGTCGATGCCGCTCCGGTCGTGAGGAAGTTCGTCGGTCAGTCGCTGGTCAGTCTTGAAATGTGGATGTTCCGGCAAGGCGGATTCGAGAAGCGACCGCTCAATATCGGGCAGCAGCCGGAGTCGCACGCTGAGCGGTTAGCACGTCGCGGACGAGAGACGGGCATCTGTCAGTTCTGCTCGCGAAAGCTCACGCACCCGACGAGCCTGCGGCTGGGCTATGGGCCGGAATGCGGACCTAAGAACGGTCTGCCGTGGGTCGATGACACCAGTGTTGGCATCGACACCGAAGATTGGTTTTCCGAAGTGCTCGAAAGTGAGGCCGTCAATGTCTAATACGCAATGGCCTGATCCTCGCGACTGTGCCGAGCTAACTCCACACCAGCAGCAAGTCGCTTCGTCGGCATTGGCTGGTCGTGTCGGCGTGTTTGCTGGTTCGCCCGGAACTGGCAAGACCTTCTCGGCCGCGGCTCTAATTCGTCGGATCGTCGCGGAGCACGGCGAGCATTCCATCGCGATTGCCGCACCGACGGGCAAAGCAGCGGTGCGTTGCACATCGTCACTGCGAGCCAACGGCGTTGCAGGAGTCGAGGCGAAGACGATTCATCGACTGCTGGCGATCGACAAAGCCGGATACGACGGCAACGGCTGGACATTCCAATTCAACAAGCGGAATCCGCTGCTGCAGAGGTTCGTCATAATTGATGAAGCCAGTATGTTGGATGTTGATTTGGCGGCGTCGCTGTTGAAGGCGTGCGGCCCGCAAACGCATCTGCTTTTCATCGGTGATCCGTACCAGCTTCCGCCGGTCGGTCACGGGGCGACGCTGCGTGATATGATCGCGAGCAACCGCATCCCATACGGGGAACTCACCGAGATTCGCCGCAACAGCGGGTTCGTCGTGAAGGCGTTGCGAGACATCAAAGATGGTCGGCTGTTCGACCCCCCGACGTCGATCAACCTGGAAGCCGGAGACAACTGGCGACACTTCGAGACTCGCTCGCCGGCACAGTCGATCGCACAACTCAAACTGACACTGACGTCGCTGCCGTCGCGGTTCGATCCGGTCTGGGACGTGCAAGTGCTGGTCGCGGTCAACGAGAAGTCCCCGCTCGGCCGCAAAGACATCAACGTGATGCTTCAGGACTTGCTCAACCCGCACGGACAGCGAGTGGATAAGGTCCCCTTCCGAGTCGGCGACAAAGTGATCTTCACTCAGAACACGTTTCTGCCGCTGGTCAAAACGGACGGCGGAGGTGAAGACGGTAAAGAGTTCGTCGCGAATGGCGAACTCGGCAAAGTGCTGGTGGTCGATCCGAAGAAAATGACGGTTGAATTCGCCTCGCCGGCAAGGCGTTGCATTGTGCCGCTGGCGAAGTCGTCCGAAGACGGCGGCGATTCGTCGCCCTCCGCAGGAGTCGGCGGGTTCGACCTGGGCTTCGCCATCACAACGCACAAGGCTCAAGGGTCACAAGCTCCGATCATCATCACCCTGATTGACGACTACGGCGGAGCGAACATGGTGACGAGCCGCGAGCACGCCTACACGTCTATCAGCCGAATGGAAACTCTCGTTATCACAATTGGAAAATGGTCAACATTCCAGCAGCAATGCAAAAAGGTCGCCTTGGGGACCAGGAAAACATTTTTAGCGGAGAGGCTTCGTGAACTCATTGCCTGACGATCAATTTGCAAAGTTGTGGGAGACCTCCTCGTCCACGGCCGATGTCGCGCGAGCCGTCGGCACAAGCCGGAGAGCCTGCTCGACGCGGGCTGTTCGCATGCGTCGCCAAGGATTTCGTCTGAAAAGATTTCCATTTCATCAGCAAAGGACGCTGGCTCATCGGTTGATTCAAAAGATTGAGAAAACGGCCAAATGTTGGCTGTGGACCGGATCAAAACACCCAAAGGGATACGGGCAAATTCAAAAAGGCAAACGTGGCGAGCGACCGCTGATTGCTCATCGCGTGGCTTACGAATTGTTTGTCGGTCCCGTTCCGAAGGGGCTGTTTGTTTGCCACGACTGCGACAACCCGGAATGCGTAAATCCCGACCATCTGTTTCTTGGGACGGCGGCGGACAACACGCACGACATGATGGAAAAGCAACGAGGCCACTGGCAGAGAAACTCAAAAAAGAATCGCGACCAAACGGATAAGGCGAAGGCGGTGACGGCATGACCAATCCACCCATGCCACACACGATCGGCAAAGAGCCGGCAACGATTCGAGTGAATTGTTCCGCCTGCGGCGGGCCTCCGCGATTGCATCGCTGCGTTCTGGTTCGGATGTACGGACCAAAAAACATTGTCACGACAACGTGTCTGACGTGCGGCAAGGAGGTCACAGGATGACATGGCTCTACATTCCATCTCTATCTGCTCAGGTTTGTGCGGACTTGAACTCGGCATCGACATTGCTTGCCCTGGAGCATTCAAGCCAGTCTTGTACTGTGAGCGGGAAGCCAGCGTCGCCGAAGTCCTTGCGGCTCGCATTGAAGAGGGGTCGCTTCACGCGGCTCCGATTTGGTCTGACGTGCGAACCGTCTGTGATGGGCCTGTTCGCGAGTATGTTGGCCGACGATGCCATTTTGAAGGAATCGGACTGCTCACTGCGGGATATCCGTGTCAACCATTCTCCGTCGCCGGCAAGCGTCGCGGCCGAGACGATCCGCGACACCTTTGGCCTTTCATTGTGGACGCGATTGATTGCTATCGCCCGGCGATGTGCTTTTTTGAGAACGTCGCAGGCCACCTTCGGTTGGGGTTCGGAACCGTCCGACGAAATCTCGAAGAGCGAGGCTACTCGGTTCAGGCGGGCCTATTCTCGGCGACTGAAATTGGTGCGCCGCACCAGCGATTACGACTCTTCATCCTCGCCGTGGATGACAGCCAGAACCTCACGCGGTCAATACACACGGGACAACGGCGACAGCATGCAAGAGCGATTGACGCTAGAAGGCCAGTCTCAAAATTGGCCGACACCGGATGCGGCGTTAATGAACAATCGCGAGACGCCGGAGACATTCGAGGCACGTCGGACGGCGTTGGCGGTGAAGCATCGGAATGGGAATGGTGCTGGGACTCCGCTAGGGATGTCGGTCCTGCAATGGCCGACGCCATGCACGGGCGAATCGCTGACGGGGCACGGCCGGCGGGGCGGAAAATCACGGAACGGACGACAGAGCGGCCAGTCATTGGAAGCGATTGCACGAGCCGCGGGCCCGTCTTTTCCGACGCCGAAGTCGTCAGACACAAGCAGCGGCCAAGTCTCACCGACGACTCTCGCCAAGAATTCACGACCGCTGACCGAGATTGCTTGCCAGCATGGCCGCCAACCAGATCCGACGCCGACGGATGGCAAGCAGTGCTTGAGCGATGGCCAAAACTCGCACCCGCAATCCCGCAAACTAAATCCGGCGTTCGTGGAGTGGCTGATGGGCCTGCCTCTTGGAATGACCGGCTCCGAATGCTCGGCAATTCCGTTGTACCTGAATGTGCGGCGGCAGCTTTTATCCAACTACTTGCAGCGCATCACGCGAGCGTGAGCGAATCAAAGTAATGAACGGAGTCAGCATGGACGGCAACCTCGATAGCAGCTTGATGGTCACGCACGGAGTCGCCGTGCCCACCGCAGGCGAACCGGACTACCTGCTCTGCCCCTTTAATGTGGTCATTGACTCTCGCGAGCAAGCTCCGTTTTCGTTTCGTGGATTTCGTGCTGACGCAAAAGAAAAACGTCGGCCGCTGGTCGTGCGAACGGTCATCGCTGGTCTCGCGAGCGGCGACTACTCGATCGAGGGATTCGAGGAGCGTGTTGCCGTCGAGCGGAAGTCCCTCAGTGATTTGTTCGGCACGCTCGGTCAAGGTCGCGAGCGATTCGAGCGAGAACTCGCTCGACTCGCAGAGATGGAGTTCGCGGCGGTCGTCATCGAAGCGGGCTGGTCGTCGATCATCGGGACGCCGCCGCCGCAATCGAAGCTGTCGCCGAAGACAGTGTTCCGTTCGGTGATCGCATGGCAGCAGGAGTTTCCCGGAATTCACTGGTGGACCTTGGACACACGAAGCCTCGCGGAGCACGCGACGTTTCGCATTCTGGAACGGTTCTGGAAGGTCGAGCAACGCAAACTCAAAGAAGCGGAGAATAGCCAATGAGCGAAGAAACCAGCTATCCGAAGATGTTTTTGAAGCGGTTCGGAAGTCGAATCGAAATCGACTTCGGCAACGAAAAGATGTCGCCAGAGCAGAACGTCAAAGCGGTCAAACTAATTTCGTGTTTATCTCAACTCATTGACGAGTTCATTCGAGCGACCACGAAGCATCCGATGCCGTTTCACACGACGCACGAAGGTTACGCAGTCGTCGCCGAAGAGCTTGACGAGGTTTGGGATGCCGTGCGATCGAATCAGAAAGTCGCGGCAGTCAAAGAAGCCATCGAGACGTCTGCGATGGGACTGCGATTCGCTTATGACTTAGGAGAATGAAACATAGCAATACAGGAGGACCAGTAATGTCCAGTGAATCGCCATCAGGAAACAAATATCACAGACGCATCCCATCCGTGGAGAGCATCGGAGAATTCACGATCAGAGACGTCTATTCCGTTCTGGAAGCGTTCCAGGTGACGTGTCCGGCTCGCCAGCACGCCATCAAGAAACTGCTCTGTGCTGGCATTCGCGGGAAGGGTGACTCACTCCAAGACCTGCGAGAAACGAAAGACGCGATCGTGCGTGCGATCGAACTCGAAACCCAAAGACTCAGTAAAATGAATATGAAGGCATGACTATGGAAATGAAATTCAAATCGACAGTTGACGTAAAGCTCATTCAATCAATGGGTGGAGATCACATGGTTGTCGCGGCAGCCAAAGTCAGCACGAACGGCGAGGCATGCCTGGAGTTCGCGACCAGCGAAGCGAGCGAGGACAATTTCGCTCTGATTAACTACCTAATGAAGCATCGGCACGGAACGCCATTCGAGCACTCGGCCGCGACATTCTTCGTTCACGCTCCGATTTTCGTTTGGCGTGAGTGGCATCGGCATCGGATTGGATTTTCGTACAACGAAGAAAGCGGCCGGTACAAGCAGCTTGATCCGACCTTCTATGTCCCGGATCGCGAACGGCCGATGATGAAAGTCGATTCGTGGAAGCCGGGCCGACCGAAGTTCACACGATGCGAAGATGACATTATTTACGACGGACTTTGCTCGAATCTCCAGGCATCATATTTGGTGTCTTATTCGACATACGAAGCGAACCTCTCGTTAGGAATCGACCCCGGACTCGCTCGCGACTGCCTGCCCGTCGGCATCTACTCCGGCTGTTGGGTCACGTGCAATCCGCGTTCGTTGATGGCATTCATCTCGCTCCGAACGCATGAGCCGGAGAAAGCCAAGCAAGTCAGCTATCCGCTTTGGGAAATCGAACTTGCCGCGAGAGCGTGCGAGCAATGCTTGTCCGAAGGCTGGCCGCTCACTCACCGAGCCTTTTGCGACAACGGGAGGGTAGCGCCATGAGCGAGATAAAAAGCAGTCCGCAGGATCAGAGTGTCGACTGGCTCGCGTTCTGCGACAAAGAATCGACGCGATATGCACTCGATGCACCGTGGGTCAAAGACGGCTGGAAGTTCGCGACGGACTCGCGGGTGATGGTCGCTGTGCCGACCGGCGAGCCAGATTCGCCGCCCGACGCAAAGGGCCGGAGATTCGCGAATGCGTTCCCGCTGATTGAGCCGGCTCTGCGACCAGGCATTGAGTGGCAACCGCTACCGACGTTTGAGAGATGCGAGCGATGCGGCAACAAAGGAACGATCAGAAAGACATGCTCATGCTGTCGTGGGGCGATGAAAGTGAAATGCGACATGAGCCACAACCACGACTGTCCGCACTGCGACAAGACCGGCAAAGAGACGTTGTCCTGTCGATGCTTTGTCATGCTCGGCGGTCGGCGAATTGCGACCGAGCATTTCGAGAAGATAGCAGCTCTGCCGAACGTGAAGTGGAACTCCCCGAACGACAACTGCGAATCGTCTGTCTTTTTCTCGTTCGGAGAACTCGGCAACTGCATCGCGATGGCGATGCCGCTCTCGGCCGAGCATGACCCGGAATGGACCGAGCGGAAGTTGGTGACGACATGAACTCAGCAGCACTGGCTGCGCCTGTCGCCAACACAAAAAACGAAAGTCGCCTTTCAGCGATCAGCCACTTATCAGCCGAAGAAAATGGAGAGAAACGCATGACAGAAACCGCCAAGACCTACGAAGAGTTCATCAGCGACAAAGTCGCGTTCGCAAAATCGACGGGCATCGCCATCGACCCGTCCGAGGTTCATCCGATCCTCAAGCCTCACCAGCGCGATACGGTTGTTTGGGCGTGTCGCGGCGGACGTCGGGGGATCTTCATGCGGTTCGGACTGGGAAAGTCTCTGATCCAGTTGTCGATTTGCGACTTGATGACCAAGCACATCGGCGAGCACTCGCGAGCGTTGATCGTTTGCCCGCTCGGCGTGCGGCAGGAGTTCGCTCGCGATGCGAAGATGATCGGATTGAGAACCGAATTTATTCAATCGAACGCAGAGAAAGAACTGCTCGAAACTCAAAAGACGTTTCACGATCTTGGGCGACCGATCTACACCACGAACTACGAGTCGATTCGCTGCGGCAAGTTAGACCCGACGGGCTTCGACGTGATTTGCTTGGACGAGGCCGCGATTCTTCGCGGGTTCGGATCAACGCTCACCTTCCGCAAACTGATGGGTCAATTCGAGGGATCATCCACCTACCGGTTCGTTTCGACTGCGACTCCCGACCCGAACGAATATCTTGAACTTGCCGCATACGCGGACTGGCTCGGCGTGATGGAAACTGGCGAAATCAAAACTCGCTGGTTCAAGCGAGATTCGACCAAGGCTGACAATCTCACGCTTCACACGCACAAAGCCGACGAGTTCTGGCACTGGGTTTCGACATGGGCGTTGTTTGTGCAGAAGCCGAGCGACCTGGGTTACAGCGACGAGGGCTACGACTTGCCGCCGTTGACGGTGAACTGGCATGAGATTCCGACTGACCATGCAAGAGCGATCGCTGACCGATCCGGTCAACGGCGGATGTTTAACGATGCGGCAATGGGACTAAGCGAGGCCGCGGCCGAGAAACGAAACTCGCTGTCCATGAGGGTTGAAAGAATTTGCTTAATCATCAAAGATATCTACGGGACAGATTCGTTGAAACAAAGGGACACCTGTGATGAACGCAGAGGAGAAAAAGGCATACATGAAGGCGTACTACAGAGCGAACCGGGATTCGCTACTTGCTCAACAGAAGGAGAGGGGCAAGAAGAATTACGCACAGAATCCAGCCGCGTACAAAGCCAGGAGCAAGCGGTGGAGAGAGGCGAATCCAGAAAGATACAGATCGCTCACAAAGAAGTACGCGGACAAGAACAAGGAGAAACTGCGAAAACGCAGCGCGGACTGGTATGCGAACAACAAAGAGCGAGCGAAGGTGACGTCCAGAAAGCAAAAGCTCGCGAGCTACGGACTGACGCCAGAGCTATTCCAGAAAATGATGAAAAAACAAAAGAGCGGTTGTGCGATTTGCGGAGACATTCCGGTGAAGGAGAACCTTCGAGTGGATCATTGTCACCTAACGAAGCAAGTGAGAGGGCTACTTTGCCACAACTGCAACGTGGGACTAGGTGCATTCAAGGACAATCCAAAGCTGCTGATCGGGGCGGCGAAGTATTTGAGCTCCCGCAAGTCATCATCTGGTGTGACCTCAACGACGAGCAAAAAGCAATAGAGCATGCTCTTGAGGCTCGCGAGGTTTCTTATGTCTCTTTGTACGGATCTCAGGCAGTTGATGTTCGCGAGAAAATGCTTGAGTCGTGGCGAAGAAAAGAGGTGTCTGTATTTCTGAGCAAACCGTCAATGTACGGTGCCGGCATAAATATGCAGCAGGCTCACTTTATGATCTTTGCTGGCATTGGATTCAAGTTTAACGAGCTAATGCAAGGCATCCATCGTGTCTATAGGTTTTTGCAGGACTACCCAGTATCACTGCACCTCATCTACACCGAAGCGGAAATCGGTATCCGCAAAGTTCTCGAAGACAAGTGGAGCCGGTACACCACGCAATGCGAGAACATGGCCAACATCATTCGTCAGCACGGACTCGCGGCAACCGCCATGAGCGGCGTGCAACGCACATTCGCGGGCGAGCGCCGCGAATTCGCGACCGACAAATACCGAGTCATCAACAACGATTGCGTTCGCGAGACGACGGCCATGCCGGACGCGAGCGTTCATCTCATCGTGACGTCGATTCCGTTTTCGTTCCAGTACGAATACTCGCCCTGCTACGACGATCAAACGGAAGTTCTGACACGAAGAGGTTGGCTTAATTTTGGCGACTTGAGAACCGACGACATTGTCGCCACTGTCAATCCAAAGTCTCTGCAACTTGAGTGGCAATCACCAAGTGCGATCATCTGGCGAAAATACAGCGGCCCGATGTTGAAATTCTCGGAGAGAAACAGCTTCGACCTTGCGGTCACACCCGATCACAAGATGTTCGTTGATTGTCGTGTCGGAAACTTAAAGACTGGTCGCAAAAGACGCTCTTTCGGACTTCTGCTTGCCAGCGAGATGGCCGCGAATTTCAAACCGCGAAAGTGGGTCATGGCAACAACCGTGACATCTGGAGACGGCAACTGGCCGGAGAAAATTCAAATTCCGTCTATTGGGAAGCGGTCGTCTAAACGCGATTCCGTCACCGAGATTCGCACGTCTGATTTAATGGAGTTGGCCGGCTGGTATCTTTCTGAAGGATGCGTTGGGCACGAACCGAAATCGGCAACGTGTGACAGATGTGGCGAGACGTGTAAACCGGATGCTCGTTGGTGTTCGACCTACTGCCGCAATCTCGCGGCCATTCATCGAAAGAGTGGCGAAGGGACTGCCGAGTACCAGAAGCGCATTACTCCACGACGACGAGCGAGAACCAGCGGCAAACGAGGCGTTATTTCGATCAGTCAATACCGCTCTGTTCATCCAGAGTATTGGTCAGAGATTCGAGACCTGTTGAATCGGATCGGATTGCGAGCGAGAGCCACGGACAAAACTTTCGACGTGTGGGACATCAACTTGGCCGAGTTCTTGAGAAAGGAATTCGGCTCTGGATCGGCGAGCAAAAAGATTCCTTTCTGGGTGAAAGACTTGCACCCTGATTTGCTGCGAACGCTCCGTGACTCAATGATGAAGGGTGACGGAAATTCAACTGGGTTCGCCTACACGTCGATAAGCCAACAGCTTCGCGACGACTTTCAAGAAGTGTGCATTCTCACGGGATGGCGAGCCGAGGTTGTCAGGCACGGGACCGGTAAAGGCCGAGTCGTAAATATCGGGAAAACGAACCTGTTCCCACAAGTTCGTCACGCCCCAAAAGAGTTTCATTACGACGGGATGATCGGCTGTGCGACCGTCCCGAATCACACGCTGATTGTCCGACGCAATGGTTGTGCAGTCGTGAGCGGCAACTGCTGGGAAGACTTCGGCCACACGGACTCCAATGATCACTTCTGGTCGCAGATGGATTTCTTGACGCCACAACTCTTCCGCGTCATGCAGCCCGGCCGAGTGGCGGCGATTCACGTCAAGGACCGGATCGTACCCGGCGGCTTATCTGGCTTCGGATTCCAGACGTTGCATCCGTTTCACGCCGAAGCGATCGCCCACTACACGAAACACGGCTTTGCGTTTCTCGGCATGAAGACGGTCGTCACAGACGTTGTTCGCGAGAACAACCAGACCTATCGGCTCGGTTGGTCGGAGCAGTGCAAAGATGGCTCACGCATGGGCTGCGGAGTTCCGGAGTATGTGCTGCTGTTTCGACGTCCGCCGACGGATCGAAGTAATGGATACGGCGACGTTCCGATCGTGAAGAGCAAGCCGCAGACTGAACTGCCCGACGGAACCGTTGTGGACTACGACTACGACGGCGGAAAAATCGTTTTGAATTCCGGCTACTCGCGAGCCAGGTGGCAGCTTGATGCTCACGGCTTCCAGCGATCGAGCGGCAACCGCTTGCTGACGTCGGCGGAAATGGATGAGCTTCCACACGCTGACATCTATAGGCGATGGCGAGAAGAGTCGTTGAACAACGTCTATGACTTGGATCGTCACGTTGAACTCGGCGAACAAATGGAACGTGGCAAGCGACTGCCGAGCACGTTCATGCAGATGCCGCCGCACTCGTGGCACCCCGACGTTTGGTCCGACATTACCCGGATGCGGACGCTGAACATGCTCCAGCAACGCAAAGGGCAGCAACAACATCTTTGTCCTTTGCAGTTCGACATCGTCAATCGTCTCATCAATCAGCTCTCGATGCCGGGCGAAGTGGTCTACGACCCCTTCGGCGGGCTAATGACGGTGCCGTATTGCGCGATCCAACTGAAGAGATTCGGATTAGGGGTCGAACTGAATCCCGGCTATTTCGACGACGGGGCGAGATATTGCGAATCAGCCGTTCGCAACAGGAATGTGCCAACGCTGTTTGACATTCCGAATGAAGACGACCTAGACGCAGACAACGACATTGTCGAGCCGCTCATAGCAGGTGACGGCCCATCGCACATCCAGTCGCGTGAATTGGTCGCGGCGAACGCCTCGGCGAACGACTTCTCGGACCTGTAGTCTGCGGCTGGCTAAATGCGTTTGGATCAGTTTTGGAAATCTGGTGGTGGCGACAATGAGAAGATATGCAGCGCAAACATACGTCTCCGTCGAAAAGTCGCGAGCGGAAATTGAGTCGCTCGTGATGCGTCGCGGAGCGAGGTCGTTTCACTCCGGTTGGGCCGATGGGCAAGCGGCTGTCGGATTCGTGCTCTGCGACCGCATCTTAAAATTCAAGCTACCGTTGCCGTCGCGTGACGAAAAGGAATTCACCCACACGCCGGGGCGGAAGAAACGTCGCGACGACCGGTCAATCCAGGTCGCATGGGAGCAGGCTTGCCGTTCACGTTGGCGAGCGTTGCTGCTCGCGATTAAAGCGAAGCTGGAAGCGGTCGACGCTGGCATCAGCGTGTTCGATGACGAGTTTTTGGCGTTCATCGTGGACCCGTCCACCGGCGAGACGATCGGCGACAGTATCAAAAGCCAAATTGAATTGACCTATCAGGCATTGCCGGCGGATCGGAAGCCGATCGCACTGCTGACGGGACCGACGAATTAAGACGACGGACAGGACGACCGCCAATGTCATCGCACGAAGCGAAATTCCCGATTCTGGCACGACTCCGCGGCCTGCGGATGCGTGATGATGGGCAAGGTGAAGCGTGCTGTCCCGCGCACGAAGACTCGCGGCCGTCGCTCCAAGTCAACGCATCTGGTTCGCGGCTGCTACTGAAGTGCCTTGCGAACTGCGACACCGTGGACGTGCTCCGCTCGCTCAACGCGATGTGGTCGGACACGTTCGAGAAGCCGATTGACCCGCCGAAGAAAGAAAAGTCTTGGGAGCAGCGAATCACCGCGACCTATGACTATCGCGACGAGAAAGGCGAATTGCTTTTTCAGGTTTGCCGGCTGACCGACCCGAAGGACTTTCGGCAACGTCGGCCGCGATCCGATGGAAAATCTGGCTGGGAATGGAAGGTCAAAGGCACGCGACTCGTGCTCTATCGCTTGCCGGAGTTCCTCGCGGCCGATCCAGCGAAGCCCGTGCTTATCTGCGAGGGCGAGAAAGACACCGACCGAGTCCGGTCGCTCGGAGCACTCGCCGTCTGCAACCCAGGCGGGGCCAAAAAGTGGCAAGATGATTTCTCGGTCGCTCTTGCTGGTCGCAACGTCTACCTGCTTTGCCACAACGACGAAGCTGGCCGCAATCACTGCGATCTTGTCGCCAGCAGCCTCGCCGGTAAGGCGGCATCAATCCATGTCGTGCAATTCCTGGAATTGCCGGAACACGGAGACGTTTCGGATTGGCTCGGACCTGACACCGCGAACCCGCTGCACACTCCGTCGGAATTGGTCGCACGACTCGAATCCGCCCCGCTGTACGATCCCGATCAGCCACTCTCTGATAACTCATCAAGCCCGCCGCAGGCGAACGAGTCCGATAATGACCCGCACCGACTCGCGCGGCTGTTCGTCTCACAGAACACATTCGCCGACCTTCCGACAATCCGCTTTTGGCGAGGCGTCTGGTATCGCTGGCACGATGGCTACTACGACCCGATGGACCCGGAAGAGATGCGTTGCCGCGTCGTCGCGACCATGAAGGTCGAGTTCGATCGGATCAATCACGAGAAGGTTAAAAACCACATCCCTAAGGACGAAGATGACCTGCCGCCCCAAGTCACGCCAGTCACCGTTACGGCCGTCGGCAATGTGCTGCAAGCTCTCCGCTCGCAGTGCCTGTTGCCCACCGCGATCGAGCCACCTTGCATCCTTCCGTCGGAAGTCCACGGCTCGCCGCAGGCGGCTAAGCATCTAATCTCGCTCCGCAACGGTGTGCTCGACCTGCGAAAGTTCCTCGATGACGCTGACGACGTGCTCCTACCACACTCGCCGACGCTGTTCACGCTGGCCGCTCTGCCGATCGACTTCGACCCGAACGCCGAGTGCCCGCTCTGGCGAGCCTTTCTCGCCCGCAACCTGAACAACGATGACCGCTGTGAGATGCTCCAAGAGTGGTTCGGTATCTGTGCGACGTTCAACAACTCGCTTCAATCGTTCCTGATGCTGGAAGGATCTGGCTCGAACGGCAAGTCGGTCATCTGCTCAACGCTCACGGCCTTTCTCGGTCTCCGAAACGTCAGCCACGTCCCCCTTGAATGCTTCGGCGAGACGTTTCACCTCAGCGGCACGGTCGGGAAGCTGGCCAACATCGTTTCTGAGATCGGCGAAGTCGAGAAGGCCAACGAGGGGACTCTTAAGTCGTACACCTCCGGCGACCGGATGACGTTCAACCGCAAAAACCTCCCGCTGTTCGAGGCGGTTCCCACCGCACGGCTCGTGATGGCCACCAACGCCCTCCCGCACTTCGCCGACCGCTCCAATGGCGTCTGGCGGCGGATGCTGCTCCTGCCGCTCGACGTGGTGATTGGAGCCGACGAGCGGGTCGCGGGCATGGATTCGGTCGAATGGTGGACCTCGCGGCCAGCGGAGCTTGCTGGCATCTTTCTATGGGCATTGGCGGGACTCTCACGGCTGATGAAGCCGCCCCACAAATTCACCCGCCCAAAGTCGATGACTGAAGGATTGGCCGAGTACCAGCTCGACTGTTTTCCCGCTCGAAGGTTCCTCACAGACACCTACGAATTGAGTGAACACGGCGAGGTATCCACGCACGAGGTCTATCAGCTTTACCGCAAGTGGTGTGAAGAAAACGGCTACAAAAAACCGCAGGCATCACAAACATTCGGTCGCGAAATCAAAAAAGTGTTTCCGAGCATCAAACCAAAGCGATGGGTTCTCCGACACGACGGCAAGCGTGGGCCAGGGTACACGGGAATCGAAGTCGCCCCAGAAGTCGCGATGACACCAGAAACAGAGGAAGAAAATGAAAAAAGAATCTCGCAACTTTTCTGATATGAGAAATTTTATTTTTTCGATGTCAGGGCAAACTGAAATGTCAGGGCAATGTCAGGGCAGTTTTTCTGTTGCCCTGACATCGAAAAAACCTTTTACACCTTCTACTTATATCAATATGTCAGGGCATGTCAGGGCAAAACACGTTGAAACGCTCTACATGCGTGCGTGCGTGCGCCCGTCGCGTGATGCGCGGACCTCTGTTTCTAAGTAGCGCCGACCTGAAAACGTTGAAATGTCAGGGCAATGCCCTGACATGACCAAGAGCAAAGGAAACTTAAAAAGTGAACGAAGAAAAATTGTCTGTCAAATTAAAAAAATTCGACGAGTGGTATGAGAAGCAAGTCGGGGATTCCGAGCAACGTCTTGCAAAACTCAAAGAGCAATACCTCGCCCGAAGAACTCAAGTCATCAAAGACTTCATGGAAAAAAGTGATCAAAGGAAATGACATGGGGCTCCAATCAAAACTCTCAAAGCAGTTCGTACCGATGGTCACCTGGACTCAATCCGATTGGGACCATGAATTCGACGCATTGATCGCCGACGTCTCTGCCTTGATGGTCACCGCGGGTCGAACAGGCTTCCCGATGGAGGCGTGGCCAACCCTGAACGTCATCCACGAGACCGCCAAGGCCGCCCGCAGGGCCAACAACATGCCCGGCCTACGAGACGCCCTCGCAAGGTATCGCGTGGCCGCAAAACACTTCCTTGGAATCGGAGACCAACAACCATGATCGTCTGCGACCTGTGCGAGTCTCGACAAGATGTCGCGCCGTGCCGGATCGAACTGCCGCACGTTCGCGACGCTCGCGGCGGACTCGACCTGTGCATGAAGTGCCAACAGAAAGTTTTCTCAACACTCGAATTGTTCGCGAAGCAAAAAGAAAAACCGCAAGGACAAGAACTCGAACCGAACCCATCGCCGATCGTCGCCAAAGAGGCTACTGCGGCAACACAAAACCTCAAACGAAAGGCCCGCTGACATGACAACTGCAACGCTCGACAACCCGACGATCGAAGACATCGAGATTACCGATTGTGATTTCGACTTGACTGATTTTTTCTCCGAGGAAGCAACCGTTGCTCCGACGATGCAATCGCTGATTAGCGAAGAGATGTTCTCGCCATCGGCTGGCGACGAGTGGCCGGTTGTCGGTGAAGGTGCGAGCGGAGTTGCTCCACCAAACCCGCCACCGACGAAAACGATCTACCAACAGATTTGGGATATCGAGCATGAACTAGGCAATGCGTGCCGTGAGGAAGAGCGATTGCGATCACTGGTCAAGTCGGCTAAAGAACTGCGAATCGACCTGACCGAGCAACTCGAACAGCTCTGCAACGAGCGAGACAATCCGACGCCTGAGCCTGAGCCTGCGGCTGGCCAGGGCGACACAGCAGCGATGCCGACGACTGGTGCGGTTGCGTCAGGAGCAGCAAGCTCGCCGCAGGCGTGGGGCCGCGAGCCGATTGAAGTTCTCGCGAAGCATGGATTGAAACCGGCGAAAGTGGAGGCTCTTCGCGCGGCAGCGGAGGCTGGTAAGTTTGGCGGCGACGTGGCTGGTCTTCGCGACTGGATCGCGAAGTACGACCTATGGCATCGCGACGTGAAGGGCTGCGGGCCGAAGGGGGCCGACGCGATCAGTGACGCGCTCAACGCCTACATCATGGCGAATCCGATGACCGAGCAACCGCTAACCGCAGAGGACGAGGCGAGGCATGTCGCGGCGGCCGAGTGGTTGGGGCACACGAAGCCGAGCGAACCACTTGAGTCATCATCGCCTCTTCCTATGCCGGAGTTGTTGCCTGATTCAACCGCGATCATCGGCGGTAGCAGCGACTATGCTGTCGAGTCTGCCCCGAAGATCACGGAACCGAAAACGGTCGTCGCCGACGAGCCAGCCTTGCCGCTTGCGTCGAACGTGAAGCCCGCGGCAGCGAAGCGAGTCCGTAAGCCGAAGACGCCGACGATCAAGACAACAGCCACGGCACCGTCTACCGACGCTGGGCCTGCCGTGGTCTCGACTCCGCAATCGCCTGCATCGTCAAGCCCGCCGCAGGCGGACGAAGAAGAGGCGTACCTCAAAGGCTGCGAAGCCGGAGCATCAAACGCATCGTGTTCTGAAAATCCATTCGCTGATCGAAGCTCGCCGCAGGCGAAAGAGTGGCATCGGGGTTGGGAGGAATGCTCTGCGGCTGGGTAATGGAAGCTCGCCGCAGGCGGTCGCGATTGACAAAACCGATTGTCGGATTTACAGATTGCGACTTAGAAACAGGATTCGTTTCCAGGAAATGAGAGACAGCGGATGTCTGGCCGGGCGGGCACTCTCGATTTCATCAACGATCTGGCTTTGGAAATCGGAGCCACCTTCGACGGCGAAATCGCGCTCGTGCGGCCCGATGGCAGTCCGTCCGATCTCACGGGATTCACGGTCTTGTGGCAAGTGCGTGAGGAGGTCGGAGACGAAGATGTCTTGTTGGACATTGGCGAGCATGTGACGGTGACAGATCCCACGAGCGGAATCATCGCGTTCGCAGTACCACGCAGCGTCACCTTGGAGCTGAAATCGGGCACCGGAATTTACGACATTTTGCTTGTGCAAGGGGACTACGGCCGCTTCGAGGCACGTGGGAAATTCCAGATCGCTGCCACGGTGTCGCGTTGAACGGATCAAGATCATGGAAATGACGATTTCGCGACCCGCATCGCCCAACATTACGGTGCGGCTGAACGGCCCGAATCGAATGACCGCCACGGTCAAAGGTGTCACTCGGTCGACGATCCAGGTCAGTAGTCCCAGCCACAACACGGTCTCCCGAACGGTGTCCGAGGTCATCCTGCGTCAGGTCGGAATCCAAGGGCCAAAAGGAGACGATGCGTCCCCTAGTTTCGTGCATACACAGACGTTTTTGAACTCCTCTTGGACCGTGACGCACAACCTAGATCGTCGGCCGTTGTTGCAGTTGATCGTTGGTGGAGAAGTCGTCGCAGCGCGGGTCACGTATCCCAGTTTGAACAGCGCTCTCGTGGAATTTGCCACGCCTGTGGTCGGCACCGCGAACTGTTATTGAAAGGCTTGCCATGTCCTCCACGAAATTCTTGGTCGATGTCGACCTGAATTCCAACTCGCTGCTGAATGTGACCTACGTCAACGGCTCAGTGCCGATCGCAGCGCTGGCCACGAACCCCTTGTCCCGGTCGAACCATACCGGGACGCAACTGGCGAGCACGATCAGCGATTTTGACGCACAGGTGCGGACCTCTCGTCTCGACCAGATGGCACAGCCATCAGCGTCGATCGCGATGAACTCGCAGAAGTTTACGGGAGCCGCTGCCGCATCGGCTTCTGGCCAGTTTGTCGAATACACGCAGTGGCAGAACGCCCAAAACGGCACCGACTGGAAAGGGGCGGTGCGATGTCGCACGACGGCGAACATTACTCTCTCCGGCGCACAGACCATTGACGGAGTCTCGGTGGTCGCTGGCGATCGCGTCGCCGTGATGAATCAGACGACGGGCTCGGAGAATGGCATTTACGTCGCTGCGTCTGGGGCGTGGTCGCGTGCGACCGATCAAGCCTCTGGCGGTTCTGGTGCTGGCGATTCCTTCTTCATCAACGAAGGCACGACCTACGCGAATACGCAGTGGACCTGCTCGAATGATGTCGGATCGGATGTCGTGGGCACCAATGCTCTGACGTTCGTGCAGATTGGTGCCGCGACGACCTACACCGCCGACGAATCCACACTGCACCTGGCCGGCTCGCAATTTTCGATCAAGTCCACCTATGTCGGCCAAGCGAGCATCACGACGCTCGGCACAATTGCAACCGGAGTGTGGCAAGGCACCGCTGTCGCAAATGCCTACATCGCCACCGCGCTGTCTGGTAAGACCTATGAAGGCTTAACGATCACCACCAGTACGGGCACGCTGACAATCACGAATGCTAAGACGCTGTCGGTGAGCAATACGCTGACATTCACCGGCACAGACTCGTCCTCGGTGGCCTTTGGAGGCGGCGGAACAGTCGCCTATACCGCCAATAAGCTCTCTGCGTTTGCCGCCACAACCTCGGCAGAACTCGCCGGTGTCATTTCGGATGAAACCGGTTCTGGAGCATTAGTCTTCGGAACCTCTCCAGCGATCACGACGGGCATCGGAATTGGCGGAGCGGCCGGCACGGGCAACTCTGCGAAGTTCTATGGTACGACGAGCGGCTCGATCGTGGTGGCCGCGACCGCAACTGCTGGCTCGAACACGATTACGCTGCCGGCGGTCACAGGCACCGTCGTTACGACCGGAGATACCGGGTCGGTCACGAATGGAATGTTGGCTGGTTCGATTGCCGCGTCGAAGTTGACAGGAACGGACATTGTCACTGTTGGCACTATCGCGACAGGAACTTGGCAAGGAACCGCCGTGGGCGTGGCTTACGGTGGAACCGGGGCTACCACTGCCGCCAATGCCCGAACGAATTTAGGCGTCCCCGGAAAATACAACACGACGATCGGCGACGGTTCGACGCTGGCCTATGTGGTGACTCACAACCTCGGAACACGAGATGTTCAGGTCAGTGTTTACACGAACTCCGGCAGCTATGACGAAGTGCAATGTGCGGTCGAGAAGACCAGCACCACGACGATCACTTTGCGTTTCAATGTAGCTCCAACGACGAATCAATATGCCGTCTGTGTGATTGGATAATTTGTGAATGTCAGCTCGAAAACTTCTCACCGACCTGGATTGCACGGGCCAGCAATTGACTGGCTCCCCGACGATTCTCACACCGACAATTGCGTCCTTGGTCAATGCCAATCACAGCCACCAGAATGCCGCCGGCGGTGGCACGCTGGCCGAGGCAGCCTTGGCATTGACGGATATTACGACCAACAACGTTTCGACGACCAAACATGGTTTCTGCCCCAAGGCACCAAACGACATCGCCAAGTATCTTGATGGAACCGCAGCATTTACTCTGGTGCCAAGCAGGATTTGGTTAAGCACAACAACTGCGAGCAACTCGGCAACTGTGGATATTGTATTTCCGTCTTCGAGCGCCACATTTATCGCCTACGAAATTGCTTTTTCAAATCTTGTTCCAGCAACGAATGCAGTGGACTTTTGGGTGCGTGTGTCGCTGGATGGTGGATCGACATATAAGTCAGGTGCAACGGATTACGCGCAGGCGAACGGGGGCACGGGTTCAGCAGACACGAGTTTCGGAATTGGAAATTCAGGTGGCAGGTCTGCATTAGCCCCAAGCGTGATCGGCGGAAACCATTTGTCGAATGCGGCGGGATCATCGAATGGTGGACTGCTTCAGGTGTTCAGTCCATCAACTAGTGCGAATAAATGCCAGATTGGCTGGCAAGGAACATGGTTTTCGTCACTGGGCGGATACACGACTGTCGCCACCGTCGGAAGTGGATGCTACCTGACTGCGGGTGCCGTCAATGCGATTCGATTCTTATTCTCATCCGGAAATATCACGAGCGGCAGCTTTTCGTTGTATGGGATTCGATAAATGCGGCAGGTCACAGTCATAGGAATTAGCGGGAGAACCATCACGCTGAAAAGCGGTGATGTCATTCAGTCGTCGGAAAAACTGACTGCGGATGGACTCTTGTTTGGTAACGCCAAGCCCATTGGCGGGAGCCAGTATGCCATTGACATCGACATCCCTGGGATTACGGCAACGATTCAGGTTGGCCGAGCCAAATGCACCAAAGACGGTTATCAGTTTTTGACGGCGACTGAAGACTCCGATCGAAACACAGAAGAGGGCTTGCCGCCTGAGAAGCCGGCATCAGCGCCGAACCTGGGATGGTGGAATCTGTTCACGGCGGCGGAAAAGTCGGCGATTGCGACACTGGCGTTGAAGGACGGGAAAGCGATGCTCGGTCTGGTTGAGATTTCTGTCAGGTCAGTCATCCAAAAAAACGATTCGACAGTGCTTGCTTTTGTGGATTACCTCACTGGGAGCGGCAAGCCACTGACAGCGGCGAGGGCGACAGAAATCAAAGCGTTCAATTTCTAAGATTCCAAAGGAAGGCAAGGATCATGCAGGTCTCGAAAATCGCAATTCCGGGTCTGGCTTCGGTGGCTTCGGGCTTGATCGGCTGGCTGCTGCATGCTGGGACTATCGACGGCACGACGCTCGGCACAACCCTGGGACTGTCCTCGGCCACGCTGGTGGCTGGAATCGCCTTACTGACACAGATCAAACAGGCGTGGACGGCGGCGGGAGGAAAGATCGACGGCAAGCTGACCGTGGCTGAGTTTGATGCGATTGCGGACACGATCACCGACAAACTGGCACCGCAGTTGCGCCCGTTGGTGGACGCGGTCGCTCCGACGGTCGTGCCGTTGGCGAATCAATTGCTGGCGGGTGTGTCTCCGCAAGCCACGCAATTGATCGACCAGCTTTCGGCCTGGTTCGGCGACGAGAAGCCGGACCCGAATGAATCCGTCTTGAATGCCAAGCTGCTGGACATTCTGGCGGCGGCGGTGAAGGACGACCCAGAGGGCTCGGCGGCGGCGGCGAAGTTGCGAGCTCGATTGCATGAATCGCTCTTCCCCACGTTGCCAACGGCCGCGGCGATCAAGGTGAGCTGATGCGAATACGAATCTTCCGCCAGCGGTTTCGCTGGTCTCCCAAATGGGAGGGTGGACCGGACTGGTGCTATTTGTGGTGGCTGTGGTGGTCGATCGAATGGACTCCTGAATGAAAACAATCCGACGACTTGTGGTTTCAATCCTGATGCTGTTCGCGGCCGGCTGCTCCGACACGCCGGAAGCCCGTGTCGAACGGACCGAAGCGAGCATTACCAAGACGCTGGGCGATGCCAAGAAGTTATTGGCGGAACTCGCCAAGAACGAGAAATCCATCGCCGAAGAAAAGTCGAAGCTCACCGAACTGATGGCGAGGCTCAATGGCATGATGCCGACTCCACTCCCGCACAATCCGCTTCCATCACCGAATCCCGGACCCGCGCCGTCGCCGGTTCCTGCTCCCTCGCCCGTGACACCGGTTCTGCCGCCTGGGCCGATCACGCCAGCGTCGCCGACGGAACCGGTTGACGGCCGGTTTGCGATTGCCAAAGCGGTGTGGCGGATTGGCAGTGCTGTCGATTCACCAGAGCGAGCGTCCGAGGCTCAAGCATTGGCAGCGGTGTTTTCGTCGGTGGCGTCACAGGTCGCTGCCGGCGGGCTCAATGGCAGCTTGGTCGACCCTCAGTGGCACAAGATCAGCGTCGCACTCTCGGCCGGCAATAAGCCGATTATCGCCAAGCATCTGGCCGGCTGGAAATCAGCGGCCGAACAACTCAGCGAAGCGATCGGAAAATTTTACGGTGACGACAAACTGAAATCGAACAGCGATTGGGCGGACATGCTCAACGAGATTGCGAGCGGCTTGAAAGCGGTGAAGTGATGCTGGCCGAATCTCACGTCCCGATAGTTGCAGCAATCACAATGTTGCAAATGTCGGTTGCGGTTCTTTACGGATGTTGGATTTTGGCGAGTGAATTGCGGAGAAAGTAGGATGGTCGAACGCGACAAACACGACAGCGATCCGGATATCGACCTGCAATGCGGAGATGTCCGGTTTCGCGCGAAAGCAAGATGGATTCTGGCGGCATCGGCTGGGTTCGTGGCTTGCGTTGTTGCTGTCACGCTGTCGCTGTTCGTACTGCGAGTCAATGCTCCGCATGAAACGCCGGTGGCTGTTCGTCACGGCTGGTCCGCCGATGCGTTTGAAGACGAAGAGACTCGCGGCATTATTGCCGGGATGCCGGCCTTTCAGATTGTCGGTGAAAACGGCGAGCAGATCATTCAGGACAACGCGAAAGCCAATGTGCGACTCTGGGAAGCGGTTGTCGCGGTCAACGGCAAGCACCTCGACAACATCCCGCAACAGGTTGGCGACTGTGTCTCGTGGGCCTACTGTCACGCAGGCGAATATGTCATCGCGGTCGAGATTCAAGCCGGCGGGAAGAGCGAGTTTCATCGGCTGTTTCCGCCATACGTCTACGGCTGCTCGCGAGTCGAGATTGGTCACGGCAAGATCAAGGGTGACGGATCGTGCATGGCGTGGGCCGTGAAAGCTGGTCAGCAATTCGGAGTCCTTCGATCGGACGCCGACGGAGTTCCGAGTTACAGCGGGTCGCTCGCTCGCAAGTGGGGCAGCGAAGGCCCGCCGCGAGAACTGATCGAAGCCTCGAAGATGTTCACGATCGGAACATCGTCGTGTGTGCGATCAGCAGCCGAGGTTCGCGAAGCGATCGCCAATGGATACCCGGTTCCGTTCGGTGCCGGCGGCATTGGATTTGATCACGTCCAAGTGAAGTATGGTCGTCTGCTGGCGGAGCCGCCGTCAGGGAGTTGGTCTCACGCTCAATGCTGCATTGGCTACGACGGCAGCGGGGCCGAACCGCTCTACTGCTTACTGAATTCGTGGGGACCGTTGGCCGGCGGTAAAGCCCCAATGGCGGGAGAGCCGCCTGGTTCGTATTGGATCACCGAACGCTCGATGGACCGCATCGCCAAGCAAGGGGATGCGTTCGCGATTTCAGGATTCAGCGGGTTCAAGGCCCGCAAGATTGATTTCAAGCTGACCGCACGGGAGCGGTCGAAACCAAACCGAAAGGAGTCCAATCATGTCTCGACTGCTCAAGCGTTATAGGATTTGGTCAGAGAACCTGCCGCCCGGTGACGCACTCTTGGTGGCCCTGGCAATGGGAGTTGTCTTGTGGGTCTTGATGAGCCCTCTGCGAGCGGGTGAGCGGATTTCGTTTTCGATTTCCGAGGCCGAACCGCAAGTTGTTCAATCACGCGCTGAACCAATTGGCTTCTCGATTCACGAGCGAGACGAGAATGTCTCGAAGTCGACCGTGCCGAAGATTTCGTTTTCCGTGCATGACGCGCAACCGATGCCTCAGACTCAGGCCGCCGACGCCAAACCCGATTGCACGCCCGCGCGGCTGATGAATCGAATGCTCGTCATCCACCCAGCCACGCAAATCGTCAAGGTGAAGGTCTGCGACGATTTGGGCTGTCGATTCGAGCTACGCACGGTCCCGCATCCGATCGTCGCGGAACTCAAGAAGCTCTCTCCGAAGTGGTCCTGCGGCGACAAAGAGTGCGATCACTTTCGACTCGTGAATGCTGACGATCCGAAGCAAGCGGAGTTGCTCCGCGAGTTGGACGTGAAACGGGAAGAGCTGCCGTTGCTGGTGAAAGAGACCGACGTTGATAAGCGGAAGAAAGCCGCCGGCATGACCGGCGATGACATCGCGAAGCTCTGGAATAAATGGTTTATCGAACCTGCTGCCGACGGCGAGAAAGCAGAAGCGGCCGAGCAGTGTCTGCCGAACTTCGACAGCAGTAGCGAGCAATGGACCTATCCTGGTGACATTCGTCACCACCTGACGGACATGAGGTTCCCGCATCACCTCCCATCGGCGTTGGTGGCGAGTTGGAGCGATGCTCAATGCGTCGGTTGGCATAACTGGCATCACCAAGTTCTGAGTGGTCGACAACGAGTTGTGAGACAACCGCAGAAGTCTCAGCAGCCCGCGAAGCCGAGGCAGGTGAGTTCGACCGAACGCATCGCTGATCGCGTTGAGTCAATCGCTCGCTCAGTCGTCCGCTCACCTCCGCCGCAAATGGTGGCTGACGCGAGCAGCCATCCGAACAAGTCCGCCAAAAAAAAGCCGAGCATGACCTCCGCGAATGGAAGAGCGACGAGCGGCGTCGGGTGAGGCGCGAAGTGACTCGACGGGTCTTCGCCGAGCATCCAGTCTCGATGTTCGATCCGTTCACAGTGCTGACGATTTTGTCTCTGATTATTCGCGTTCTTAATCTCATATTCCAGCAGTACGGACTCAACTGATGTGGAGATGGTTCGCAATTCAGTGGCGGTGGCTCAAGTGGATCGTGACTGGCGACGGAGTCCCGCCATTGGAAATGGTAAGGAGAATTTCATGCGTCAAATCATTGCTGCGATCCTTGTCGGACTCTGCTGCTCGGCAACAGTCGCTCAAGACGTCTCGATTGAGCCGTGGATGCAATACCCGATACAGCCCGTGCAGTCCGCTCCGAGATGCGTCTGCTATCCAAGATTGGGACATTGGGAGCTTCGCCAAGTCATTGAATGGGGGCCGTGGTTGTCAATCGGCAACGGACGCGAGAAACGATACTGATACTTGGTTGTGCGGCAGGTCTGGGTCGATGGATAGACGTCATGCGGACGATCAACGAACTCACCGAAGAGACAAAAACCAAATGCCTCGCGGAGCATCGCTGCGACCCGCGAGCACATCACGCCTGGCAGTACGCCGTCGATTGGTTGCGAGTTCATCCGCCGCGAGAAAGCGACGACTGGTATATGGTCGCCTCACACTGTTTGCGGGCGGTGGAGTGTCGCGGAAGAAATGAATCGGCTTGCGGTCAGGATTGGTTTTCGTGGGACGCGATCACTAGAGCAGTAGTTTTCAAATTGATCGACTGGCTGTTTTGCATCGAACGAGGCAAGGCATGATGAAAACCACAAACGCAGCAATTCGGCGACTCAAGCCCGACGACCTGAAAGAGATCGAAGACATCGAAAATGCCGTTTGGTCTGAACCTTGGACGGCCAAGCAATTCAGGAATTGCATGAAGCGTTGTGCGGGTCTTGTCGCGGTCATCGCGGATGTTGGTGTTGTTGGGTTCGCGATTTCGCGATCGTCGCCAACATCGACTTTGGTTTTGCGGATGGCGGTTCACCCTTCAGGACATCGCGAGGGTATTGGCTCGCAGCTCTTGCGAGCGATTCAAAGTGAAGCGCAGGTCGTCGGTCGCGATTGCGTTGAAATCACGGTTCACGAGCGAAATGTTTCTGGTCAGCAATTCTTGAAGGCGAATCAGTTTCGATTCCGAGACGTACTGCGAAAAGATGGCTGGCAGTGCGACGAATACTTGATGCGGTGGCACGTCGGAGGCTTCGTGGATCAATCGCCAGCGAATCGCGGCGACTGCGAAGACTTGGCGAATGTCGCTGGTGTGTGGCCAGCGAGCGGGTGGTGATGCGACGGGCTTGATTTTTCAAAGTGCTTACGACGGGGGGAATTGATTGTGGACCGAACAACGGAGATTCTGGGCAGCGTTGACCGACTGCAAAAAGAGTGGGACGAGTGGGCCAACGACCCCATGTCACCGGAGGCGATCGAGGAAGACTCGTCGCTTGAGAGTGCCATTCAATCGGCTGTCTCAACGTGCGATAGCGGGGACGTTCCATCGTCGTGTCGGGAACTCGTGGACGCCGTCAGTCGTTTCGGGATGGAACACTCCAACTATCGGGCTGGTGACTTCGATCGAATGAACCGTGCTCCGTGGCGAAAGCACTCGGCGGCGTTCGCGGCCGTGTGTCGTGCCAGAGTTGGAGCCGATCAGCCACAGAAAACGTTCGCGGAATCCGTCAGTCTGTTGCGATCGCAGAAGGATTCGTCGGGTCGATGTGTCCCTGACCACCAGATCGCCGAGATCTATGGTTGCCGTTTGAGCGGAAAATGGGTCGGGCCGTTCTTTGGGCCGAATGAGGAGATTCTCGGCCACCTCATCAGCCAAGAGGCGGACAAGCCCGGTTCGGTGATCGGTCCCGACTTCGTGCATCCGCGCGACGTATCAGACGAGCAGCAGAGAGCCTTGGATGTCGCCAGTCGGATGAATCGACTGCAACGCCAAGCCGACGAAGACAAGCCACGCACCTTCACCGACGAAGACGTCTTGAATTATTTAAGAGAGGGGGCGTTCCCGCATCAGGCGGCCGAGGTCTACCGGATCAATCTGGAAGAAGTGCATCGCATCGCACGCGATGGCAACTTAGTCCTTGCTGGTGCGAATGAGCATCTAATGGCGTCGCCGGTTCCAACCGAGGCCAACAAGATCGTCAGCGAAGAGAACCAGAACAGCAGCGACACAGCGAAACGATTCGAGTCGAGAATCTTGGAAATGTCTGGCAAGTCGTCTCCGGCCGATATCAGGAACGTGATCAAGGCAGAATTCCGAACTGACGTCTCGATTCAGCAAATCACGGCCATTATCCGTGAGGGCCGTAAGCGAAAAGAGTCCGAAGAGAAGTCAGCCAGAGACGCGATGATGGGGCGCGAGCAACCAGTAGCCGCGACAGCTTCCGCGTGAGGCAACTAAAATCATGGGCAAGAAAAAAGGACCAGATGCGGCGTTCATCTCACCCACTCGCAGGACGGTGTCCGCTCCGGGAGTCAGTATTGACGTTCGCGAGATGGCGAACGAGCAGAACCCCGGAAATCCAACGAGACCCAAGCGTGGTCGCCAGATTTCGCGTCGAGCCGAATGGGAGAACAAAGGCATTCCTTCGGCCGAGCAACTTTCGATGTACGCCGATTACATCAGCGGCATGACTCTCAAAAATGTTTCCGCGAAGTATGCGTTCGCCAGCACGTCGCAGCCTTCCATCATCATCAAGCGAGTCAATCGATGGTTGGTTCCGAAGTTCATGGGAGACATTCGCGAAATCAAATGCGAGCACACCGAGCGATTGCTGCACATTGCCAGTGAGGCGATGACGGCGTGGGAACGATCGAAGCGTGACAAAGTGCAGTTTGAGCACGAACGCGGCGATGACGGCAAACTGAAACTCCTGAAGATGAAACGCGAACCGCAGGCGGGCAATCCGACGTTCCTCGCGACAGCGATGAAGGCATTGGAAGACATCCGCAAAGTGTGGGGAGCCGATGCTCCGGTGCGAATGGAAGTCAGCGGAGAGATTCGCGTCGCCGGCAGAACGGTCGAGCAGGCAAGGATGGAACTGGCAACACAGATGGAACAGGCGAGGATGCGGCTGCTCGCATCGTCGGAGAATTAGTCTCATGGGTACTCGTAGCAAAGGTCCGCTTCAGAAACCTCTGAGCATTATTTGCGGTGGTCGCTACTTTCTTCGCGACTGTCGCTTGAAGACTGGACGCGAATTCAATCCGCTTCCACGCCCGCCGAAATTTCTGATTTGTCCGCATCGTCGGAAATTCAAAAAGCGACACTCCGACACTTGAAAACAGACAATGCCGACCATTCTCGACGATCTTGAGTTCGCTCCCGCCGCAACGCCGAAAGCGTTGATGGACCGCGAACACTTTGCGTACTTCGCGTTCAACCCTCGCCCAGACGATCCCCATCGCGACGATCAGCAAACCGCGTTCGTGAACACCAAGACTCGTGGCGTGAGCTTTTTGCTCGGAGGAAACGGGGCCGGCACGACCGAATGCGCAATGGCCAAGCTCGCTCGTTTCGTGCTTAACGACCAAGCCCCACCCCGACGTGACACGCCGTTTTGGATCATCAGCGACACGCTCGAAACCTGCATCAAAAACACTTGGAAAGAGAAGCTCTCGCCCGACAGCGGGCACGGCCACATCCCACCCAATGAAATCGACTGGGAACGCATCTCGTGGTTTCGCGAGAAGGAAGGTTTGCCGTTGACCGTGCCGCTCCGCGATTGGCCAGGTGCAGACGGAAAAAACTGGTGTCTTGAATTCAAGAGCTACGATCAAGGTCGCTCGCGAATGCAAGGTCAATCCATTGGTGGCTTCTGCTTTGTCGAGCAGTTCCCGTGGGAAATGCTGACTGAGGTGCTTCGCGGATGCCGCGAGTATTCGTTTCCAGGTTCGATGTTTTGCGAGTTCACGCCGATCAATCCCGACTTGAGCTACGAACTCGAAATGATGATCAACGACAACACGCTGCCGAAAGGCTGGCAGGTGTTCTACGCGAACACGGAATGTGCGTTGGACGCGGGACACGTCAGCCAAGAATGGTTTGAGTCATTCTTCTCGATGGTGCCGGAGACGATGCGGGCGACGCGAACTCGCGGCAAGTTCACCAGCTACGAGGGGGCGGTTTATCCGCAGTTCGACCCGAAGATCCATCTTGTCGATGACGATGTGATCGACTTCCCTACGGGGGTTTTGCATCGTCGGTCGATCGACTGGGGCAGCGGGCCGGAGAACGCTTTTTGCTGCCTGTGGGCGTACAAAAACGGAGTCGGCCAGTGGTTCGTTTACGACGAGCACTACTCGACGGCACCGGTAACGACGATCGAACATCTCTGCGAAGTTGCCCGCATGTCTCAGGACTGGGGCTGGCGAAAGAATCATCCCGAATACGGTGCAACCTATGCCGACCCGTCTTCTCCGGGAGACATCCGGATCGCCAACAACTTTGCCACATACTCCCCGAAGGGAGATGACGGGCAGCCGCTGTACGATCAAATCAGTGTGACGTCGGCGGCGAACAATGTGCGACAGGGAATCGAGCACGTTCAATGGCTGTTGCAGCCGTCGAACGAACTTGCGAAGCCGCACGTCAACGGCAAGGTGACGATGATTCCGCAGCCACGGCTCTTCATTCACAAGAAGCGTTGCCCGCATTTGGCTCGTCAAATGCGAACGTACCGGTATCATCGGGCAAGCGAAGCGGGATTGAACCCCAAGAATCCACGCATGGAGCCGGTCAAGAAAGACGACCACGCCGCAGACGCGCTTCGCTACTTGGTTTTCACGGAGTCGAACCGTTCAGGATTCACGCCAGACTCGTTCGCGAAACAACGCGATTCCGATCGGTTCGGAGTGCATTCGGTGGGACAAGCCCGCGCGGCAGCGCGATACGGAGCCGGATGATGGCGACGACTGTTCATAAATTCGGAATCAAGAAAACAATGGGGCTTGGCGACGGCCTGTTGTGCGAACTTCCTTGCGGCTGCTCAGTGCTCATAAGGCAGAGAAGAAGGACGCTGTTGCACCCAGATGGTGATTCGAGACCGCACGTTGTCTGGATCGCCGAAAAATGTCGGCCGCGACCTAACCCGAAAAATAAAGACCACATTATTGACGCAATGGGATACACAGCGGGAACCCTACACCCACTGGACCATTCCGATTTTGTCTCGATGATAGAGGAGTCAATCAGTGGCTAGTCCCTTATTCCCGAACTTCAACGAAGATCAACGCCAGCAACAGGCTGCAGCGGCGTTTCGTTCGCGGATCGAATCGCTTGCTCGCGAGGCTCGGTCGATGGCAGCGAGCGGCATCGACTATCGCGATCGAGCGAGAGCTTTGTCGCAGATGATCCGCCAAGCGATCGTCGGGGCCGGATTGCACTCGACGACCGAGCGATATGCCGTTGGTGGGCGATTGCGTTCTCTGTGGGACGTGATGCGAACCGCCGGCCAAGGCCCGGTTGGCCAACTGGTCGAGGCGTTGCTTCGACCACACGGCCGAGCGATTGGCACTCCGGAACAAGAGGCGGCGGCACTGCTGAACCTTGCGGCCGAATTGATTCGCTCGCACGGCGGCACCGCCACGTTGCCCGACTGGGCGAATCAGGTTCAGCGTCAACGTGCGGCTGATCGCGTCGCCGAGAATGTTGCCGAGCACACGCCGGCGGAGTTCGACTATCGCCGCCAGCGTCAACCAGACACGCCGACGAGCACGCCAGCACTTCCAGACCGCGAGACTCGCTCCCCTGCGGGGCGAGGCGACAGCGACATGATCTTGGTCGAGTCGTCCAACGTGTACGCCATCGGCTACCGCTGGAACGAACAGCAGCCAGCACAAGGCACGTTGCTCGTCCGATTCTGGGAGAAAGACGACAAAGGAAAGAAGTCAGGGCCGGGTCCGACCTATGCTTACTACAACGTCCACCCGCAGGTCTTCCATGCGTTCGAGATTGCCGCCAGCAAAGGCAAGTTCGTTTGGGATCGGCTGCGGATTCGCGGCACCGTTACCGGCCATCAGTTTGCGTATCGGTTGGTCGGGCTTGGCCGGAGCGGTTATGTTCCGAGGCAGGCGACGCGATACGGAAACAAGGAATACTTCATCGGCCGTAGTGTGACGGCCGGCGGCGGAGCACAGACTTTTAGAAGCTCGCGACCCGACCAACGAGTCGGCACAATCAATCCGCGAACCGTTCAGCCAAATCGTGGGCAGAGCGGGGCACCGAATCGTGGAACGCCGAATAGGGGTCAATAATAATGACAACAGAGGCGGCAGGGATATTGATGCTGTGTGGCGTCGGAGTGCTGTCCGTGTTTGGTCTGATGTCTTGCGGGGTTCTTTTCTGCAAACGCATCAAGCCGTTTCGACGCGATAACAACCATCCAACGGAGTAATCATGAGTGGTCTTGAACTTCCCGGACAAGTCGGCATCGGTGTGATTCACGTTCCCGGCAACAACGCGAACGCGGTAGCGACAACGCTGCAAGCGGGGCCGAATCAGATTCAAATTTGCGTTGCCGGCGGACTAACCAAGCGGCAAGAGTTGGCAGGCATGATGCTGGCCGGTCTGTGTGCCAAAGAAGGATTGAACGTCGCAACCAGCAACGATCTTTGTGTTGACGCTTCGTTGCGATTGGCAGACACGCTTCTTGCCGCGACGGAGCCGCAGCAGCCATGAGCGACTTAATTCCACGACTTCGTCGGCAACTCGCGATCATGGCTCCACACCAGAAAGAGCGAGTGACTAGCAAGCTGCTGCTCGAATGTGTCGCTGAATTACAGAAGGCCAGCGACTACATCCAAGAGGCGAAGACTGCCGCCGGTTGCGTCAGTGGCGAGAACCTCGCCGAACGGATTCGAGAAATCCGCTCATAGCCCTCCGCAGGAGAGGAGATTCTCCCCTTCAAATCTGTGGCGACTTCGGGCAATCTCTGCCCGTTTGTTTTCGCAGCGGACGCCAAAGAAGGACGGAGCCAGCCAGTATGTCACGGATCATCGGGAATTCGATCGAAGAGATTGTTCGCACGCTGGATGAAGACCGTGGGCCAGTTGACCAGGGAGAATTCCCGGTCCCGCACATGCTCAGCTTTCAGGGAATCCTTAGCTCGATGGCGAAGGTCTACCGCCCCACCGACGAGGCATTGAAAAACTCGTGGCAGTCGGCGTTGGCGATGCGGAACGATTGCGGCTTGATGGAATGTCTCGAAGCGAGACAACGATGCACCGCGTTACTCGATTGGCAACTCGTCCCCGAAGATGCGAAGTCGCAAGAGCAACTTGACCTCTGCACCGAGATGACTCGCATCCTGAAACGTATTCCGCGATTCACGGAATACCGTCGCGTGTTGCTGGAAGCGTTGTGGTTTGGCCGGTACGGAATCCAGAACCGCTTTCGCAAGATCAAAGTCGGGGGTATTCAGCGGCGGTTCCCCGGCAAGCTGGACCAGCAGCCGGATTCCATGCCGTGGAAGCCGATCAACGGCGACAAGCTGGTGTTCCGGTTTGACGACGGCAACCTACGGCCGGAAGCGGGACAGTATCCCGACCAGTTGGGCATTCGCGTCTCGTCACGTTTCCAAGAGGGAGCGTTGATTGCTCAGAAATGGCGAATCGAGAACGTGTCGAACTCATTCACGCCGACGGATCAAGGCATGGCCTACTTCCTTGGCCGCAACGATCGCTCTCAGGTCGTGGTCCACAAGCACATGATCGAGGACGGCGACTACTACGCCAGCGATACTGCCGGTTCGATTCACGGAGTCGGTATCCGATCGCGGATCTATTGGGACTGGTTCCAAAAACAAGAATGCCTCGCGTTCCTGATGGAATACTTGGAGCGCTCGGCCGGCGGCATCGAACTGTGGGAATACCCGGCGGGCAACGCGGAAGCGGAAAAAGCGGTCAAGAAAGCCGCTCAAGAGCGAGTCAGTCACGGACGCAACATTCTGTTTGTGCCCAAGCCGGCGGGCGAAGACGCGGCGTTATTCGGCGTACAAATCATTGAGCCGGGCATGGCCGGGATTGAATCGCTGAAGGACTTGCTGACTTCGTTCTTCGGGCACCGCATCAAGCGATACATCCTCGGTCAGATTCTCACCAGCGAAGCGGAATCGACCGGACTCGGCAGCGGCGTTGCCGCGGCTCACATCGACACGCTGCTGCAAATCATTCGCTACGACGCGAGCAACCTCGAAGAGACACTCACCGACGAACTCGTCCGGCCGATTCAACTCCTGAACTTCCCGTCGTCGGCGGGCATCTACACACGGCTGAAGATCGTCACCGAAGATCAGGACGTCGATAAGCAGTTGGCGGGATTCCAGATTGCCTATCAGATGGGAGCCGGCATCCCGGAACAGCAAGTCTTAGACATGATCGGCGTCAGCAAGCCGACCGGTGACGAAGTGGTGTTGCGGATGCCGCAGCAGTCGCCTGCGGCGGGCTTGAATGGCCAAGGTGGCTTCGGCGGAATGCCGCCGGGCATGAACGGTAATGGCAATGGCCACACCGACGCGATGTCTCGTATGGGGATCAGAAACACGCCCGCGCAACCATTCAATCACCCGCAGCAGTTGGCCAATATGCGAGAGCAGTTGAAACAACACTTGCTGTCATCGTCATCGTCGGCGGCGTAGTTTTCACAAACGGAGTAACGTGATGCCTGCCAATCCAGTCCTTCTGTCTGATGTCATGTCGTCGATGTTCGAGCGGTACGCTTCCGGCCGGCAGCGATCGCTCGCATGGACCGAAGAAGACGAGCAGAAGCATCCTCGCGACCAGGGCGGTCGCTGGGCACACACGATGTCGCGTGGCGAATTCCACCAGCAAGAGAAGGTCAAACCCGGCTACGACATGCAGCAGACGAACAAGACCTATTGGGCGGCGGTGAAGCAAGCCGCACTGGAAGGCAAAGAGATTCACCCGAAGGCCGACGAAGAGCATCGGCAGATTTTCGGGGAGGCGGTGCCACGAGGGACGAAGCCAACGAGCGACGTGAGTGCCGGGAAAACTGACCAAACTCCGGGTGAATCGAAGTCACGAACTCCGCAGGCGACACCTGCCGCTCCGTTGTTGCCCTCGTCACAACCGACGATTCCCGGACTCGAATCGGAGAAGCCGAACGAAACGCCTCGCGAATCTGCGGCACGTCAGCAAGCCGCTCTCGACGCCGATTACGAGTTCGCTCGGAAGTCTGCCGTTCGCAACGCGGGCGAAGACTTGAAGGGGTCCGCTCGACACAAGCGAAACGAATGGCGAGGACTGGAAGCGGCCGAGAAAGACGGTACGGCCGCCGAGTTGGTGACTCGCGACAATCTGTTGAAGGCTGAGCCTCACGAATTGATGAAGCACGCGGACAAGAACCCGCTGACTGCATTGGCGATGCACTTCGCGATGCGATCGTTCCCGGCAAAGCCTGGATACGGCTCTGAGCGGCGACGTAAAAACGCGACCAAAGAGACGAACGAAAAGGATCGTCGGCAGTTTTTAGAGGCGTACCGCGAATACAAAACCAAGACGGAATCATTGGCGAGCACGGAGCCCAACCCCGCGAACGCTCTCAAGCAATTGCAAACATTCGTCATCACGAAGATGGGTCAATTCAGAGGGTCGGCTCATGGCGGCAGCGACCCCTACAACAATACCGCCAACTCGCTGGCATCAACGTACAACGATCTTCACGCCGCAAGCCGGAAGTCGAGCAGCGTTGTTGGACGTGTTGAAAACTTCAAAGAGGCAGCTCGCGAGAAACACCAGAAGACAGTCTCCGAGATTGGCCACGAACAACTCGCTGACCATGTCAAAGACGTCATTGAAGGCCGGTCGATCAATGAAGCGTTTGGAAAGAAGGGCGACGGAAAAGGCAAGATCGGATTCACCGCCGCCGACAAGTACGTCAAGCACGCGATTCGCAAAGGCGGTCGTGACGTTTCCGACGTGACTGGCGATGCGAACGGAGCCGCAAAGCACATCCTGGAAAAGTTTGGCGCTCGCGGCGTGCAGTACGGCAACTCTGTCACCGACGATGAACGGCAACATCACGCCGCGAAGCTAGTCGAGTCACTGGCAGACTTGGCCGACGTGACCGGATTGAAGCCGCAAGACTTGGGGCTAGACGGAAAGATCGGCTGGGCGATTGGAGCACGCGGACACGGCACCGCGTCGGCTCATTACGAGCCGGGCACGCAGGTCATCAATCTGACTCGCAAGAATGGAGTAGGAGCATTGGCTCACGAATGGGGCCATGCGTTCGATCATTCGATTCACGGTTTCAAGACGACAAGCGATGGCGGCGACTACGCCTCCGATCACATCTCGCCAACGCGGGCTGCACGAAACCCAGATGGTTCGGTGAAGATTGAAGGAAAGAAGCTCGTCACCGAGAACATGGCCGATGATCCGATCTGGTCTGCGTTCAATGGCGTCCGCAAGGCGTTCAAGTCGAGCGGATTTTCTGACCGTTCGAGCCGCGAGGTTCGCAAGTTGAACGACAGCGGCGAACTCAGCGACGCCAAGGCGAAGTATTGGAACTCGACCATTGAGCGATTCGCGAGAGCGTTTGAGACTCATGTCCAACATTCGCTTCACGAGAAGGACCGCGAGAACACTTACCTCAGCGGATTGGCTGCGAGCGGGGAAGACTCGCTGTGGCCGACGCCAGCAGAATCCAAGGCGATGGCTCCTGCGTTCGAGTCGTTGTTTGCGACGTACCGACAGCAGAAGTACGGCACCGACGAAGTGCAGAAGTATTCGCGGCAAGACCTGATTGACTCGCTGGCGAGCGACATGGTTCGATATTCGCTTCGCACGGCTGTTGAACGTGCCGCCGCTGAAACCAACGTCGCTCCGTCGCAGTCGCAAATCGAAGCGGGAAACTACCGCAAAGGTCGGTTTCGATTGTGGGGCAAGGAAATCGTCATCGAGAACCCGCGAGGCTCGACACGCTCAGGCGTGGACCGCGACGGCAAGACATGGTCGAACGAACTGCCGCATCATTACGGCTACATCCTTCGTCACGAAGGGGCCGACGGAGACCATCTTGACGTCTACATCGGCCGGCACCCGGAATCGGAGGTTGTGTTCGTGGTCGATCAGCATGACCCGACGAGCGGGCACTTTGACGAGCACAAATGCTTCATCGGGTTTCGATCGGCGAAAGAGGCCAAGCAGTGTTACTTGGACGGCTTCTCGCACGGCGGAAAAGCGGCGTTGCGGTTCGGTCACATCGCGACGATGACCAAGTCGCAGTTTTTGGAGTGGATCGACGGCGACGAAACGAAGTATCCGGTTTTCGGCGTCAGCCAGGTGGTGAGGTATGCTGCGGAGTTTGATCCATCGAAACATCCGCATGGTAAAGATGGTCGATGGGCGCAGAAGCGGTCAGTGAAATCGAACGTCTTTGATGGCGAAGTCGGAAAGAATTTCCGAGAGAAGGCGATGGCATGGGCAAAACGAGAGATTGCCGGAAAAGAATTCATCAACACCGCGACCGGCATGAAGATTCACATCACTGTGCGGTCGATCGACAAGACGCTTAGCCATTTGCCAGATGCGAAACCTGGATTAGCTCTTCGGGTTCTTTCGAGTCTCATCGAGGCTGCGATTCCCGATCACATCGAGCCGCCTCGCATTGCCGACAAGAACGTGAAGGGATGGCACTACCTAAAGGCGTCGCTTGAGATTGACGGCATCGAACACGAGACGACGATCAAAGTCCGGGAAGACGCCAATGGGTCGTTCTACTACGACCAGCATGTGACTCAGAAAACGAAAATGGCCCCGTCTTATAAGGTGGGGGCTACCGACGAATCGGTCGTCACACCACCGGACGGGGCCAAGAAGAGTATCGACCACGGTGATTCATCAGGCAAGCAGAAACCCGGCGGAAGCGACAAGTATTCCCGTCTCGCCGCTGCAATCACCCGCGAACTCTATGCCGCACAACGCGGCCTGTTCGACGAGGCCAAGCATCCGAGGGATGACGCGGGGAAGTTTGCATCTGCCGGAGAATCCGCGAAAGCCGGCAAGAGCTTCAATGACTGGCAACAGCCAATCGTTGACGCATTTCGTAGCGATCAAATCGACGAAGACCATCCCGCATGGAAGTCGATCGTACACGGCACGTCTCCGACGATCGACGATTACAACCATGCTCGCGATGTGTTCGGACAGCACGTCAAAACTCCGTTCGGGCACTACGGAAAAGTTACTGACGTTGCCGACGATGCGAAGACCGTGACAGTCACTCACGACGATGGCACAAACTCGAAACAATTCGCGAGCGGCCTATCACATCTCGGAGCAGTCGTGGCCGATCAATTGAATCGCGGCCGTGAAGCGTCGTCGGGAATGGCGTACCTTGCGAAGCATTTCGCCGCCGAGTCCATCGCGAACAACGAGAACATCAGCGAGCCGATGCGGAGAAACGGACTCGACCCTGTCAGACACAAAGCCTTGCGAAGAGCCATTGCCGACGAGAGAGGCAAACAGACCGAAGCGGCAAAACCGAAACCATCGCCAGCAAGACAAGCTGCGATGGACCGACAGAATCGAAATGCCGATCCATCCGCAGAGAGCGAGAGGCCGACATTCGCGACGCCTCCGACTGTGCCGTCGAAGGTGTTTCCGCCGCGACCAGAAGCGTCGCAACAACGCCGGAACGCGGATCGCGAGCCGGCAGAACAGCCATCGACGAGACCGCAATCCGTTTCCGGCCAGCAGCAAGGCTTGTTCGATCGCGGCGAATTCACGACCGGGCAGAAGTCGCTGTTCAACGTCATTGCTCCCGACAAGCCGAAGAGCGGCAAAGGCAAAGGCGTAACGTCGGGTGGTGATTTGTTCGCGGGGCTGCAATCGCAAATCGTCGAGCACTTGAAAGCGAAATTGACTCTGTCTCCCGCCGATCGAGGCGTCGTCGTGCAACCGGAATCGTTGCCGGGACAGAAAGAGATGTTCGCTCGCCGCGTGCTCGTAATGGTGGAGAAGTACGACGCAACCGCGCAACACGTTCGCCCCGCTGCTCGGCAACCCGAACAGCATCAGCCAGCCGACTCCGTCCCGCCGAAGTCTGGCGGCGGAGCTTGGCAGAAAGTCGGCGGCTCGTCGGTGTTCGTGAACGCGGCCGGCACGATCACCAAAGGCTGTCCCGGATTAAAAGGCCACGCTGTCGGCGAACTCCGCGACGAATCGCAAGAGTCACGCGACCGACGTGAAGCGAAACAAGATCACGCGACCGCTCGCGGGCTGACCGGTCGCGACTTGTCAGCATCGGCGGCGAATAAATTTGCATCGCCGCGATATGTCGCACAGCACCAGAACGCGAAAGCGGCAGCCAAGCGATCGGGCGTAGCGACCACCGACGTTTTGGGTGCGATGCCCGGAGTGCTGGAAGCGGTCTCCGAAGCATTCAAGACACGCGAGGCGGCGAAAGCGAATGCTCGCAGACTCACCGGATTGAATGCGGGCAATCTCCACAAGATCGAAGACAGCGGGCACGACCATGCGAGAACAAAAGGCTTTGACGAGGCGGCACAGTCATTCCTCTACGAGAACCCAGAGATGGGTTTCGGATCGACCGAAGGCGTCGCTGACGACATCGGCGACAAGCTGTGGGACTTCATCAAAGAAGGCAAGCAGGCGATTCCGCAGTTGCATCACGCGAGTATCGCCGACGAAGCGGCGAATATGGTTGCCGCAAGACGTCCGACGCGAGCACAGCAAATCGCCAGCGTAGTTTCTGCCGCGTTTGACGACTCGTTCAACTTCGGGGCGAACGTTGCGGCGTTTTGAGGAAAACCGAATTTCGGAATTTTCAAAACAGGCATTGCATTCTGTGAATACTTCTGGAAAAAGACACCATGCGTAATCAGTCTGCGGTCGAAGCGGCCACGGAGAAGCTCGAAAAGCTCATCGTGGAACACGCCAAGCCGGATCAGTACGGGCGAGCCAAAATCGAAGCAATCATCGAAGGTGGCAAAGTCGTCCGACTGATTGAATGCTGGGAAGGTTCGACCAAACTGACCGCATGACAAACTGACGCCGGTTGCCTCAAGTGGGGCATTGTGGCTCATAACCACAAATTGAACGGTGCGATTCCGTTACCGGCCACTAAGCCCGCACGAGTTTTCCAAGTCGTTACAGCCCGGTTGGCCAAGCGACTGAAGATCCCTCAAGGGCTTTTGAAAAAATCGAATTGATTCCGGTGACTGACCAACAGAGCCGGTGACTTTGCTTCGCGAAACGCGAGACCGAGTTACCGGCTTTTTCGTTTTGACGATTCATCGAAAACGAGCCAATGCCGACAACTCTCGACCGAGCCTTGACGATCGAACCGCTTCCCGGCGAGTCTCACACCGACTTTGCCATCCGGTTCCACGATGGTCTGTCTGCCGCGATTCCCAAGACATCAGATCGGCAGTCCGCGATGACGTCGGCTTGGGACGCAGCCAATCCGGACGGCGACGATTTGGATCGTTATGCGGCGACGGAATGCGGTCCTGACAAATACGAACTTGTCCGGAACGTCTCCTACTTTGACGAGCACAAGAAGACACACGCGAGCGGCAAAACCAGCAACTACGGTCGCGACGAACTCGCTTCGATCGTCGAGAAGTGCAACGCTCGCATCGCCGACAGCGGCAACCTGCCGGCACTGACAGACGGCCACACACCCGACGACATGGATCAGACGAAGATGCCCGCCGTGCTGGGTTACGCTGGTCCATTCCGGCTCGGCATGGTCGGCAATAAGAAGCCTCGCTGGGCGATCTTTGCTAACGAGCATTGGCTGACGAAGTATGCCCACCTGAAGGACGAGCGACGCACGCGATCTGTCGAAATCGAATGTGCCCCGCCGATCAAAGATCGCTACTTCCACAGCATTGCCGCGCTGGGAGCACTCGCTCCGCAGCGTGACACCGGCATGGTCCGCTATCAGCTTTCCGACGAACGGGCCGAGGTCGAGAAGTATTCGAGCTATGGCTCGGCGTTCAGTGGAATGCCCGGCGATCAATCCGCCTGCAAAGTTGCCAAGTCCTCGAAAAGCGAAGACTACGCCAACGATTCAGACACGCAAAACGGCGGCAACATGGCCAATCCGAATGCGTCGGACCAAGGGACGCCGCTTTCCGAAAATGACGCACTGCAAGTGGCGTCGGAAGTCGTCAACGCACTCATGCAACAACCGTGGGTGCAGTGGGCAATGCGGCAGGCTCAACAGGATCAAGGCGGCGGCGACGGACAGGATGCCGGTCAGGGTGACGGACCACCCGCCCCGTCGCCTGCGGCGAGCCAAACGCAACAAGCCGCCACGACTGCTCCGCCGGCTATGGCCGATCCGACGTCGGGCATGGATGACGACGAAAAGCAAATTCACGGAGCGTTGCCGGATCATCTGAAGCCGAAGTTCGCGGCCAAAATCGGCAAAGGTCGCAGTGCCGCTCCGCCTTCGGCCGCTCATCAACCTCCGCCGCAAGCCGCCGGTCAACAGCCGTCCGCAGGACAACGCTATTCGTCCGACATGGAAACCGAGCCGGACGAACTGGACGTTGATGACGACGACAATCAATCCATCGAACCATCCAACGGAGATGAAACCGTGACTCAGCAAATCGCTCCCGAAAAGTACGCACTGCTTGAACGACAAAACCGCGACCAGGCGGAACGCATCGCGAAGCTCGAAAAGGCATCTCGCAACGTCGAACGCTATCAGCGGCTCATCGAACTGAAAGAGTCGGGCGACTTTGTGTACGACGCAAAGGCGGAACTCTCTGACTGCGATGACATGAGCGAGTCGCAGTTTGAAAAGCACATCACGAAGACGATCCCGGAGAAGTATCAGCGGGGCGGCGGCAACATGCCGGAACTGTTCGTGGAAGAGTCCATCGAGCCGCGGTCGCGATCGTCGGGGGCGATGCCGACTGCTCAAGAGCAAATCGCTTCTCTGAGTGACCGCGACGAAGTCGTGAAGTACGCGACTCGTCACGGACTCGATTACGAGACGGCTCGCGAGAAGTATCAGGCCGAGAAGGCCGAGCGATCCAAGACGACAGCCAAGGTAGCGTAGTTCGCCGCCTGCGGCGAGCTTGGTGCCACGGTTTCAATTTCCAAAATTCAGATTTGCGATTTCCGATTCCAAACAGAAGGTGAATCATGTCTCGATCATTCACGGCCACCGGCGACATTGCGGTCTCCCGGTTCGTGGCTCTTGATTCTTCCGCCGATTACGCGGTCGCTCAGTGCGGCGCGAATGGGCGAGCCATCGGGGTCAGCCAGATGGGCGGATACATCCACCCATTGCTCGACACGTCTGATCCGCCGCTTGCTGCGAAAGACGGAATGCAACTCCAGGTGATTCAGCCAGACGACCCGAACGGCGGCGGAGCGCTGGTCGAATACGGCGGAACAATCACCGCCGGAGCACCGCTGAAATCTGACGCGGACGGCAAGGCCGTGGCGGCAACATTAGTCAGCGGCATCGTCGGTCCCGGTCAAATCATTGTGGCCCGTGCTCTCGAATCGGGCACGGCCGGAACCAAGGGTTTCGTCAAGCTGTTGACCTTTGAGACAGCCACGGACCCTGACTGATCCGCCTGATTTATCAATCAACTGAACACCAGCAGGTGACTGACCAACAGAGCCTGCAACTCACCGCGTGAGCGGAGCGAGTTGCAGGCTTTTTCGTTTTCCAAACGGAGTAGATGACAAATGCCCGCTCAATACCTCGGTGCGTACAACGGCACGCTGCCGCAACACGAAGCCTCCGGCAAGCTGATCGTGGATTTCAGCCGCAACCCGAAGGCGTTCGCCCTGCCGAAATACTGCCAGTACGTCCCGACCAAAAAGACCGGGCAAATGGAGCGGTCCAATCAGGGCATCTGGTATCGGATGAACCTGGATGAAGCGGTTCGGCTACCCGACGCGACCGGCAAGCACATGGCGTGGGCCGATGGCGACCCGCGACCACAGGGCGTCGTCAACGAGAAATTCGAGCCGCAGACGTTCCGCACGCAGCGACACGCACCCGGTTTTGAGATTGGCTACGACACCGCCAAGTCCCCGACTTGGAACGTGATCGCTCAGCGAAATCGCATGACCTGCTCGCAATTGATGACGCTGCGAACCGCTCAAGCGGTCACGATCTTGACTACCAGCGGCAACCATCAATCCGGTCACGTTGAGAGTGTCGCGGCAGCGAACACCACGGTCGGAACACAAGGTCCTTGGACCGCTTCGACGGCTGTCCGTCAAGACATCAAGAAATCGTTGATGTACGCGATCAACAAGATCAATCTCGAAACGAATGGCGTTGTGCAGGCGAAAGACCTGCAACTCGTCATTCAACGCGAAGACGCAAGCAAGATTTCTGCCACGCAGGAAATCAGCGATTTCGTGAAGAGTTCGCCCGACGCGGCGTACTACGTCGATGGAAAATTCCTTGGGCAAGACCTGACCGATACGGCCGGCTTGCCACGACGTCTCCACGGCGTGGAAGTGGTTATCGAGGACGCAGTCAAGAATACCGCCAAGAAGGGTGCGACGACTGCCAAGTCTCGCATCTGGCCGAGCGGTTCCGCAGTGCTCACCAGTCGCCCCGGCGAACTCGAAGCGGAATACGACGAAGCTCCGAGCTTCTCGTCGCTCACCTGCTTCTTGCGTGAAGAACTCAATATCGAAATGAAAGACGACTCTTGGAATCGTCGCCATCTCGGTTCGGTTGTTGATGATTACATCATCGTCTTCACCGCTCCGGTTGCCTCGTTCTTGTTCGAAGGGATCGTCGGCTAATCCACCGTCGCCCGTGCTGGTGACGTGTGGATGCTTCGCAGTCTCTTACGTCACCAGCCGGCTTCGGTGTCCTGCGGACGGCCGGCGAAAACTCGAATCTGAAATCTGAAATGAATGACCGCCTACGCAACTCCCGCTGACATGATTGAACGCTACGACGTTCGCCCGATTGGCGACCTCGTGGCGGACAATGGCGTCTCGGTTGATGCGGTGGGGTTGGCAACGAACACAAAGCTGCTGACGGCTCTTGCGGACGCCAGCGGCGAGATTGATTCAGCGTTGATGGCCGGCGGCCGGTACTCGGTCGATCAGCTTGCGGCGTTGACCGGAAACAGTCTGTCGTACCTCAAGAGATTGACCTGCGAACTGGCTCGCATCGACCTGCTTGAACGACGAATGGAACTTGGCAACTCCGAAGAGTTCGGCAAGTTCACGAAGTTGACCTACGACAAATTGGAGCGGCTGAGAACGGGCGAAAACCTGTTCAACCTGCCGGAATCAATCAAGGCCAGTCTAGTTTCGGCCAGCGGGCCGAGCACGTTGGCGATCGAGCAACTGAACCTGATTCGAGACCGAGTCGGAAACCATTACTACCCGCAACGAATTCTGCCCTACGGTCGCTAACGCGACGAACGGCCACGACAACGAAACTGAAGGAGCCTGGAAATGTCCATTGCCGTCTATGCGTTTGGTCCGTGCAACATTTCGATCAACACTGGAACGTCGGGGGCGTGGGAAAATCTCGGCTACACCGCTGACGGCGTTCGCGTTCGCGAGGAGGCGATTCAATTGCCGGTTCCCGGTGATGAGAACGGCGGGGCCGAAGGTGTGCCGATCGAATTCCAGCATCTCGCCGAGCAGCATTTCCTCACGTTGGAATTGACACGGTTCGACACGGCAATCCTGCAAAAGCTCCGCTCACGATTCAAGAGCGGCATCACGGCCGGAATGACAAAGTCGCCCGGTACTTTGGTTGCTACGGACTATTTCCGCGTGTTGCTGCAAAGCGACACGGTCAGTGGCAATCATCGACGCTACCTGAAGGCGTATGCCACTCAGCCGATCGAGGAGACCATCGGCACGAAATACTCACGGCCGATGGTTGTGTTGCAGTGCCTGCCATTCAAGTACGTCGTGTCGAGCGTCAATAAATACGCAATTTGGGATGCGGTCACAGCGGACGACACCGACCCGACGACGTAATGAACTGATCGACGGTGGCTGATTGGTACCGTAAGACTGCGAGCGAATCATGCTGCGATGGTTTTTGGATTGGCGACGGCGTCACGCCGCTCGCCGGGATCGAGCGATTTTCAAGTATTGGGATGGCACGCGAACGCGAGCGGTGGACCCGATGGTGGTCTACCGCGTGTTGGCCTGCCATCCCACGTTCATTTGGAGGGATCATCCGCGACAGGTCGAACGCGACCACGATGCTCTGCGAATCACGCTCGGAGCGATCCGTGATGCGTTCGATGTGAAGCCGTTATCAGCCGATGGAAAGCACGGCATCAGCGAGGGCGAGACGCTCGGATTGCTGGTGCAGTTTTCCGAGTTCTTGGAGTCCGCAAAAAAAAACACCAACAGCTTTCTGATCTTGCCGCCACCTACGGTGCGGACATCCTCGACGCCGATCAGCGAGCCGATCACGAAGTCCGATTCAGCCTCTTCCTCAACGCAGCCAGAGCCGAAGCCAGACATGGCCGAGGCGTCATCCTTGGAGTCCTCGCCGCCTTTGGAGACCCTCCCTTAGAGCACTTCGCCGCATGGTGCGACGACCCGGACGAGGCGAAATACCTGTTCGACAAACACCATCGCGAGAAAGACATCGAACGCCAAGCCGCGGAGTTTCGGGCAAGCGTAGGGAGTGGATGATGCGGTTGCCGGATGGCTCACACCTGAGAGACGACTTCGGCGACGCCGCGCAGCCGCCCGCCGATTGGATTCACGGTCGAGTCGCCGAGCGGTTGCACGCCGCGACACAGAAAGCCGCCCCACCGACGATGCCAATCGGCTATTCAATCGGCGGCAAAGCCAACACGAACCAGGATGGTTCGATTGCGGTTGGCAATCTCAGTGCAGACGGTGACGCCGGCGGGGCAAAGTCGTCGGGCTTGTGGGCTGGAGTGAAAGGCTGGCTGAAAGACGCCGCGAAAAGCGTGCTGGGATTTGCGGTTGGCGGGCAAGCCCGCAACCCCGATGGCACATATACAGGCGATGCCGCAGTCACGGGCATCCCGCCCGTCCCTGTCGCTGGTCAATCAGCACTCGGCCGATTCACGAAGCGAGTGGCCAACGCAGTCACGCGAACCGTTGAAAAAGTCGGCCATGCCGCCATGCGAATGATCGGCGAACCGGAAGGCTTCGCAACGGGCGGTAACGTCGGTGGTGACGTGGCAACTGGCGGAGCCGTTCAATCGACCGGATTCGCTACTGGTAGCAGCAATGGCTCGCCGCAGGCGGCGTCACCGACAGACACGGTCCCCGCTTTGCTGACCCCCGGCGAAGTCGTGCTCAACAAGGGCCAGCAAGGTCGCTTGGAGTCAATCACTGGCACGCCAGCGGCGAAGCTCTTCGGCATGGCAGGCGTTCCGGGATTCGCTGGCGGTGGCACCGTTGGAAGCGACCCGGCAGGCGTTCCTGCAAACCGTAACTTCTATCGCGAATTGCTCGGCATCGACACGGATCGCAAGCCGTCACCGCACGAACTAATCGGCTCACAACCCGGACAGTTCGACAAGGCCGAATATCTGCGACGTGTGCAGCACGTCAAAGGCTATGCCAGTCACGATAACTACAAGCATCCAGCGACAGCGATTCTGAACGAGATGGCGGCGGCTAGGCTGGCGGTTGAATCCGGAGAACTCACCGACCAGCCACCGATCGACCTTAGCCAAGAGAAACCGCTGGACGTGACTGATCAGCATTCGTCGTTTGCGAAACGAGCCATCCCTGACGATGTTGCCAATCCGAATCAAGCTCGGTCGCGGCGACGCAAAGCACAGCTTTACAAGAACCCGCTTGGTAAAAACGCCAACGCAAATATCAAGACATCGAACGCAATCATTTCGCATGACGGAGGTATTCCGCTCGACATCCCGCAACACGACGACCCCAACGTTCTGCCGAACTTCGTTCGCGAAGATCAACGTTCTCAGCGTCGTGAAGACATCCTGATCGAACGCAACGCGAGACTCGCGGAATTCGCAGCCAACCCGACGACGCCGGCCGTCGGCAAGGAACTTGCCCGCAAAGCCGAGAATTCCGAGATGCGGATGTTGCGATCATGGAATCGCAGAAGCGACACTCTGCCACCGGAAGGACCTCTGGGAACATCCGGCCAGACAGATTTTGGAAAAGTCGCTGTGCCATCGCCGGTCGCTCCGAAGTCGCCTGCAACAACGCCGGTCTCTGACCAGAAACCCACACAGAAATCGCTTGCCGACTTGCTGGCCGAACTGAAGACCGCGAAAGAATCGCTTGCCGAGTTCGAGAAGTCGCTCGCAGGTCGTGACCCGAAGACGATCACCCCCGAAGAGAAACAGACTCGCGGAAAACTGCTCCGCGAAAACAACGACGCGGAGCTCGCAGCGCGACACGCCGACGCCGATGAACGATCGGCACGCAAGAAAGTCGAAGAGGCGAAGCGAAAGCCAGCAGTCGAGCAGCCGTCGCTCATCAGTTCGGCGGTGCCGCCAGGTGAGCTCGTGCCATCCGGCAAGCCCGTCGGGTTAGTCGATCCTCATCCGGAAGTCGGCTCGTTCGGCAAGCCTGCCGGCGGCTCAACCGTTGCAACGTCAGCCCCGACGAAACTCGGACCCGATGTTGATTGGAATGCGCTCACACCGCAGGAACGAAAGTATCTCCGAAAAAATCAGCCGGAACTTGCCGAGCAATTACAGGCAGCGTCACGAAACCGCCAGCAAGCCGCACAGCCGACGCCGACGTTTGCGAGCCAAGCAACTCCGTCGGTGGTGTCGAGTCCCGCAACTCCCGAAGTCTTGCCGACGCTTGAGCGAGACCCGAACGGCACCGACGTCATCCCGACGCTGAAGCCTGCCGATCCGAAGAAGTGGGCCACGACCGGCAAGAATGCTGACGGCTCTGATTCTGGACTCGGCCAACAGCCGATCAATCCACTGCTTTCCGACGATTCAGCGACTTCGGCGAGAAGCGGAAAGCAACAGACTCGGCATCCGTTGATTGAAGCGGTGTTGTCGGTTATTCCCGGTCACGTTGGACGTGCCGCAAGGTCCGCATGGTCTACGATCAGCAAGGGGGCTGGCAGTGGCGGTCCCGTCAACCAAACTGCGACAGCATCAGCCGGCGGATCAGTGCCGCCGGTGCCGCCAACGCCAACCTCTCCCAGTGAATCAGCAGCCATTCCGGTTGGCGATGGCAGCGGATCTTCGGTTGTCCCACCATCACCAACAGGCGCAACCAAGCCCGGCGAAGGCGTGATGCACGTCTGGGTTGACGGCGGGCAAATCAACGTCGCGAACTGGCCGGGAGCGTCCTCTGCGACCGCGGCGTCCGCCGAAACGTCTGGCACGCCGGTAAGCGGGTCGGCAAATAGCGGCACATCATCACCGACGTCATCCCGCCGACGTTCCGGCGGACGCTCACCTCGATCAAGACAGCATCGCGAATCTCTCAACGACTCGCTGACCGGTAAAGCTGTTCGCGGAGCGTTCAAGAAAATCGCAAGCACGAAACTTGGCAAGCAGTTCTTTGCGTCAGCTCCCGGTCGAGTGATTGGCAAGACAATCAGTGGACTGGCTCGCGCGACGATTGGCCGTGTGGGCATCAACAGCACGCTCGGAGGAATCGTCGGTGGACCACTCGGATCAGCGGGCGGCATCGCCGGCAGCTTGATCGGCGGTACGGCGGGAGCCGCTATCGGTGGTGTTGCAACCGGAGCTGGAGCAGCTATCGCGTTCGGTAAAGCGATCAACGATGCCGCCAATGCTCTCAGAGGTTTCGCGCAAACAACTGCTGAATCGAATCGCTCTCTCGGAACATACAATGGCAGCATTGCGGCGGCGTTCGCGAAATTGGACTCGCAACGGATTCGACGCGAGAAAGAAGTCGGAGCATTCACAAGCGGAAGTAACCGAGCACTGACGAAAGCGGTCAACGAAGCCGAAGAGGCTCGTCAACCGCTGCGAGCGCTCGGAATGCAGACGGACAACATCCTCGGAGTTCTCGGAGCGAAGATTGCGACTGGACTCGACACGATCATCTTGCGTCTTGCTGCTGTTGGCCAACTCTTCAAGATTGTGTCTTTGATTGAGTCTTATTTACCGAAGTCGAAAGATCCTGGATTCTCTCCTGCCGAACAGATGGCTGTTGCAGCTCTTGGCGGCGACCCCGGTGGAATCATTAAGCAAGGCCAGCAAGGCCGCGCCGCAAAAATTGACGAGCAAGTCGCACAGGCGGAACGAGACGGGCAGAGGATGCTGCTTAACTGGTTGCATCCGGGAGCCGGAGACCTGTTGTTTCGCAATCAGAAAGAAGCGGAAGCGGGCAAGAAGCCATTCAATCCTGCGGGAAGGAACCGCTAATCATGTCGTCCGGTCAAACCGTCGTCCTCTACAATCACATTCGCTTGATGAACTGTATCACCGAGCGATTCAGCGAAGAGGCTGTCTTCGATCCGAGCGGCACGGACTTGATGTTCAAGAAATTCACGGTGACGGTTTCTGGATACATCACCGGAGAAGATTTGCGAGTGGCCGCAATGAAGCGGACGCAAAACGGAATCATGTTTCCCAGTAGCCTTGGCGGATACCCATCAATCACGTCATCCGTGGACGTCCACCATAACCCGACGAATGAAGAAGTTGCTTTACGCTCAGTGCTGATGGAACCACGACACGATTTTGAGATGTGGGAAGGCTGCGATTCAGACGGAACATTCCCGAAGCCTGACGATTCTAACAAACACACAAACGCAAGACCGCTTTTGATTGGTCGCGCTTACCGCTCAGGATCTGGCAACGATGAATTCCGCAAGGTCTCTCCGGACGGAAGCTCACCAGAGGGGATCGGGGCTGCGCCGTTCCTTCCATTGAGCACTGAGCCGACAACTTCCGGAACGGCTGATTATGGTGCCTACGACGTCAATAATGGTCCGAAATGTCTAAGTTGCGATGTGTCGCGAGTCATCAACAATACGCTGTTTCGGATCGTCTGTACCTTTGAAGTCTGCAAGATGGAATGCGACGTCAAAGGGCAAGTCCCGAACAATAAACGAGGCGTTCTGTCGAATCGTTGGTCAGTGTCTGACTCTATTGACGGCAACATGACGACCGTGAGAACTATTTCCGGACAATTGCGAGTAACGACTCCATATCTGAACGCAAATCAGTTTCGCGGATGGGTTGTTCCCGCTTTGCAACCTGGGTTTCGTCGCGAGTCGATTCAGTTCACGGTGACTGCCGATGGACTCTGGCTTAACTATGTCGTCACTGATCGCGAGACACATTACTCCGCTCCACCGCCAGCGACGTCGTGGGACTATCGCTACCGCGAAAGCTCCGGCAATGGTCGGAGCTTTGAGGTAGCCGTCGACGTGACTCTTCGCGGACCTCGCAATGTCAGCAAGCGACAACTTTACTTTCTCGCGTTCGGAATCGCACTCAATCGAATCTATGACGCGGCTACCGGTCAAGTCGACAACATCGTCGAAGCAAATTCCGTCGACACCTACTCCGACAACGATTCATCAATCATGCTGAGCGTTCGGGCGATGAAGAGTCGTCCCGGAGACGCCCTTATAGGTCTTGGAGGCACATCAATCGGAAAGCCGTTGACTTCGGCCGAGATTGCAGGCGGGCCTTTGGCAGCCGCATTTGCTGCCGAGCCAATTCTCACGAAGCCTTACGACGAAACTTTATCGCGAGGTGGATACACCGCCGATCCAGTGGACATTGCTGGAAAGCTCCCGGTGATATCGGCTTGGACCTGCTATTTGCAGACCGCCTGCGACCAAGATCACAACACGGGAAATCCGACTTTTACTCCGGTCGTTGATGGTGCTGATGCATTATTCTTGGACTCGTTCGATTTCGATTTATCGACCGACCCCCCAACAAACCTAAAGCGTGCGGATTACTCTCCTGACTCGGTTCGCGTCGCGAATTGGATTGCTCCCACTACTGCCGCTCCGACCGAGTATGTGAGTTCGGCTCACATGTCGAACGCCTACACTCACTGGCAAATGGATACGACTGTCGAAGAAGATCGACTCAAGGTGCAACTGCCGGTCGCTTCTGCGGCCTATCTGACGGCTCTATCTTCCACGTCGTCAGTTGTTGGGATGGTGTCAAATGGGGTGACTCGCCGCATCGTTCGGGCTAAAGGGACTCGAATCGGGTCCGCCCCCATGCTGCCTAAACTGATCGGAGAAATCTGGAGCCATGTTTCCGGGCAACCGACACCAGCTCCGACTAGCGGCGGAGACCCTCCCGATCCATATCGCGGAGAACTGATCGACGCGACGATCAAGCACGACACACCGGAACGAACGATTGACGGCAAGCTACTGTTCACCAGCTATGTAGAATTGGTTTATTCCGTCGCAAACCCTCTGGCGAACTTCACGACTGGACAACTTGCCGGAGGTGGTGGCTACCGCATCGGATTCAATCCGTGGGAACAAACGCCGGGAGATCCCGTGACGTCAGCCCCCGTTCACACGACTGGTACAACGGCCTTCAGTGTCGCTCCGTAATCGGTCACAATCGCGAACCGCAAAGGCGAAGGAAAACAGAATGCCGGGACTGCGAACAACGACGACTCAAGATGCCGTGCTGCTAGCGATCGTCGATCGACTGAGGGCCAAGCTGTCGCTCTCCGAGTCTGAGTGTTTCCTGTCGGTTCATCCCGAAGGTCAGCCAACGGTCAATCACAATCTCTGGATGACCGTCTCGCCCGAAGATGGCCAGATTGATGGATCGGCGTTCGTCGGCGGCGGGGCCGCGACACTGTTTGAGGAGACCTTCGCCGTCATCACGATCTTCTCGGCGATGCGGCTCGACCGGCCGGAGCATTCCGTGTCGTTCCTGACCGAAGAGGCTCGCGGGGTCTTGGTCGCGAAACGCAAAGTGCTGAAAGCATTGGCCGGCTTCGACCCGACGAACACCGACGGGGACATGATCTTGAATGAGCCACTCATCCCGACGTCATGCCCGCGGCCGCTGAATGATCGGCAACGAATCGGTGACGTCCAACTCTGGTTTTCTCTGTCGTACTGCTGGGACGTCTCGTGATTGTCATTCGTCGTCTTCGTCGGGGTCGCGTTCCCACGGCTCTCGCCGCGTCCGCTTTTGAAAGTCGTCCAATGCACTGCGAAACAAACCCTCGATTGCCTGCAACGTGTCCGCCGTTTGGTTCCGAGTGTTCTGTGTCAGAAACAGTTCGGCGTATTGCTTCGCGATTCCGAGCCGAGCCTCAACCGGAATGTCGCCCCAACAACCGACGCAACACGGCAACACGATCCCCGACGACAGTTTGACCGACTCCAAGCCTCGCAATGGGGCTAGGCACGACCAGCAAACATCGACTCCTTGAAACATTCGATCCCTCTCCGTCGCTTCGCAGAACGAAAATGGCATCCATTTACGCTGGTATTCCCCTGTTGCTCGATCACCCGGCCGGGGGGCTGGATGCGTTTCTATCGCGACACCTGCCGCTTGAGCAACTCAATTTGTTCGGCCCGATGTCCGCGACCAACGATTCCCGCCAAAATGGTCAGGGTGGAGGGTCGCACGTCATGGGCCTGCCGGTCCCGAACTGGCCGCCCCCGCCAAAACTCAAGCTGAACACGCTCTATTGGCCAACCGGGGCTTCGCGGTTCGCCCACTACCTTGCTGTTGTGGATGACCCGACGCTCGAATTGATTCTCGCACAAACCGAAAACATCCCTTCTCCACCAGGCATAAAGACAATCGTCCCCAGGCAACTCGTGATTTGCGAAGGGGCACACGGCTCGACACCATCGGACAACGGCTTCAGCGTCGATTCCACCGACGACGCCGCGCAGCGAATGGCCTTGAGCGTGGAGATGTGGCCGCTGACGCCGAGGAAGATCGTCGGCACTGATTCGTTCGGGCCTGATGACGCTAACACGACCAAGCGGCTTTGGATTTTGCCTCTGGTTGATGTGAGGTATTTTTGGCAAACGATGCCGACTCCGAGCTGGTTCTACTCCAACGTCAAGGTCACGAACGATCCAACAAGCACTGGTATCTATCCGATCGAATTCGTCGGTGAGATGAAGCGTCGCGACCTCGACTTGATGACCGTCGCTGGTGTCGGGACATATTCCCCATCTCCGACGCTGGTCGCCAATGTTGACGGCGATTCAACTCACAACGAGAAGCAAGAACTCAACAACCAGAATCCGGCCACGCTCAAGTATTTCAAGATCACATTTCAGCCACCAACCCCTGCGGGGGGCAGTACGCCTCCGACGGAGCAAACCGCAAAGATTCCGAGCGACGCTCTCGCGGAGGAAATCGAAGACGCCCTCAATGCTTTGCCGTCGCTTCAAGTGACGTGGCAGACGCTGCTCAACAATCTCGAATTGATCGTCGAACCGCTGGACGCCGGAGCGACGGCAAAGAGCGTTTTCAAAGTCGGGCCATCATCCACTGACGTCATTCCGGCCGAGTGGGGCTGGCCTGACAAAACTGAACTTGACCGTCGGCATGAGTCGGTCGCGATGGTGTTGGACGCGGTCGCTCAGTCAATTGGTCGCCGCGTGGTCCGTGACGTCACCGGAGAGATCCGCATCGAAGACCCGCGATGGGCGAAAGACTTGTACGCCTACAACCTCGACCCGAAATCTCCCAGCGGAGGCGGGTACGCGGTCATCGCTGGCGGCGAATCGTTGCGATTCGACTTCAACGCAACACTGCCGCCCCCCGCAGGGGTTCGCAACGTTGGTTCGTGTTCCGGTTCGGCTCAGTACCAATGGGACGCAACGGCGTCTGACTGGAATCTCATCGCGAACACTTGCGGCTCATTGTGTACGCCAGATACGCCGCCATCGCGGCCGGGCGCGAATGATGATGAAGTCGTGACACGCCGCTGCGTGCAACTGCCCGGTCCTTACGTCCCGGCATCAGTAGACGTCGTAATGCGTGACCTGTCGCGGTCCACGAAGTCGGGAACGTTTTTGGCATACACCGGGACGCCAACGTCGGGGGATTGGGGCAGCGACGCCGGCTTTCTGGTCGCGTCTGTTCCGGCTGCGACAGCGATCGACGATCACAGCGGGGCAACATGGTCGCGGATTGCTCCTGCCGACGTCCGCCAAGTCCCCGGATGGAAACGAGTCATCCACACGCCGACGTTGAGTAACAAAGGGAAGATCGAATCGACCGGCGACAACTATTCCAAGCTGGCGTTGTTCGTCGCGGGGTCAGTCTATGACTGGCTGGCTTATGTGTACGACTGGGACTTCTCGGCCGTGCAACGCTGGCTTCCGACTGGGTTTGATGACTATATCGAATGGTGTATCGGTGACCGACTCGCGGACGGCAACTACCGATCCGAGACGCGAGTTCAATCCGTTCCGCCGAACTTCGGAGTGAGCCATATGCTCGTCCAGATTGGCACGAACTGCCCGTGGACCGAAAGGTTCCTGCAAGGCTGGCTGATGGAATCTCTAGGCGTATCCACGGACTCGGACACCGACCCAAAGACGGCCCGCGTGCGGGTGTTCCTACCAGCGATGGACCTGCAAGGCGAGGATCACGACCAAGTCACTCAGTTCCGCTCGGCGACGCTGACGTCTCGCTCGCATGACGCGACGGCCGTTGCGGGGACGTACTTCGAGGCGCACTCGTGGTTTTGCGAAAATGAATTGGTTTGGCTCGACTGCGAAGCGGGTAGTTCGTCTTCAAGCAGCAGTAGCTCGTCGTCGAGCAGTTCCAGTTCATCATCTTCATCAAGCAGTTCGTCGAGCAGTTCCAGTTCATCATCTTCATCAAGCAGTTCGTCGAGCAGTTCCAGTTCA
>Ga0213917_1000015_pt1 | contig 60476 bp, 90 predicted proteins | sample McNCre117MG_FD_161051 | JGI IMG/M metagenome (GOLD analysis project Ga0213917, IMG submission 161051) | Freshwater microbial communities from McNutts Creek, Athens, Georgia, United States - 1-17 MG | ecosystem: Environmental > Aquatic > Freshwater > Creek | place: USA: Georgia | collected... | reverse complement strand
ACTGTTTCTCCGACTTACAAGAAGTCGGCGATCAATGGTTACCCTGCGGTCAATCTCAACGGCACGTCGAAATTCACGACACCTGCGATCAACTTGGCCAACTGCACAATCTTTATTGTGATGTCGGCCCCTGGGTTAGCCACCAATAAAGTGATCATGCAAGCGGGCTCCGGCTTTTGGATCGAGTGCAATCGGACGACGAATACTTTCAACTACGCCAGCGGCGGCACTGTCCCCGCCAGTTCGGCCGGGGCGCCACTGAATATTTCCGCAGATACAAGCATTGGCGTTGTGAGGTATGACGGTGCGTCGATGTGTTTGATGTATGACCGGCAGTTCGCGAATAATGGGCCAAGCGCGACAGCTAGTTTGTCCACCTTCGCCTGCACCGGAACGTTAGCGGCTTCGGTTGCCGTGACTCTTGGAGACCTCGCCGCAGGCGGATTCACTTGGCCGGGTTACATCGGCGAAGTTCTCATTTATAACGTGGCACTTTCGCAAGACAACACGCGTCAGGTTTATGACTACTTGCAAGCCAAGTGGGGTATTGGGGCATCCAATCTGGTTATATGCACCGGAGATTCCTTGACTTCAGGGCAAGGGTCCACCGGGGGCGCGGCGCAAGCGATGTTGACTCCTGTAGGGGGTACGAATTATCCGAACAGGATGTGGAATTCATTAGGGGCCGGCACTTGGCAAGTGAAGTGCGACTCTTACCCAGGGCGTAACTTGGTGCAAATGAACACTGAAACTCTGACGTATGGAGATTTGCTTTTCTCTCCACGAGGATCAGGAAAAAATATTCAGATCATCTGGGGCGGCACCAACGATGTCGCGGCGTACAGCTCCGCTGGCCAAGCGATTTCTCAATACCAAAAATTGTGCAAACAGAAAAAATCATTTGGGTGGAAAGTCATCGCCGCCACGATGCTTCTTCGTCAAGACGGGACAGCGACTCAACAAGCTGCTTTTGCACTTAATCAGGCTGCCTTCAACACATGGTTGCGTGCGAACTACACGCAGTTCGCTGACTATCTGGTGGACTTGACCGCAATTCCTCAGCTCACCAACCCTGCCAATACAACGTATTTCAATGCCGATAAAGTGCATTTGACTGATGCAGGGCATCAACTCGTGGCGAATGCCATGGCCTTCGCGGTACAGCAACTCTAAATTTTCAAGGAAAAGACACCATGGCAATCCAATACAGCACGACCCACCGCACCAACTCGATGACGCAGTTGAACACGGATATCGGGGTCAATGCGCTCATCAAGATTTACTCAGGCGCTGCCCCGGCCAATGTGGCGGCCGCAGCTACCGGCACCTTGCTTGTGACGCTGACAGGTAACGCAACCGCCTTCGGCTCAGCGTCTGCCGGCGCACTCACCGCAGGTGCAATCACTTCGGGTGTGGCGGCCGCAACAGGTGCGGCGGGCTACTTCCGGATCGCTACCAGTGGCGGCACGGATGTGGTGCAAGGAACAGTGAACACGTCGGGTGCAGATATCACGATCAACAATACCTCAATTGCTTCAGGCCAAACGGTCAGTGCATCGTCGTTGGTCATCACCGCAACGGGCGCGTAATCATGCCGATCGTCAGCGCCTTGACCGTTTCCAAGTTGACGACCTATACCATGATTGGTATGGAGATCGATTTTCAAGCCAAGTCGCTGACGGCTAAATACTTGATCAATATCGACGGGCTTGACCGCAACGAGATCGATATCACGTACACCGGGGTTGACTGGGATTTCTTCTTCGCTGATGTTGTGGACCCGGTGACCTTGGTGGTCACCAAGCCCATTGGCGCGCGGTTTACAAAGCAAGTCGAAATTGACTTGGCAAAGAAAAACAAAATATCAGGCTCCGTAGTCTGATACCTCATAGGGGCGGATAGTGGCCAATTTCGTTACTAATGCTGGGTCTGGCGGTTCGACCTTTGCATCCGACACCATCACGGCGGTGGAGTATCCCCTAGCAAAGTCTGCTTGGGGCGCTGCGGGAGCGGTGAATCAAACTTCCGTAGCCTCCCCTTTGCCAGTGCAGGTGATCTCAGGTGCTGCGGCCAACACCACGGGTGCAATCACTACAGCCGCAACGACGGTTGGCCCGGTGACGATGGGGTCATATGTCAGTGTGACGGTGCAGGTGTCAGGCACCTATGCGGGCGTCAACTTCGGCTTTTGGGCATCGAACGACAATACGACCTACTGGCCGGTCAACGCCGTGCGCACGGACACGAGCATCTCGGAGACAACGACAGGGGTGCTGCCGGCGAACCAGACGCGTGCATGGGATGTAGACATCGGTGGCGCGGCGTTCTTCAAAGTTATCTCAACTGCCTTCACGTCAGGCTCAGCGGCGATCAGTATTCTTCAGAACATGGAAGAAGGTTCGCCATCTGTAGCTGCAATTACCCAAGGGCCAGCGGCTGCAGCGACGGCGATCCTCGGCAACCCGACGCGCATCGGCGGAACGTTTACAACAGCGTTGCCGACGTACACCACTGGCCAGCAAACAGACCTGCAGACAACCGCAAGGGGTGAGGTCTATTGCGCGCTTTCCATCGGCGCGGTGTCGGCAACGATCAAGGCGGCATCGACGGCAGCGGCAACTACTGATACTGCTTTGGTTGTGTCGATGGCAGGTGCGAATAGCGCCGTGAAGATTGGCGACGGAACGAACAACGCTGCGGTGAAAGCGGCGAGTACAGCCTCAGCGTTCACCGACCCAGCGGCGACAGTTTCAGTACGCCCTGGCGAAGCGTTGGTATCTGCTTCCGCAGCGTTAGCAGATGCCCTGGCAAATCCGACACTCGGTCGTATTGCTGTCCTGAATGCGCTCTACAACGGCACGACCTGGGATTTGCAGCGCGGCATGTCAGGCAACCTGACCACCGGCGATACGGGTGCAAAGACCGCAACGGGTAACGGCGCGACCATTGCGAACGTGGGTAACAAAGGCGTTGCCATCGTGGTCAACATGGGAGCAGTCACAGGCACTACCCCGACGTGCGTCATCAAGGTACAGGGATCAGCGGACGGTGGTACGACGTGGTACGACGTACCGGGGGCAACGACGGCGTCATTGACTGCTACGGGGGTGTTCGGCATCACGATATACCCCGGCATCGCGGTGACTGCAGGCACAACCACGACGGGAACTGCGGCGACTGCGAACATGCCTTTGCCGCGCACATGGCGCATTGTCTGGACGATTGGCGGTACGACGCCTTCGTTCACGATCACCAACGTGCAATACAACTACCTGCCGAATTGACGAGGTAACGCCAAATGGCGCTCGCCTTCGTCGGCGCAGTATCTACGGGCACTGCGGTAGGGTCGCTCACCCTCACAAAACCTGCTGGTGTTGCGGTCGGCGACCTGCTGATTATTCTTTGGGAGTCAGCCGACTCTCAGACGGCAGCGGGTGCGGTAGGCCCAACAGGCTTTACCCGGTGGGCGAACAGCGACGATGTCCCGAACGGACAATACCCCGGCATCTGGTATCGCGTGGTCGATGGTACTGAAGCCGCGTCGTTCACCTGCACGGAGCAGTTCTCCCACACACAGACCGGCATCTGCTTTGCGGTATCTGGCGCGAATGTTTCCGGCGTTCCGCTTGAGAACCCTGTCTGGTTCCAGAACAACGTATCCAGCACGAACCCGTTCGTAGCGCCAGCAACGACGTGCACCACCACGGGCTCGTGGGTTATCTCGTGGTTCGATGATGTACTGACTGGAGCGTCGGTCACAACGCCGCCAACGGGCCTGACCAACGTCACAACGCTGACTGTTGCAGCCGCCACAACGAGTGTGGTGTACAGCAGTTCAGCAACAGCCGGGGCTGTCCCATCGGCATCGTTGACGTGGAGCGGCAGCACGATTGGCCATGCAGCGCAGTTCATCATTAAGGTGGCGCCGGTCGGCCCAAGCGGTAACTCGGACGGCTGGCCAATTGGCGGCAACGTCGCTATCGGTCGATTGCTCAACGCCTCCTCTGGCTTGACACTGAGCGGCACCGCGACAGAGACACCCGATACCAGCACCGGCAGTGTCACGGTCACTCTGCCGACCCTCAGCGGAACACCCACAGAAGGCGCGGACACGAGCACCGGCAGCTTCGCGGTGGCCGTGTCGCTCAGTGGCACACCCACAGAATCTGCCGACACAAGCACGGGCAGTGTCGCCGTCACCCTGCCGAGCATCAGCGGCACCGCGACAGAGACACCCGATACCAGCACTGCAAGCTTTGCAGTTGCCGTAGTGGTCAGCGGAAACGCGATCGAAGCCAACGACAGCTCGACGGGAACCCTGGGTCCGATCGTGAGTTTCTCAGGTACACCCACGGAAGGCGCGGACACGAGCACTGGCGTGATTGGCCCGATCGTGGATTTGACCGGTGCCCCGACTGAAGGTGCCGATACCAGCACCGGAACAATCACCGTCACCTTGCCTGTGCTCAGCGGCACCGCGACAGAGACAGCCGACACCCAGGCTGCGACGTTTGCAGTACAAGTGGACTTGAGCGGCACCGCAACAGAGACAGCCGATACCATGGCCGCAACGGTCACCGTGTCAGGCGGCCCGGCGGTGATATCCGGAACAGCAGTGGAAGGGAACGATTCGAGCACGGGCGCGTTGGCTGTGCAGATCAACATATCGGGTGTAGCTACAGAAATTCCTGACCTTTGCGCCGGTGCAATGGGGGTAACGGTCGATCTGAATGGGGCAATGACCGAATCAGCGGACACGAGCACAGGCTCTATTACTGTTGGATTTTCGCCCCTCACGTTGTCCGGTGCCCCAACGGAAGACCCGGACCTGATGGCGGGCTCCTCCCAGGTGGTCGTCAGCTTCAGTGGGGCGGTGTTGGAGATCGCGGACTTGGCCACAGGCACCGTAAGTGTGCGCATTGACTTCGGAGGCACGGCCCTTGAAAATACGGATGTCTCCAGCGGAAATCTTTCCAACGGGGTTGCACCGCAAGGTAACCATGCAAACTGGCTGACACTCAGTCGCCGCCGAGGAAAGAGGTCAGCGTAATGGATAGCATTCGGATCATTGATGCCTTGATGATGTGCGTCGGCGGATTGATGGGGTGGATCATGAAAATCCTATGGGACTCAAACCGCGAAGTGAAAGCGGAATTGAATGAGACCAACGCGAGGATGATCAAGCTGAAAGAAGACCTTCCGGAGACATACGCCCGGCGTGATGAATTGAAAGAAGGGTTCAGCTCGATCAATCGAACCCTCGAACGCATCCTGGACAAGCTGGACTCAAAGCAAGACAAGTAGCATGACGACCGTCCTCGCGTCGTCAAGAGACAAGGTCATTGTGGCCGACAGCCGCATGAGCAGCGGCCCAGACGCCGCACCAGTCAAGAAATTGTTTTCGATTCAGGTTCCTTCGTTTGGGGAATGCATCGCTGGATTCTCAGGGGATTACACAGCTTGCCTTGCTTTCATCTCGTGGATGTCGAGAGGGATGGATGCCAAGGAAGGAAAGATACTCAAGAAATCGCAAGGGGCGGAAGTCATCATTCTTTCGTCGCAGAACATCATCGCGTATTTCGACTTGGTTGAAATGCTATTCATCCCGTACCCAGGGGATGCCACCGCAATTGGAACGGGAGCACAGGCGGCGCTTGCCTGTCATATCGGCGGAATCAAGGCCACCCGTGCAGTCGAAATCGCTTGCACTGTCGATAGCTCCAGTGCACTACCTACCTTGACCGGGAGATTCCGTGGCAGCAAAGCCCTTATCCGATAGCGTCATGCGCCAGACACTGGCGCAAGTTGAAAAGTATGGCAGTGTCTCGGCAGCCGCCCGAGAGATGGGGTTGAGCCGCAGCACCCTAGCCACCCGCTTCTCAGAATCAAAACTGCATCAAGAAAGATTGGGCGTGGCGAGGAAGAAGGCCGTGGAAGATTTTTCCGCGGAAGCCCAGGATCGCATTCAAGAACTTGAGCTATCGATCAAGTTGATGAAGGAATCCACGCTTTCTGATGAATACGTCAAGAAGACCATTCTGAAATTGGATACTTCCGAGAAGCCAATTCCAAAATGGTTGGTGACACCAAAAGCCGGTAAATCCCCAGGAGTACCGACGCTTTTTATCTCGGATACGCATCACGGCGAGATCATCGACCCCGCGCAGATCAACAATGTGAACGAGTACAACATCGCGATCGCCCACCGCAGATACAAGACCTTGGTGGAGAAAACGATCTCGCTGTGCTTCCACCACATCGCCAACCCTTCCTATCCAGGCATCGTGGTAGTGCTTGGGGGTGACATGGTGAGCGGGGATATCCACGACGAATTGGTGGCGACAAATGAAAAAGAGATCATGGCCTGCGTCATCGATCTGTACGGCGTACTGGTCTGGGTTATTGAGACGCTTCGCGACAAGTTTGGTCAAGTGTTCCTTCCTTGTGTCACTGGGAATCACGGCCGAGATACGCACAAGATTCGAGCGAAGGGTCGGAACTTCACAAGCTTCGATTGGTTGCTTTACCAGTTCCTGGCGAAGCGGTTCGAGGGGGACAAGCGCGTGCAGTTCCACATCCCTGATGGCGCCGACGCTCTCTTCTCCGTTTTCGGCTATCGGTATTTGCTCACCCATGGGGATCAGTTCCGCGGTGGCGATGGGGTCATCGGCGCACTTGGCCCCATCATCCGAGGCGACCATAAGAAGCGGTCGCGTAACGGCCAGATCGGCATGTCCTATGACACGATGCTTCTGGGACACTGGCACCAACTCATTCAACTGGAGCGCCTCGTAGTCAACGGTTCTTTGTGTGGATACAACGAATACGCCATGGCCAACAACTTCGGATTCGAGCCGCCCAGGCAAGCCTTGTGGTTGACTCACCCCGACCAAGGGATCACTTTCCGCATGGCCGTGAATGTGGATGACACCCGAGATTCTTCTGTAACAAAAGACAAAAAGTGGGTGTCATGGGCACAGTAGTTGCGTGGTCTGCAAAAGCGACTTACACTCCCCCTCGGATCATTACGCCCAAAATATGAACCTAGTTATCTTTCAATCTGACGCTTGGCACCAGCTTCTCAAGTGGGCCGAAGAAGAACTCGCCAAAAAGCGCAAAGCCAACGAGGCGTTCGAGCTTACTGCCGAACAGACCGCGGCCTTGCGGGGCGAGATAAGACAACTACGAAAATTCATCGACCTGCCAAACGCGGCAGCTCGATCCGAGGGGATAAAGCCGATCATCTGAGATTGATCCGCTTTGTCATTGCTGAAGCCACTTTCGAGTGGCTTTTTCTTTTTGAGGGTTGTACACACCATGGCTGAATCACAAGAGAACGATCTGCAGGCAATGTGGGACCAGGAGTCGGCGGCACGCGATAACGGTGAGCCGATAACGGAAGAGAAGACAGCGCCGGAACCGGCCCTGTTGGAGAAACCGGAAACACCCCCCACTACACCAGTGGATCAGGAAGACCCGTACGCGGGAGTATCAGCCGCGGTGCGCGCAAAGCTGGAGCAGATTGACCAGCTTGCAAACGCCAATTCTCAAATGATGCATCAACTCAAGTCCGCCGAAGGTCGGGTGGCAGCATTTCAGCGCGAACTCGCTGAGTCGAAGAAGGCCCAGGAAATTTCCTCGGCTGCACCGAGTCAGAAAGAGATTAGCAAGGCTGCCGCCAACCCGGAGGAATGGGAGCAGTTGAAGTCCGACTTCCCTGAATGGGGCCGGGCGATGGAAGCTTTTGTCGATGCACGCCTGAGTGGCTTGCGCGCTGGCGAAGTTGATCCTTCAAAGATCGACGAACTCGTTGCAGCCCGTTTGGCTTCAGGTGAGGCAGGAATGCTTCGCAAAGTCTCGGAAATTTTGGTCGAAAATAAGCACTCAGGATGGAAGCAAACAGTCAACACGCCTGCGTTCAACTCGTGGCTCGCCGCGCAGAACGATGCGATGAAGACTCTTGCGATCAGTGAGGATGCTTCGGATGCGATCAAGTTGCTCGATTCGTTCAAGACGAGTCAGGCAAAGCCGGCGCCACAGGTAAAGCAGGAACGTCAGTCGCGACTCGCCGCTGCCGCAGGAACACCTTCTCGGTCGAACGTCCCCGTCTCACGAGGCGAGGAAGAACTTGACCCCACTGAACTTTGGAACCTTGAAGCGAATCGGCGTGAAAAGCTGAAAGCGCAACGAGGGTACTGACCCACTATCTAGGAGCGCCAAATGGCCTTTCAAGGTTATACGACCCAAGCATCGCGGAACCTCATCCGCGCTGCACAAGGCATGCTGGACCATGCCCAACCCATTACCGTTCTTGGTGACTTCGGCACCCAGAAGGAAATGCCTCTGAACTCGACGGACACTCTGGTGTTCCGCCGCACGCTGCCCTTCGGCGCCACCACGACGGGTACCACGATTGAAGGTACGCAACGCTATGCCGGCGCGCCGAACATCGTGGCGAACAACTTCGTATTGGGTGAAGGCGCCACGCCGACGGCCAACACGATTTCGTTTCAAGACGTGAGTGTGACCCTGCAACAGTTCGGTCTGCTCTTCAAGTTCACATCGAAGACCGAGTCGCTGTATGAAGACGATATCCCGACCGAGATGCAAAAGCTGACGGGCGAGACCATGGCGGAAGTCATGGAACTCATTCGTTACGGCGTGCTCAAGGCCGGCTCGACGGTGCTTTACACCAACGGCGCCTCGCGTGCCGCGGTGAACACCGTGATCTCGTTGAACACGCTGCGCAAGGCCGCACGTACGCTGGAATCCAACCGCGCACGTCGTGTCACCTCGCGTCTGGCTCCGGGGGTCAACTTCAATACCCGTGCCATTCAACCTGCGTTCATCGTCTTCGTGCACACGGACGCCGTAGCCGACTGCCGCAACCTGCCGGGCTTCACGAAGGTGGAAGAATACGGTTCCTTCAAGCCGATCCACGATCGTGAATTCGGCGCGGTGGAAGACTTCCGCTTTATCAGCTCGCCGCTGTTCGCTCCGTTCCTGGCCTCTGGCTCTGCCACGCTGAACGGCTCGCTCAGCGTTGCCGGTGCCAACGTGGACGTGTATCCGTTCGTGGTCATCGGTGAGGACGCCTGGGGTCAAGTGGCGCTGAAGGGCATGTCCGCCATCAGCCCGACGATCCTGCCGGCCAAGCTGAAGTCCCATGCCAACCCGCTTGGTCAGTTCGGCTACGTCGGTGCTTCTTGCTGGTTCGCTTCGGTGCGCCTGAATGAAGCCTGGATGGCGCGTATCGAAGCCGCGGTCACCGCCCTGTAATTGAATGAGGCCGGGTAACACCGGCCTCTTCTCAACCGGAGAACCTCATGGCTGAATCAGTCAAGCAGCGCGTCGTAGGCGGCATGTCGCCGGGTCAATCGAATTACCATTTGTACCAATTGATCGTGGCGATCCAAGCCGACTTGGTCGCGCTTCAAACGCAATTGAACACTCACGTGCACAGTGGCATCACCACGGGCGCCTCGAACTCCGCGGCCCCGACGACGACCCTGGCAACGCTGAACACCCAACCTTAACAGGAGCGCCAAATGGCACAGAACCTCGAAGAAGCAAACGGTGGCAATTTCACCTTCACCGCCGGCGGCCTTGCCATCGGTACCACGACCACGACCTACAAGACCGCCAACTCCGTGACCTACACGATTGACGGCGTCTTCAAGACTCGTGCCGCAATCGACAACAACGTGCTCACCGGTTTCGGTTTGCCGTCCCTGGCGATCAACCAGAAGGTGGCCTACGCCGTTTGGGTGGACACCGCTGGTGCTCTGACTGTCACCTCGGGTGCAGTTGTGGCGTCCACGGATTTGGCCCCGCCCCCGGCCATGCGTGGCGCAGTTGCCTTGATTGGTTTGATCATCCTCTCGACCAACTCGGCCGCCACGTTTGTTCCTGGCACCACGGCGCTGTCCGCCGCCGGTGTGACCGCGGTATACCGCGATTGCAGCTTGCTGCCGGGCACTGCGCAGTAATTTTATTTTGATCGGGCGGCTTCCGGGAGTGTACCTAGGGGCTGCCCGCTTTTTTGTTGTCAACCTGGAGAAGAGATATGGCGAACATCAATAGGCCGGCGGTCACGGTCCGCGAGGAAGAATCCTTGATTGAGCCGGTAGCGGCCAACGTGGACCTGCGCGAGCTGGTGGCTTCGGATGCTTTCATGAATGAGCCGGTCACGATCCGCCTGCACGAGACCTCTGACGAGAATCTGCAGCAGATCGCCACGATCAACTGCAACGGTGTGAATCAACCGATTGCCCGCGGCGTCACCACGACGGTGAAGCGCAAGTTTGTGGAAGTCTTGGCCCGCATGAAAGAGACCAAGTACAACCAACGCATGGTGAACCCTTCGGAGCCGGACCGCATGGAAATGATCCCGCGCTCTGGTCTGGTGTATCCGTTCGAGGTTCTCAAGGACGAGAACCCCAAGGGCCGCGAGTGGATTTCCCACATCCTGAATGAGCCTGCGTAATGAATTTCCTTCAATTGGTCAATCGGGCGCGCCAGGAATGCGGCGTGCAAGGCAGCGATCTTTCGACGCTCTCCTCTTTGACTTCTGTAGAGTCGAAGCGATTCTACAATTGGATTCAGCAAGCCTGGAGTGACCTGCAGTCCTTGCGCGAGGATTGGATTTTCTTGCGCAAGAACCTGCAGTTCACCACGGTGGCCAACCAGTGGGAATACGACCCCGCGTTGACGCCTTTGTCTCTTTCCGACTTTGCCAACTTCAAAGTGGATAGCTTCCGTTGTTCGACCGTGGGTTCCGCACTTGCCGACGAATATCGTCTTGGGTTCGAGCCGTGGGATAGCTTCCGCAACCTCTACCAGTTCGGCGCGATGCGCACGAACTACTCGCGGCCGGTGCAGGTTTCGGTGACGCCGGAGAAGCACTTGGCCTTGGGGATGACCCCCGATCAGCCGTACGTCATCACGGGAGAATACTTCTCCAGTCCGGTCGTGCTCTCCGCAGACACGGATACACCTGCGATTCCCACCCGGTTCCACATGCTTCTGGTGTACGACGCCATGAGCGCCTACGCGGCGTTCGAGTCCGCGCCTGAGGTGGATACCCGCGCCCAGAAGGCTCGAAACAAACTCTGGCCCGTCTTCCTTCGGGAACAAACCCCGGCGCTTGTATCCGGCCCTGCATTGGCTTGACATGGCCGACAACTGGTCCACAGTTCGGCACAAGGTCATCGACTGCAAAGGCGGCCTTGACCTTGTCACGCCTCTGCTGAAGCTTGAGCCTGGGGTTCTGAGGGACGCGCTCAATTACGAAGTCTCCATCACTGGCGGGTACTCGCGCATCGCGGGCTACGAGCGCTTCGATGGTCAGGCATCCCCTTCAGCGGCCGTTGCCGCAATGTTTCAAGCATCCTCGGTCACGGGTCTGGCGGTAGGCAACGTCATTACCGGTGGCACCTCCCTGGCTTCCGCAACCGTGTGCTACATCGATATCACGGTTCTTCCCAACGTCGTCGTGTACACAAAAGCCACCGGAACCTTTTTGAGTGGAGAAGCTTTCAAGGTCGGCGTCACGACCATCGGCACGATCTCGTCGCTGGGTGGAGGCGGAACGTCATTGCAACAGGCACGATACGCCGCTGCAGCCGCCGACATTTACCGCCCTGCGATCCTCGCCGTCCCAGGCAGTGGTCCTATTCGAGGCGTCATCAATCTGAACGGAACGGTTTACGCTTTCCGCGACAATATTGGCGCGACAGTATGCAACCTTTACAAGAGCACGTCCTCCGGATGGACGCAGGTCGCCTACGGCAAGGAACTCTCTTTCACGGCCGGACTGGTGCAGATCAATGATGGCGCCACCGTTACAGGCGGAACTTCCGGCGCCACGGGCATCGTTGCTCGCGCAGTCCTGCAGTCTGGGGTGTGGGGCTCTACCGCCGCAGGGCGACTGATTCTCTCTTCGACAACGGGAACGTTCACCGCTGGCGAAACTATCAAGGTGGGCGCCACCAATTGCGCCACTGGTTCTGGCGCGCAAGTTCAAATCGCGCCACTCCCAGGCGGCACGTATTACATGGTGAAGGGTGTGGTGAGCGGGTCAGGGACCGCACTCGGGGGAAGCCAGAACGCCAAGGCGTACGGCGCTGACGGTGTCAATCGCGGGTTCGAGTTTGATGGCACCACTTATGTACCGATCGCGACGGGCAACTCTCCTGATACCCCCAAGGTGATCTCACCTCACAAGAACTACCTCTTCATGGGGTTCAAGCAATCTCTGCAGTTCAGTTCTCTTGGGTTGCCTTATCAATGGCAAGTCGTCACGGGCGCCGGCGAAGTGGGCGGCCTGCCTGAAGACGTGACCGACTTGATCGAACTTCCTGGCAGCCAAGCCACGGGCGCGATGATGGTGGCCTGCCAGAACAACACCTTCATTTTGTACGGAACCTCTTCCACGACATGGAATCTGGTTCCTTACAATACCGGTACAGGTACCTACTTCCGCACGTCGGCCACCATGAGCGACACCTACTTCCTGGATTCTCGTGGGGTGAATTCCCTCAAGGCGTCCTTGAACTACGGCAACTTCGACTCTGCACAGTTGACCTTCGCCTTGCGGCCGTTCATTCAAACGCGCCGCACGCTTGGCGTAGATGCGTCGATCAACCATGAGAAGTCGCAGTACCGCGTATTTTTCAGTGATGGGTATGGGTTGTACCTGACCATCAACAATGATGAATTCCTGGGGGCGATGCCGGTATTGTTTCCCAACCCCGTGTCGTGCATCACGGAAGGCCAGAACACCACTGGCGCCGAGACTGCCTTCTTCGGCAGCACAAATGGGTTCGTGTATCAGCTCGACACCGGCACCAGTTTCGACGGTGCGGCGATCGTGGCGAACCTGACGTTCACCTACAATGCGATGGGCGACGCGCGCACGCTCAAGCGCTTCCGCAAAGCCAGTCTCGAAATTCAAGGCGTGGGCTACATCGGGTTTTCGTTTGCCTACGATACGGCGTACGCGACTTCGCAATACGAGTCTTCGCCTTCGACGTTCTACGCCGCGGCGCTGCAGTCGGCGTACTGGGACGCTTTCTCTTGGGACAATTTCTTCTGGGATGGGTCAACTTTGCAGCCGACTGAGCTGGAATTGACAGGCACCGCCGAGAACATTGCCTTGCGCATTTCGTCCTCATCAAACTATGTTCAGCCCTACACGCTGAATTCCATCACGATGCATTACTCGTCTCGCCGAGGAATACGATAATGGCCAATGAATTTTATACCCACTCGGGCTACCCTTCGACCGGATCGGCGGGATCATCCTCGGCTTTGCGCGCGGAGCTGGATGCACTACAAGCCGCATTCGACAAGCTGCCGGGCATGTCAGCCAATGCAGGGCGCTTTGTCGCGGTGAACAGCGGTGGTACGGCCCTGGTTCCCGTGACCTCGCTCTCGGTGGATGTCAGCGGCAACGTCACCCTCACGGGAAATTTGACTGCCGCCGCGCTCATCCCTTCCTCCGCTACAGTCCCTACGACGGGTTTCTACCTGCCTTCGGCTGGCGCGGTGGGTGTAGCTACAAGCGGTCTTGCTCGGGCCAGTTTCCCTTCAACTGGTGGCTTGTTGCTCAACGCCCCCACGTCAGGTCAGGTTCTCACCGCCGTTGGCACGTCCTATTTCCAAGGCGCTGCCGCAGCGGGCACCGTACTCTCGATCCTTCCTGACCCCGCATCAGGGGTCAACGGCGTCACGATATCTTCGACTTTCGCCACGGGTGGATACGGGCCGATCAACTTTCAGACTTCGGCCACGACACGCCTTTCCATCGCCGCAGCAGGCTTGGTGACCATTGCCAACGGCCTCACGATCACGGCCTCAGGACTCACGGTCTCAGCGGGTGGAGCAAGCATCGTAGGCGGCATCACGAACACTGGCGGTGTGATCAGCAGTACGGCAACCGACAGTGCGGGTAACGCCGGCTGGTTGCAGTTGCGGAACACTTTCAGCACTGCCGTCAACAAATTCATTCGCGTCGGGACTAGTAGCAACCTTGAGGTTGTAAACAGCGGGAACACCGCAGTGCTTTTTGGGTTGTCGGATACCGGAAACACCACCATTACGTCTTCCGCCGGCACGGGGCTTGCAATCAACGTAGCCACAAACAACAACGTCATAAACGCGTCTGATGGAACCACAGGTTCTGTGTGGTACAGCGGTGGGGGCAACGTTATTCTTGGGACGGTCACTGCCCACCAGCTCCTTGTCTATACGAGCAATACCAGTCGTATCGCTATTTCCGCGGCGGGCAACGTTGGGGTCAACGCCCCAAGCAGCGGCGCAGCTTTAACGGTAACAGGGGCTGCAGTCACTTCAGGCGCGCTCGTGGTGAATGCGGGGGCCTCCACTGGCGAAGGCATGACTTTGTACGCCAGCACCGTCTCGTATGGAGCCTCTATTGTTGGAAGGGCGTCTGACAACTCCAGCATCCTTCGCTTTGTCAATAATGCGTTTTCGCTGGAGCAAGGGGCAATTCAGTCAACCCCCACCGCGCTGAACTTGAATTATGCTGGAACGACACGAGTCTCCATCGCTTCCGGTGGTGCGGTGACAGTCATCGCCCCGACCAGCGGCAACGCCCTCACCGTCAACGGCAACGCCTACACCCCAGCTTCTGCGCTCACATGGGGGGCGACGCTCACGGTGAACGCCCAGTTGTCCAACTTGTTCTATGTGACGCTGACGGGCAACACCACGACGTTCACCATCAGCAATATGCAGGACGGGCAGACGATCAACATCTTCTTCACCCAAGACGCCACAGGTAGCCGTACGCTGGCATGGAGCGGTGTGAAATTCCCCGGCGGTTCCGCTCCTGCACTGAGCACTGCAGCCAATGCCGTTGACTTGGCCGTCATCACTAACCGTGGGGGTGTGTTCTACGGCTCGCTCTCGAAAGCCTTCGCATGAGCTTCGCTGCCCGCATGATGACGAGCAGTTTCACGCCCATCACCAATACTTACAACACGGGGTCCGGCACGGAGACCGTACCTGCCGGCGCGTCGCAAGTTGTCATCACGTTGTGGGGCGGTGGCGGTGGAGGCTCACGAGACGTCTTAAGCTCGATCGGATCAGGTGGTGCGTCGGGTGGTTACGTGCAGAAAACGCAAGCTACATCTGGCGGCAGCACGTTTGCATACGCTGTCGGGAATGGTGGTACGGGGCGGATTACTTCGGATGGCAACGGCACAGCCGGGGTTGCTTCGACGATTACAACCCCTGCACTTTCTGCAGGGGGTGGTGGCGCCGGGTTGGTAGCAGGTACGGCAGCCACAGGTGGCGCAGCCACAGGCGGAGATACGAACACGGCGGGTAATAGCTCTCCCGGTGGAGGCGTCGTTACAGGTAAAGGCGCACCGAATGGCGGAGCAGACGCAACCTTGTCGGGCGCGGCAGGTACGGCTCCGGGCGGCGGCGGCGCCGCAAACTATGGCGGCAATGCGGGCAACGGATCAACCGGACGCATCACCTTCGCCTACACATAAAGGATTCTCATGAGCAAGCTACTCGATATTTGCACGGCGATTCTCCTCGAAATCATTGGTTGGAGCGCGCTTCCTTTAGCCCCGATTGCCGTCTTGTTTGCCGCCAAGGATTCCACCCTTTCCACCGACTCATATGGCATAGGCCCCGCGGTTCAGCGCGCCAATCTTCCTTGGTGCTTCAAGTGGTTGGAGACGTTTGACGAGCGCCTCCCAGGAGGTTTCTATGAGCCTGCGGTGCGTGACACCTACGACAGGTTCGGGTGGTATTGTTGCGCCGTGACTTGGCTTTGGCGCAATCGCGCCTTCACCCTGGCCAAGGTGTTCGCTGTCCCGACGACCACCTACCAAGACACCCTGTGGCGCAAGGATTGGACCTGGAGCATTTTCCGCGGAACCGTGGGTTGGAAAGTCTACCGAGCCAATCCTTTACGGACACCGACGGATTTGATCGCGATTCCATCCTTCTCGATTCGCTTCAACCGCAAGACATGACCGCTCACTTCGATCGCCGCAAACAGATGACAGAAGAATGCCTGCGATTGATTGATCAACTTTCCCGTGTTTCAAAGCCTCAACAGTTGAGCGATTCGTCCGAGGGTTTGGAACATGGTCGAGATCAACTCTTGAAATCTGGCATTATCCAGTCGAAGCCCCTACAATAGCCCACGGGATATTCCGCCTGTCATCAGCCGCACTTGCGGCTTTTTCTTTATCTGGAGACTACGTCATGGACCCGATCACGATTGCAATGGGCTTGGCGCAGTTCGTTCCCCAGATCACCAAGTGGATCACCGGAAGCGACAAGGCTTCGGCGGTGGCGCAAAAAGCGGTAGATATTGCGCAGGCAGTGACAGGCGCACCGTCAGGTGACGCCGCACTGAAGGCCTTGCAGGCAGACCCCAATCTTGTGCTCAAGTACCGCCAAGCGGTGCTGGACCAGGAGATCGAGTTTGAAAAATTCGCGGTGCAAAATGCCAGCGATATCAACGAAACCATGCGCGCGGAAGACAAGGGGGACCATTGGGCAACCTACTCGTGGAGACCTTTTATCGGCTTGTGTGTGGGATTCAATACCTTCGCGGCGTCAATCCTTGTGCTGGGTGTTTTCGGGGCGACCATTGGCGGCAGTCCACAAGCGGCTATTGCCGTGACCCAGCTTCCTGTAGCGCTTGGCGCTTTGGCCGCGATCAACACGACAGTGCTTCCGATCCTGGGAATCGCGTCGTGGTTCCGAGGGAAGATGCAAGCGGACCCCTCTATCAAGACGGATAATCGAGGATAAGCAATGGCAACTCCTGCAGGGATCATCGGCACTGCCGCAAACAATTTGACGGGCCAGACTCCGCCCCCTCCGGCAGACCCTGTCCAGACAACCGGGGTGGCACAAACGACGCCGGTATATCCTGGCGGCAGTGCAACGTATAAAGAGCCCCAGGCAACCGCCACCACGACTCCCACCAATACCACGACTACGCCGGACCCCAAGAATCCCTACGCACTTCCCGCAGGGAATGTCGATGCTGGGTCATCTGCCGCGCCGACGACGGACGCCAAGGCGCCGACAGCGCAACCAACGACCAACGTCAAGCAAGCGAACTATGGCGACGTGGCCAAATGGAATGTGGATGACAAGTCGTCGGTAGCGAACAACTTGCAAGGCATCATCGCGAGCAACAGCCCCTTGATGCAACAGGCGCAAACGAAAGCGCTAGAGGCAATGAATGGCCGTGGCTTGGTGAACAGCAGCATGGCTGAACAGGCCGGACAAGCGGCCGTGATTCAGAGCGCCCTGCCGATTGCTCAACAAGATGCTTCGACCAATGCCAGCGCGGGCCAGTTCAACGCTGCGGCAGAGAACCAGAAGATCGGTGCGAAGTTTTCAGCAGACACGCAAGGCAACATGCAGGATGCATCGGCGTCCAACCAATCGAAGGCGCAGCAGTACGCCGGCGATCTATCGACGAATCAACAGAACGCCCAGGCGAAGAACCAAGCGTCGATGCAACAATACGATGCAGGCCTCAAGGCCGCCATGCAGAATGCCGACGCCGCCACAAAGCTGCAGCTCTCGAAACTCGACAGCGATACCAAGACCAACCTCGCCAATATCCAAGCCAACTATCAAGTGCTGATGCAGGCGAACAGCTCCGGCGCGCAGCTCTACAGTCAGGCACTGCAACAGATGTCCGCAATCATGAACGACAAGGACTTGGACGCCACGTCGAAGACGGCCTACATCAAGCAGTTGACCGACAACTTGCAAGCGTCTCTTGGCTACATCGGCAAGATCAGCAACCTCGATCTGGCAGGCATTACAGGCACGGGCGGCACGATCGACACGGCGAATAATGGCGGGGGAACAACGCCTGGAGGCGCGCCTCCTCCGCCGGGAGGCAGCGGCAGTCCTGCCACTGGCGCTCCGCCCGATGCGCAAGCGACAGACCCTACTGCCGCAAACTATTACGCCTCCGGTGCAGATTTGACTTCGGCAGGATACATGCAGGCCAAGAATGGCCAGTGGTTCAACCCGACGACAAAGGTGACCTACTCGGGCGGACCGATCCGCACGAAGGGTTATTTCTAACATGTCGCCGCTCATCGCGCCCTTCTTGGCCAGCGGGACCATTTCGCAGCCGGTGGCCGACGAGCTGCAACGGTGGTCGCCATACCCGATCCACATCGACGGAGAGTTGGCCGCATGTGGGTTCATGTTGGGAACAGAGATTCACTTCGCCGTGTTGCCGTCTTTCAGGCACAAGGTGATCACGCGTCGAATTGCGCGCGAGTTTTTCACGCCATTGCTTTCGCATTTCCCTTATCTCACCACGCGCATTTTGCTCGGCAATGAGAACAACGAGTTTGTCCGTCGAATCGGGTTTGAGAACACATGGTCGGACACGACCTTCAACTACTACTTGATGGCGGAGTTGCCGCCCTGGATCACAAGGAAGAAAAAATGAACCGCTTTGGAAAAATTCTCTTGGGCCTCGCGGCTCTGTTGACTTGCTCCTCTGCCTTTGCAGACCCGATCACGATTGCTGTCGGGGTAATGGAGATCGCTTCTGCCGCAGAGATGGGCTCTGCGATTATCACCGGCGTGATGTACGCAGCGGGCGCGTTGAGCATCGTCGGGGGCCTGACGCAAAACAAGTCGCTCGAACGAATTGGGGGCTACCTGGGGATGGCCGGCGGTGTTGCTTCTCTTGCCTCCAACCTCGCCTCTGCCTCGACAACGCTCGCTACGCAAGAAGGCGGCGCTACGGTTGCGGCCAGTTCCGAGATTGCCGCCGCTCCTGCGACTACCGCCCTTGGGGAGCAAGCCGGGAATACCGCGATCAGCGATTTGAATACCGGCGTGAATGCCGCGGTAGACCCCGCCGCAGCCCAGTCTGTCAATGCCAACTTGGCTGCCCAGCAAGGCGTATCTGGTGTGGCTGACGCCGCGCCGGCGGGTGGCGGAGCGATTGCCGGACCGAATGTGATGACCGGTTCTGGCGCTGGCACGACTTCATTCGCAGACCCTTCGGCCGTAACTCCTCCTGGTATTGATTTCACCGGTGCTCCGGCAGGCGATAGTGGCGGTCTGATTCAGAATGCGTCTTCTGCCCCGGCGTCTTCCTCTGACTCGTTCACGCCGAATGACACGTCCGGTGGCGCCAATACCTCCACTGGCTCAGGATCGGGAACCACAACGTATAGTCCCTCGCCGTCGATCCCTGGAGTGCAAGATGGGCCGACCGTTGCCAAGGATTCTTTCTGGAAAGGCCTTGTCGATAACCCCAGTGGTTGGATCGACAAGAATAAAGCGGTGATCGATGTCGCCGGAAAGTTTGGTTCCGCAGCCATGCAACAGCTCGCCCCGAGTGGCAAGGATCGCGCTGCGCTGATGGAAGCCCAGCTCCAGCGCGACAAGTTCAACTACGAAAAGCAACGCGTGGCGAACTACAACAAGAGCGTGCAAGGCGCCGCAGGTTCACACATCGGATTCGATCCCAACTCGAACCCTTATGGCGGCCCGACATTCGACCCGACCCGGTTCGTGCCGAACCCGAACGCTTTGCAGATGGGTGCATGGCGCCCGAACACTCCTCCTCCCGGCATCATTGCCGGTGCACAAGGCTAAAGGATCATCATGAGCGGAATCATTCGACAAGCCGGCGGTGGCCAACTCACCCCGGAAGCACTGCAGCAACACTTCAAGGTGCCGCCCAAGCTGCACGCGCCCTACGTGAAAACCTGCGCAGCGGGAATGAAGCTGATGTTCGACGCTTCCACGCACCAGATGGTCGCTGACTACCTGAAGAAGCCCGGCCCCTTGGGGCCGCTTGTCGGGAAAGGCATCGCAGATGTGGTGCTCTACATCTTCAAGGAAAGCAACCAGACGCTGCCGCCCTCAGTGCTCGTTCCTGCCGGCATGTACCTTGTGGCCCAGGCGATCGACTACATCAAGAAAACGGGCGTGCGTCCGATCTCGCCCCAAGACGAAGGCCAAGCCACGCAGATGATGCTTGGTCTCATTTTGCAGAAATTCCACATCGACCCTGACAAAATGATGTCGCATATCGACCAACAAGGCGCGGCGCCCCAGGCCGCTCCAGCAGGAGCGTAATCATGGATTGGGGATTGATCGGCCGTGCGGTAGCAGGTGGTATCGGAGGCGCATCGGAAGCGCTCTCTGATATCGCTGAAAAAGATATGGACGTGGAGAACAAGCAAAAGCTTGCGAAGACCATGGCTGACCTCGATGTTGAGAAGCAAAAGCGAATCGAAGAGAACACGCACGCCGCAAATGTCGAAGCCGCTCAGATGGAACGTCAGCGTCTCATGGCAGTTAACGCCGCGGCGCCGGTAGACCCTTCAACGCCGGGATTCGCCCAAGCGCGTCAGCGCGGGGACTACGCCTTGTCTCAAGGGGAAATCCCCCTTGCGAATGCTCACTACGACGCCGCAAAGAGCAGCATCCACAACATCGGGTATGGCCAAGAAGCTGGCGATATGTCAACGGGCCAGCGGATTGAGGATTGGGGCAGCTCGGTATTGCGTGCGGAGTCTCGCAACAAGGCCGGCTCGAAAGAGATGACCCCGGAGCAAAAGTCGATCCAGCTCACAAAGCTGGAGCAAGGCTACGACTCCGTGGCGAAAGACTTGATCAAACCCGTGAACTTGCCCGCCTATGCCGCGGACCCTCTTGATCCTATCGGGGGCACGGTGGACAAGGACGCCGCTCGCAACGTAAAGATGATGGCACTGAAGATTGCCCAGACCAAACTCTCGGGAGATAGCCCGGAGCCGGTCTCGCCCAGCACGCTTTTGTCTCAAGCCATGCCGGCCTACACACGGATCAACCAACTGGCAGATGCCGCGGTGACGGCTTCCACGACAGACAAGAATGGGCCCCTGCTTCAAGGGAAAACGGTAGACGCCAAGTTGGCCGCGCTGTTGTCGAAGAATATCGCCTACCAGACCAAGGGTGGGCTCCAGATTCCTCCGGATCAGTTGACCGGGGATGCTGACGCCGTGCGCCGCACGATCTTCCTTGCCGCGCGAGACAAGGGTTTGGCGTCTTTCACAGGCAGTGATTCGGCGCCCACCGCATCTGCCTCGACGGCTGCGCCGGCGAAGGCCGCCCCAGCGCCAACACCTGCGCCGAAAGAAACCGCAGCGCCTGCCCCTGCGGCAGCGAGCGCTCCGGCCACGGGTCTTGTAGCCGCGGCGCAAAGCAAGCCTTCAACCCCTTTCGATGATATGGTGTCGCAAGTTCGAGGCGGCCAGTATTTCAGGGTCACCGGACTTCCCGGATTGTTCAAGACCCGAGAGGAAGCCATCGCGGCGTACAAGGCCGCTAACCCTTCCGGTCCCTCGGGCATGAGCGCATCCTTGTCCAAATACAACGACTGAGAAACTGATGCCCACCAATCCCTGGCAAGCGCTTGGATTCGACTCTCCCGATAGCAGCCCCGCGCCTTCCGCTCCCGTGAATGCCGCCGAGCCGCTCGGGGTGCGAAACAACAACCCTGGAAATCTGGGGAAGGGAACCAAGTTCAACGGCGAGATTGGAGATAGTGGGCGCTTCGGGGTGTACGACTCGGCGGAGAATGGCCTGCGTGCGATCTCGAAAAATCTTCTGAATTACAACGCCCAGGGGGTCAACACTCCCGCGGCGATCATCAGCAAGTGGGCGCCTCCCAACGAGAACAAGACCGACGCCTACATCACGGATGTGTCCCGCGCGCTCGGCGTCAATCCCGACACCCCGTTGGACCTGACCGATCCGCAAACCCTGGCCAAGCTGACCGTCGCGATCGTCAAGAAGGAAAACGGAAAGCAGCCGTACAGCCCGGAACAGATCAGTGGCGCTGTGGCTTCCGCCTTGTCGAACGCCCCCGCTCCGGCGCCCGTGGATCAACCTCCTGCGGCTCAAGCGCCAACTACACCGCGAGCGCGCAGCCCTTTCGCAGAGCTAGGTTTCGACACTCCGGATACAGCTCCAGACACTCCTGACGCAACGCAAGGCGCGTCTGACGAGGTTCCTGACTACGCGGCGCAGATGCGGGAGTACCAATCCCACGGCGCCGGAAAGCACTTCCTCGGCTCCTACTCCGACACCATCTCCGGTTTGCCGGCGCTCGGCATGGCTGCGGTGGGCTTGCTCGGAAAATCACTCGAACGTGTGGTGGGCACCGGTGGCGCAGCAAGTTGGCTTGCCGACACCGGATTGAGCTACTACCAAGCGCATCAAGCCGAAGAGCAGAAGCACACTCAATTCAATTCCGATATCACGACGGCGCTACACAACGTTCGCGAGAAAGGAGACTACCAGTCCTTGCTCGATCTCGGCGGCGACGCGGTGGGGATGGCGCTCGGCATGATGACGGAGCAAGCCGCGGCGACTTTCCTGGGTGGACTTGTAGGCTCGGCTGTTGGCCCGGAAGGAACCGTGGGCGGCGCTGTCTCTGGCGCCGTGGCTCCGACTGCAATCAAAGGGCTTGTGCGCAGCATGGCCGACAAGGCGATCGCAGAGAAAGTCTCGGAATGGGCGGCGGAGAAGTCAGCCAAGATGATCGCGAGCGGAATCCCTGACGCACTGGCCAAGCGCGAAGTCTCCGCGTGGATGGCCAATGACGCGGTCAGGTCCGCCGCGGTGAAAGCAGTCGGAAAAGACCTGGGTCAAACTGCCGCAAGTAACCTCCTGAACGTCGGCCAAACATTGGGCATGGCGTACGGCGGCGCGGCGGAGCAAGCGGAAAAAGATGGCAGGGAATTGGATGGGGTTGATCTCTTGCGCGTCTGGGGTCTGGGAACAGTCGCCGGCAAGATGCACGAGATCATGGCCGCGACAGGGGTCAATGCCGTCGCAGGCAAGATTCCCATGCCCGGCGCCACCACGCTTGGCCGGACCGCCACTGGCGCCGTAGCCGGGACCGCCACTGGCGCCGCGAGCATGGTGGGTATGACCGCGGCTTTGCGTGGCGCTGCCGGGAAAGATATCACCAGTGACGAAGCCCAGCGGGAATATGCCAACGCGGCCGTAATGGGCGGCCTCCCTGGCGCAGGGGTGGGGGCCATCGGCGGTGCAGTTGCAGGGCCACGCCCGGCTACCTCTGCACGGGAAGTGTTCGACCGTGTCATGTCCGCGCCGGATATAGACACCGCGATCTCGGAGGCATTGGATTCTTCGCAGCACCCCGCAGCAACGCAGCCCGAAGTCAGCGCTGACCAACACCTCGGAATGCTGGATCAAGGGATCGATGCGTACAAGGCGCCACTGCAAGAAGCAGAGGTTAGCGCCGATCAACGTATCGCCGACGCTTCTGCGAACTCTGTACTCGGCCCATTGCCGTCGAATCCTCTCACGGGTTCAGCCCTGCGCTCGATTGAACAGCGCGGCGGGGTAGCATCGCCGGAAGAAGCGGCGCATCTCGACACCGCCATGCCGGGTCAACGCCCCTACGATTCGATCGACCCGAACCTTGCCATTCCTCCGCGCCCCGATACTCAGCCGAAGCCCATGTCGGGAGTTGGCTCGCGAGTTGCCGATATCAAAGCCGATATCGCGGAAGGTACGTCGCCCTACGCCCAGAAATTCTTGCAAGACTACCGGGATCAGAACGGCATCGGGTATCTGGACGGCAAGATGTCGGACCAGGAAATCCTGAACCATGCAGGAAAGTACGAAACCGACAATGCCAAGACGCCGGATCAGTCGCCGCCTTTGTCGCCGGAAGTGCAAGGCAAGCACGCCATGGTACCGACGGAGATCAATCCCACCGTTCGCCTGGAGCGCGCCAACCAGATCGCGGAAAAGAACAAGACCGTTGACCCTATCGAGGCAGCCGCGCGAGCACGACAAGAAGAAGTGGCTCAAGCGCAAAAAGAGGCCCAGGATCGATTGGCGGAGGCCGCCCCTCCCACGAGTCCCGGCGGTATCGCTTTGCGCTCCACGGATCGATCTGATGCGGCGGAAGGGAAATCTGAAGAGAAGCCTCTGTCTGAAGAGTCAGACGAGCGGCATCCTGACACGATCGAGAAGGTGAGCCCGGAGTCTCTGCCCAAGATGGGCGGACCCGGAGAGTCCGGCATGACCCAACGGGGGCACCGACTTGTCTCTGCGGTGGCGCGCATTTTCAACAAGCAGGTGGTGCTCTACAGAGCCCCGAACGGAGGCAGGGAAGGCGGCTTCGTACACCCTTCCGCTCCGGGAAAAATCTTCCTGAATGTGAATGCCCGCGAATCCCACTTGGCCGTTGTCGGCCATGAACTCACGCATCTGATGGCAAAGGAAAGCCCGAAAGCGTTCTCTGCGCTGCGCGCCGTCATTGAGAAAAACCTGAGCGAAGAAGACCTTGCCAAGTTCAAGAAGTATTACAAGCTTGACGCGGAAGATCATATCGACGAGTTGACGAATGACTTGGTAGGCAACCACTTCATGAAGCCGGAATTCTGGCACAAGGTATTCACGGAGATCAGCCGCGAGCACAGCGGCGAGGCACGCCAGATCATTGCCCACTTGGGCCGGCTGCTTCGCGACACGATTGATCGCGTGCTGAAGGTGGTAGGTGGGAAAGGGTTCGACTCGGAGAAGTTCGTCAAGAATCTGCGAGAGGTGAGCGACGCAGTGCACGACGCCATGGTGCAGTACGCCAAGGAAACCCGCGACCCGACAGTCTTGTCCCTCGAAAAACCTGACCTTGCGTTGACGCCTTTCGAGCAACACAAGGCCAGGAACGAAAAAGGCGCGATTATGTCGCCGGATCGTGGAGGGGTGAGCGTCACAGGGACCCACTACTCCACGGCCAAGCGCACCGAAATCGATACCTCGAAATACGGCACGGGGGAGCGTGACGCCGCCGCTGGCCGGATCGCGTCTTCCGGCGACGCACGTCTCAAGAAGCGTGCTTACTTCTACGTGAACGAAGGTAAGGGGGTCAAGCCGGAATCTGGTGTGGGTTACCACGCTCACGAAGCAAAACTCGACAACCTGTACGACACCGACGCCGATCACCTGGGGCTCACTGGCAAGGGAGGCAATGCCTTGGAGCAAGGGGTGCTCGACAACGGCTATTCAGGCTACTACGCGCCCAAGGCGTTCGGTGCACATGGCGCCGCGGTCATGCTGGGGGACCACAAGATTCCCGTGGAATACAAAGGCATGGGTGGTCGTCCTCCTCGTGAAGATATTTCTCGCGCAGCGCCGACACCCAAGGTCAAGCCCGAACACGTGCAAATGAGCCCCGATCGGGGCGAGCCAGTGGTGAACATTGGCCTCGACGTTCCTGGCGGTGGGGGCTTGGATGCCCAGCACGCCCGTGACGCACTGGCCAAGTTCGGTGTGAAGATCAAGGCGGAACGGATTCAGCGCAGCAACACTGAGCAAACCCTGGTGGCCACGCTCGACAAGCCGCTCTCCGACGCCGACATGCACCAGCTCTCCGTCGATCTGAAGCAGGAAGCCATCCCGCAGTGGGACGGCAAGAAGGGCGCGCTTCACGGTCCAGAGAAACAGAAGTGGGATAACGGGCGATTCAACCCTGACTACTTTATTGAGCCCAACGGCAAGACGATGTCGGAGAACGACGCCGCGCCGACGAAAGCACCTTCTCGCGAGCAAGCCTCCGAGAATCTTGGCCGCGACTTCAAGGACATGGCCAAGGAAATCGGCGACGAGGCATTCCAGTATCCCAGGCTCAAGGGCGACAAGGATTTGCAGAAGACCGCAAACCAAACAGGATTGCCGATCAAGGTGACGGAAGAAGAGAACCCGATCAATGATCAGGCGTGGATCATGCGCATGCCTGACGGCAAGCCGGTGTACGTCGAGCGCAAAGGCAAGGATGTGTTTGCAGACTTGGCGAGCCTGGAGTCAGGCAAGTCTCGGGGCACGGCTGCCTACCAAACTATTTCATCTTGGGCGCACGCCAACGGCTACATTTTTGAAGGCGACCCCAAGGGGATCAGCGGGGCCGGCATGAGCCGCCGTACAGAGAACATGATCAGCAGCGCGATTCGCCACGACTCGACGGATCACTTGCGCCTGCACCCTGACCAGAAGGCCGACCAAGATATCAACTGGGGGGTGGAGCGCACCAATCACAACCTCGGCGAAATGCTCCGCGCGTCGTACAATAAGACCGTCAAGGAAGTTCCGGAAATTGCGGATATCACGGCTACTGAACACGGAGATTTTGTCAATGGAAAAGGTGAACTCTTCACCGACCCCGATTTCGCCAAACTGGCTGGACGAGATGCGAGCCGATCCGGAGCTGGAGAAGTGGCATCAGGAAAGGCAGAAGATGGTCGAGCGGGAGTTTCAACTCTTAAGAGGGCTGCCGTCGTTGGCACTTTGCTCCGACGCGCATCTTCGGGCGATGGCGCAGAGCTACGGCCTCGGGGTGAATCGCTGACCCGTGCGTTGTATTCGCCTGAGCGTGAGGTAGAAGAAACCCCCAAGCGCCATGACGTGCGTGACGAGAACGGCCGCTTCGCCCCCACTGGAAAAGCACAACTCAGCGCCGATCGGCAAGTGTTCGGGGACTTGAATCCTGCCCAGGAAGCCGCTATGCGGGCCGTGGTTGGCCTCAAGCAAGACCTGACGATGAAGGAGTCGATCGACAAATTCAAAGCGAACCTGGGGCTCAGAATCAAGCAGGGTCTGGTGGATCAGTTCGCCGCGATCAAAGAGGTGAGCCAGAAGGGCTACATGCTGGCCCGCATGAGCAAAGGTACGGACGGCACCTTGGAAGCCACCTTGCTCTACGGCGCCCCCGAAATGAATGGCGACTTGCCCGATGTGAAGATAGGCAAGGGTGGGTTCGTGGACGCACTCACTCCCTTGCAAGGCGAGCATCAGCGCGCACTGTTGTGGATTGCTGCCAAGCGCGCCGAGCAACTCAAGGCCCAGGGTAAAGAGAACCTGTTCACCGACACCGATATCACGGCGCTCAAGACCTTGGATCAAGGCAACTTCGCGGATGGCACATCCCGCAAACAGGTCTACTCTGAATTCGAGTCGAAGCTGAATGACTACAACAAGGCGGTGCTCAAGATCGCGCTCGACAGCGGGCTCATTGATCAGGCTGCATATGACATGTATCGCGATCAACCCTACGTGCCGTTCTATCGCATCGCAGATGACGACGGTTTGCAAGGCCCGAAGTTCAGCTCCGGCCTGATGAATCAATACGCATGGAAGAAACTGAAGGGCGGCACGGATCAACTCAACAGTGATCTGCTTTCTAACGTGCTCATGAATTGGGGCCACATGTTCGACGCTGCGGCGAAGAACCGTGCGGCGCGGGAGACCATGGACGCGGCAGAGAACCTCGGGGTAGCGTACAAGTTGCCCTCTGCTGCAAAAGGTTCCGTTGCGATTTTGCGTGATGGTGCACGGGAACACTTCCAAGTGATGGACCCTCATCTCCTGGAGGCCATCAGCGCGATCAACTATGTCAATCCGGAATGGGCGAAGCCCTTCTCGACGTTCAAGCATTTGCTCACGTTCGGCGCCACCGCGACGCCCGTGTTCAAGATTCGCAACTTGATCCGTGACACACTCACCACGGTAGGCATCAGCGATGTAGACAAGAACATCGTCAAGAATCTGGCCCAGGGATGGAAAGCCACGGCCCACGACAGCCAAACCCGCGCGAGCATGCTGGCCTCCGGCGGGATCATCCGCTTCGGGGCAGGCCGTGACGGCATGACCCGGTACGCCGAAGACATGATCGAGAAGACGGGTGGAAAGTTGCTCGACCGAAAAGGGTGGAAAGAGATCACCGGCCAAGTGCGCGAGCTGTACGACGCCTACGCCGAACTCGGGGATCGCAGCGAAAACATCAACCGCGCGGCGCTCTATGAACAACTCCTGGCCCGAGGCAAGACCCACGCAGAAGCGAGTTACATGTCACGCGACTTGCTTGACTTCACCATGAGTGGCCGTTGGCCACTGGTCCGCTTCCTGGTGCAGTCCGTCCCCTTCCTCAACGCTCGCATTCAAGGCCTGTACAAGATGGGGAAATTCGCTTCGGAGAACCCCCAACAAGCTGCCCGGTTTGCCGCAGTTGCCGGCGCCGTGTCCATGGCAAGCTGGGGTTTGATGATGGCCTACAAGGATGACAAGGACTGGAAACAGAGACCGGACTGGGATCGCGACACCTACTGGTGGTTCAAGGTGGGTGACACCGCGATCCACATCCCGAAGCCGTTTGAGTTGGGAACGATCGGAACCATGGCGGAGCGGTCGTGGGAATACGCTTTCGACAAGGAAATGACCAGTAGCCGATTTGCGTCTCGTGTCTCCGCCGCGATGTTTCAGACATTCAGCATGGACCCGACACCGCAGATCGTGAAGCCGATCCTGGATATCTACGCCAATAAGGATAGCTTCACCGGGCGTTCGATCGAGTCAACCCGAGATCAGCAAGAACGACCCCAAGATCGCTATGACGAGCATACGTCGATGATCGCCCGCGCACTGGGGCAGATGGGGCTGCCGAACCCTGCGGCCCTTGCCAAGGGGCAGTACGAAGGTCTGAGCCCGAAGCAGATCGACTTCATGATCAAAGGCTACTTGGGCAGCGTGGGAGCCATGAGCGTGACGGCCCTCGATTACGGCCTGCGCCCGCTCAGCGGGCAAGGTTCCCGGCCGGACATGCGCTTGAAGGATGTATTCCTGGCGGGAGACTTTGTGTCAACAGTTCCGGAACAGAACAGCCGGTATGTGGACCAGTTCTACCAGTCAGCACAGAAGATCACCCAGGCCTACCAGTCCTACCATGCCGCGGTGACTCGTGGAGATGTCGCCTCCGCGCGCCAGATCGCCAGTGAGTCGGGTGACTTGATCAAGGCGCAGCCGGAAGAAGCCAAGGTGGCGAAAGAATTGAGCGCCGTCAACACGATGATCCGAAACGTGGACTCGTCGATGTCGCTCTCGGGGGAGACAAAACGCGCCGTTCTGGACAAACTCTACCAGCAACGCAATGGAATAGCGGAAAGAGCGAAGTCGCTGTCTACCATGTGAAGATGATCCGGCCGGCGGTGACACACTCCCAGGTGAACCCGATCAGACCGATAACACTGCACCCCACCACGAGCCAGAACGCAAAATCATTACGCTCGACTCGGGTGGTGCAGTGGGTGATGACCGCGGCGCAGGCGATCACTCCCCAGAACAGCAAGGTCCAGATCAAAACACCGCCCGCAGCGCGCCGCGTACGTTGTCCTGAAAACTCTCATCATAGGTGTTGTACACGTCGATGATCCGAGGGTCTTGCGGTAGGCGTTCAGACTCATGCGTTCCGGTGCCACACGCGGTCACACCGTTGATCCGCATCACATGGCCGCCTAGCCTATAGATGGACTGCAACTCGTTGTCGAAGCGCACATCATCGGCAATCACGAGATACTCTTCCTCCAGGTAATCGTGGACCTTGGCCTCCCACAGGTTCACCCAGAAGTCCTCGCCCATGATCTTACGACCCCACTCCGTACCCAAGGTCTGCATGGCGAAGCGAGGAGTATGACCACTGAGCATGGCTCGTGGCCGTTCCTTCAAGCTGCCTTCGATCTCGTCACGAGTCAGGCCAATTGCGGCGAGCATGTTCTTCAGCCCTGCCGCAAATTTCAGGATGACCACTTTTTGGTCTTCCGCTACCGCGTCTTCGTACAGAATCTTCGCGGCCTCCGACTTGCCCGCTCCCGCGTATCCACTCAATCCGATCAGCATTCTCACTCCCCCTTCATGTAGAAATCCAGCAGTTCCGGCTCGCCTTTGAGGCGCAATCCTGGCGCCCATTCCGGCGTGGTTGACATGACCCGGCTGATGATCTTCAGGGTCTTGTCGTCTCCGGGTTCGATCTCGCCCACGACCTCATCATGCACATGGAATAGTACCGGAATACCGGCGTCCTCCAGCATGGTGATCGCGTCCCTCAAACACCCGCGGGCCATCGCCTGTGTAAAATTCTGAAAAAATTGTGCGCCGTATGTTTCAAATCGTGACCACTGTTTCGTGACTTGGTCCTGGCCTTCGTAGCTCACTTGTTCATTCCCGAACTTCCCAATTACGACTACCGGCTTGATATAGCTCAGACTGAACCCACACGGCAGGTGCATGAACAAGAAGCCGCTTCGGTACTCGAACTCGACGAAGATGTTCTCGTGCTTCGGGCCTACCCGAACCTTCTCTTTCTTCTTGTACTTCACGCTCCGAACCGCTGCATCCCCAAATGCAGACCATAGTCCGGTGTTCCAATCGGTCAGCTCCGGAGAGGCCTTGCGCCACAGGTCCACCAGCAAGGGAATTTCATCTTCGGTGATGCCCATCTTCTGCGCACCCATGCGCTCCATGGCGCCGACAGACCCGCCAAACCCGAGCGCCAATTCCGCGACCTTGCCTTTTTGCCGGAGTGGGTCTTTCTTCGTGATACTCCCTGGCGGCAAGCCGAACATTTGCTCGGCCGATGTCTCATAGATACGGCCATGCGTCTCGAATACCTCAAGGCGCCAAGGCACTTGCGCGGCCCAGGCGATCAGCCTCGCCTCGATTGAGTTGAAGTCGGCGTCCCAGAACTTCTTGCCTGGAGAAGGGATTAATGCGGTACGTACTAGCTGCGAAAGCGCTCCCGGAGGAGAACCCCACAACATCTCCAGCAACTCGAAATCTCCACGCACCAACGTCTCGCGCAATGCATGCAGGTCGGGTAGCCGATTCACCGCCATGTTCTGAAACTGAACCAGCCGTGCAGCCCACCGCCACGTCCGATTGGCGCCGCAAAACTGGAGCATCCCGCGCAGACGGCCATCCTTGCAAACGGCTCGCTCCATGGCGGCGTACTTCTTCACGCTCGACTTGGCCAGCTCCATGCGCAGCTCTAGCACACGGTGCAGCCGGCTCCCTTCAACCGCCTTGGCCAGCTCAATCGGAACGGTTTCCTTGCTCAGGCTTTCAAGGTCTACCCCTTCTTCGGTGAGGAGCCAATCCTTGAGCTGCGCCACGCTCCTCGGATTACTCAGTCCAGTGAGTGAAATAACTTCGGCCGTGCACTTCTTCGCGTACGCCTCGTCAAGCTTTATCGCGCAAGACGCCATATGGCGATCGACCAAAACACCGCGGCCATTGATGCGCATATCCAGAACCCAAGCCTCAAGTTCGATCTGCGGTAGGGGGAAGCGGTCAAGCTTCGAAGCCATCGCGGCCTCGGACTCAACGTCCCGGTTGCAGTATTCTCTGAAGAGGTTCCATTTGAGTCTGTCATGGTGAGGCAGGTTCCGTGTGCGCAATCCGTTCTTCTTGGTCGGCTTGCAGGGTTTGCAGAAATAGCTAATCAGTGCGCGGCCTTCTGACATTTTCTGTTTGTCGGAAGGTAAATTGGCCACGGCTGCCGCATGAGCGAGGCTGCCGGGAAACCCCAGCGTCAGAGCGTGCACCATGGTGCACCTCCATTGCGCTGGGTCCAGCTCCAGCTTCAAAGCGCGCGACAAGCACGTGATTTCAAACATGGCATTCCATGCCGTCTTCGTCACTACAGGGTCGCGAAGCTCGTTGTAAAGCCACTCGGGGAACGGCTCGTTGACCAAGTCGATATTCGCCACGGGGCCGTCATCGTGGCAATAGCTCAGCATGAGGACCTGAAAGTCAGGGTCCTCTGCATAGCGAAAAACGCCAACCTTTTTCAGGTCGGCGCTTGAGTACGTCTCAATGTCGATGCGGAGGATCATTCGGCGAGAAGAGAGTAGGCCAGCGTGAAAGCTTCACGGCGATCCTCCGCAGAGCCATATCGGAAAGGCCCAGCAGAAGTTACCTCCAAATCATCGGCCCAACCTTCATGCAGCGCCAGATTCCAGTGGCCATCCACCGCTTCAATCTGCAAGGCCGTGTAGTCTGCTTCCTTGATCAGCTCCCATCCCGATTGCGTCACGTTCTGCAAGTCGAACCTTTGCTCGATCACGCCTTGGAAAAGCAGCTCAATGCCTTGGTAGTCTCGGCACAAACTCTTGAGCGGGGTGGACATGTCGCCCAGGTAGGCTTCCGATGCATCGTGCAGCAATGCCGCGCGCAATACGTCCCGCGCTCGGGTCTTCTCCGACACGATCTTCAAGACATGCAGGCTGTGATCCGATACGCTGAGAAACTCCCCCACGTGGCCATTGAATCGGCACAGGTTTGACAGCGCGATAGAGATGTCGTCGATGCAAATGTCTTCAGGCTGCGGGTTCGTCAGGCGAATTTTCTTGCCCGTGTAAGTGATGATGTAGTCCATGTTGGTCGTCTCTCATAAATTGGTTGGCATACTGGATACCGGCCTTGAATCCTGCCCAGGCGGCGTCCGCTGTGGTGGCTTTCTCTTGCAACGGCATGGCCTCCCACGCCATATCGAAGAAATCAGAAGAGGAAACAGAGAAGGTCATGTCTGATGCGCCCCTTGTGGAGTCTTGGTCTCAGGCGGCGCAATGAATTGCAGGAAGTGCTGACAGAAGTTCATGGCCAGCACGGAGTACAAGTGGTTGTCGCCCATGCGCCACGTGCCCTGGCCCTGCTGCTTCCCGTCCTCCCCCGTGAGCGTCATGTGGCCTGTGCCGGCGTAACACCCACCAACCTCGACCTTGAATTGACCTTTCATGCCGGTGTTGATCAGGATGATCTGGCCTTCCACCTGTTTCCACTTCGACTCCGCGAAGTAGGTGAACGACTTCGGAATGATCACGATCTCCACGGTCTTGTCTTCCGACCGGATCGTGGTGTCGGGGGCCTGTGCGAATGCGACGGCGGCAACCAAGCCCAGCAGAACAGCGGCAAGAAAGGTCTTCATGGAGTTACTCCGGAGTGGCGATCTCAGGAAGCGCGACTTCGGCTACCGGAGGAGCGGGTTCGGGGGAAGGCTTGTTCGCGGCATTGATCTTGTCGGCTTGGACCTTCAAGTCGTTCACGACCTTGGCGAGCAACGGTGTGCCCTTCGCGATACTGAGCGGGGCGTTCTCAAGCGCGAAGATCAGAAGATTCGCATCGTCCTGGCTCAAGTCGGAAAGGGTGAAAACTGGGGCGGGCATTGCACTACTCCTCATGTTAAAGAAAAAGCCACGAGTCTTGAACAAGACCCGCGGCTATTAAAGATCACGACAAGAAGTCGTCATCCACGGCGGAGAACTCATCGGCAGCGCGCGCGCCACCGGCAAACGATTCGTCGTCCTTGGTTTTGCGTACATTGCCCAGGCCTGCGGCAATACCTCGGCCGGTCTTGCTCGCCCAACCGTAGAAGTTGATGCTCACCTGACCCCACATGCCGCTGTAGACCTCGGAAGGGCTGATGATCGGCTCCAGTTGAAGATCGACAATCTCAGGCTTGCGGGTCGTGCTGGCAGTGCGAAGGAAGTAGTGGCCGCGAACGTTCTCATCCTTGTAGTGGAACGCGCCCTCCTCGTCCTTCTTGTCGCCATCAAGCAAAGGACTCTTGATCGCGCCAGAACCGGTAGCCAGCTTGCCGGCATCCTTCTTCTTGGCGTTCTCGATCAGTTCCTTGATCTTGGCGACGCTGTCCTTGTCCGTCTTCGGGATCAGCACCGTGCACTGATACGCTTCCTTGCCATCGTCGGTCTTGCGCGGGTTCAACAAACTCAAGTACGACAGACGGCACGACTTGGTGATGAACTTCGTGTTCAGTTTTGCTTCAGTCATTTCTGGCTCCTAGCCAATCAGGGTTCACTTTTGAATTCGTCCTTGGCCGACATGGCCTCGAACGCGTACACCGCTCTCTTGTCACTCTCGGGGACCAACGTCGGTTTCCCTTTCGGCTTGGCGATATACGCCTTCGCCAATTCCCCGAATGTCTTCTTGCCTACTACACCTTCAAGTGCCGTCAACCCAAGCATGCTGCGCTCGTACAGCACCTCTTCTGCAATCCCTTCCGCAATGAGCAACTTCGCCACGGCTTCCGGGTCCGTCAAGTACCGGTTACTACGACCTTCCACCAACTTCCATCCCGGTATTGCATGCCCTCGCTCGGCCCTCAATTGGGCGTACGATTCGACCTTGCCCGCCCATAACTTGATGCTATCTGCTTTTGAAAGCACTTCCGAGATTTCTTCATCGCTCAAAAGATCGGGGCTTTTGGCCTCGTGCTTTGCCAGTGCCATGTGATACTCAGCGTTGGCCCTGCACCGCGGTGCGACTTTGCACCACCGACAGGTCTTGCGACTCGGGTTGAATTTTCCTCCACCTGACCAAGCCAGTGTAGCAGCCGGCTTCACTACCTCTTCAGCCCATTGGTAAAGATTTGCAACGTCCAATGTTTCCGGCAACACATCCTCGAATAGCCGGGGTTGGCTGATGTAATACGTCACCTGTTTGATGCCGTACAGGTGATTGAATTCCTCGCAAAGGCCCAGGGCGTAGAGCTTCAACTGTGTATTTCCTTGGGTCTCGACCGGCTCCCCCTTCCCATACTTCAGGTCCACGATTTCCGCCACACCGTCCGTGATGATCCCCAGGTCCAGCGTCCCAAAACCCTCCGGGACAAACCGGCTATAGTCCAGCTTGATCTCGACGTAGATGACGGGATCAGTGCACCGCGCGTACGCCGCAGTGATGCGTTCAAGACAGAGATCGAGGTACGGCTGCAGTTGCTCGATCACCTTGATTTCTTCCTCCGTCCAGCAATCCACCAGTTCACGCTGCAACCAATCATTGAGCCACCGCGACGCGATATCGTGCGCATCGGTGCCCTCTTTGCTGTACACCGATTCCTGGTCCGGCTCAAACTCATTGAGCCGGGCAGAGGGCGGACAATTCAGCCACATTGCCGACCCGCTGGCGCTGAGGATGGCGTGAGCACGAGGGGCTGATGGGTCTCTGAAAATTTCAATCATAGAGGTAGCCTTGCGTCACGTTATGTTCGATCAACTTGAACCCGGCCAAGGTGAAGTGCACCTCGTTCTTGGTCAACATCCGGGTCTTGATATCGACGTAGCGGAATACCAGAACAGTCTGAGACTCCGGAAAAAAAGCGGAGGTGTGGTTTCGGAGATAGAAATCCTCGGCCTTCGGGTCGATCGCCAGCTCCGTGCGCCCTTGAAACTGCGCCGGATTCTTGGAGGGGAGAATGTAAATACTCCCCCGTTCGAGCAGCTCAAGTTTCATTTGCGGCTTCCGCAGAGAGAGGCTTTCCGTCAATGCCGATCACCTTTGCCGAAGACTCGACTATCGTCTTCTCTTCCTCCGCCTTGCGCTTGGCTTCATGGTATTTCTGGCTCACCTGCAGCGCCATGACACCGAGCTGACCGGAGTTTGCAAAGGCGGAAAGGTACGCCCCCACGCACGATGCAGGGCTCTCCGGGTCGTAACCTTGCTGGTCGTTGTTGACGCGCAGCTCGTACTCGCACAACGCCTCGCCATTCTCTCCGGTGGCGTCGCGTACAATGAAGGCGATCTCACTCATTCGGGCTCTCCAGTTCCTTGTTGGCGCGCTCGTACAACTGCGCAAGGGCGGTGTTGTTCCCGGCCAGTTCGCTCAGGCTATTCACCCCGTATCCGCGGATCAGCGCCTTACTGCGCTCGGCATGTCCGGCCTGACTCAACTTCACCAGGACGGCGCGCACCTGTTCAAGACTCACCGTGGGCGCCGAGATATCTGCCGCCGGCGCGTCCGCAACTTCTATCCCACCGTCGAACGGGGCTTCCGTCTTGTCTTCGGAAGGCGGGAGTTCTCCGGCGATCGGCTCGGGCGTGGGCTCCGTTGTCGCCTCAACCGGCGGGGTCTTGCGGGTGCGCTTCTTGGTCAGCCCCTGGCTCGTCTGGTGAGCCGCTACGATCTGTTCGCCGGAACCAGCGCCCGCGTCAAGCGGATGCTCCTGTCGATCTTCCCGCTGGGACAGCTTCATTTGGTATGTCTGGATTTGCTCATCATCTTCCTTTATCCGGGCCATGGCCTGCAGGAAGGACGCGATTTCGCGGTACACCTCGGCTGATTCGTAGCCGTTCACGGTCAATTGCATGGTCTGTCTCTCTTGAAAATTGGGGAGTGATGAATCTGAGGCAAAGCGTACCTGGAGGAGGTACGCTTTGCACGAGATTATTTGTATCGGATTGCTTCTGCAGCGTTGGCGCAGGAACAGACCATTGCGCGGATGTCCTCGGGATGCTCGATCACACACTCCTCGATACCGTTGCTCAGGACCATCATCGTTCTGCCCATCTCTTTGTCGCGCTCCATGACCACGATGTGCTCTACGTTCACCCAAACTACCGCGGGAGGTTTTGAATCATCCACTCCAGACGCATGAAGCGGAATAAATATCGGTCGCATGATCATTTCCTCCACGTCGATTCTTCGATGGCTTTATCCATCTTGCGATTGTCGAGCCATAGCACCAACCACGCCGTGGCAGTGATAGCTGCGGAAGCCAACCCCACCCCGAGAACAACACCGGTCCAAAAAAGATCAAACATCTTCATCCCCTTCACGCGCGTCAATGAGAATGATGCCGACCAGGATCGCGCCACCGATCAGCACCGCCACAGGAATGCAGGACAACAGGATCAGCCCAATCAAGAGGTTCACTGTTCCATCTCCTGGTGATTCACGCACCCAAACTTTGGGCCTACCCAGAATCGACCCCCTTCAGAATACGAATACTGGAGACTGTCTTCTTCGTAGTGCAAGTCTTCTTGAATTTTTTTGCTTGTGCACCACCCGCCCTTCCCGATTCTTGCGGCACGCTCTGAAGAGGGGTTGATGTACCAACTGTCCGGGATGGGCTCCCCGTTCTGACAAGTCTCGCAATGTTTGGTCATACCTCTCCCCTCAAAACTACTCTCGACTCCGTTTCAATCCAAACGTGGGCTCCACAGGAAAGCGGTTTGTCTGGTGAATACACCACTTTGCTCGGCCCCAATATCTCAACGTCATGGGCGTAGGTGTTGTTCTTGTACGTCTTGACTGTGAGCACTGGTTCTCTCGCCCCCGTCAATCGGTTTTTCTTGATGACGTGTTGGTTCACATGGATGATCGTTTTCATTTCTGTGTCACCGCCAGCGTGCGTTTCGCCCGCTTCCCTTCATCGCTCAAGATGTCGAAGCCCACCATGTCGTAATAGCCACCGCCATCGTTGACCACTCGGCCACGGTACAGTTGTGGGTCGGCGTAAAACTGCAGCGCTTTTCGCAGACGCGTGATCTTGGTCTGAAGCTTTTCGTTTTCCGTGTCACTCATGATTTCATTGCCTCATCGATTGTGATGTCCCACATCCTTTTCGGATCATCGGCGCAAAGGATAAAAGCACCGAAGCCAACGCTCCCGGTTCTTATATTCTCGATAGCCCACCGATACCGCATTGCGTCTTGCTCGTACTCCGCTGCGGCTTTGTCAGCGGCTACTTGCAATCCGCTCAATTGAAGGCATTCCGTTTCGAGTTCCCTGATGTATGTGTGGAGCGCTTCAAGCTTGGCAAAATATCTCCGAGGGATTGTGATGTGTTCTTCGTTCATGCGCTCACCTCTTGCCAGTCCGTCAGCCAGCGGATGAAATAACGTGATTCTTCCAATCGCGGGCCTGTGTCTTCTGTGATTGCGGTGTAAAACCGCCCGCTATCCGGCTGCATCAGCGCCACGCGATACCGCACGACTTCGGGCTTGACGCGGTACTGCGCATTGTGGAAATTCCATATTGGGTCCCTCACTTCGACCCATGGCGCTTGGCCTATCCGCGCCTCGATCTTTTTCCCATCCAATGCGGCCTGCATCACTGCAATGGCTTGCTTCGTTTCTTCGATGTTCATGCGTTCACCTCTTGCCAATCCGTCAGCCAGCGGACGAATCGATTGTGAGATTCATAATTTTCCGCTTGAGCGACACTATTAGCGACTCCGACCCAATAGGCGCCCTCGCTGTTTTGCATCAGCGCCATGCGATATTTCACGACCTCACGCTTGACGCGATATTCAAAGGCGACCCAGTTCCAGACAGGACGATCATTAGGTGACCACGGGGCAAGGGTCGTATAATCCCGTGCTTTGTACTCAATCTTCTTCCCCTCCGCAAACGCCTGCATCACCGCACTAGCTTGCTTCACTTCTTCAATGTTCATTTCTCTTGCTCCTCAAAATCGTAGCCCGCGATCAGTACGGCACATGCCGCACGGAACGCGTTCAATCGAGCGCCATCACCTTGCCCCATGTCTGCACGGTAGTTATCGAGATCGATCATCTGAGCGATAGCCCACAGCAGCCTTGCTTCGTTGTCAGACATGTCGTTCCTTTCATTGACTATTCACCCGTCCACCAATCGGGGCGAGGCATGCGATCGGAGTAGCGAATTCTGTCCACTGGCTCACTGTCGATGTCTCTTGCTTCCGGCCACCAGTCCGTTACCGTCTCTCCGGCAGGCAGGTACGCAACGATAATGCTGTAGTCCTCCCCCTCTCCCGTGCACCAGTACGGCCCCGGCGGTGGAGATTTCACAGGCCGGTAGTCCTCTGCATTGGCCTTGAATCGATGCCATTCCCAAAGGGATGGCTGCCAAACTACTGCCGGCTTCATGCGTTCACCTTCAGCATTTCAAGGGTGGCCTTGATGCTTGCCTCAAAGCGTTGTCGCGTAATTGCAGCGCGGTCATGTGCTTTATACGAGTCCCTGTCTGCGTCTTGCCAGTAACGCTGACCCTCATTGAAGGCTTTGCGAAGCGCTTTTTCAACAACGATTTCCTGATTCGTGCTCATGTCGTTCCTTTCAGTAGTGCCACAATCGCATCAGCGGCACGTCCGATGTATGCGTCGTCAACGCAGGCAAAATGCGTGTCCAGTATCTCGATAATCTTTTCCTTGTCCACGTCCAGCGCCTCTGCGGCTCGTGCGTCGCCGTAGGCTTTCACAGCAGCACCTAAATGCTCGGGGTTTCGTCCAGTTACTAGGGGCGGTAATGGGATGGTCATTGCTTCCCTTTCGTGTTTTCCGTCTGGGCAAAGACCTGCAGCACATGAGCGAGGTTCAGCGCCGCCTGCGTATATTTGAGCGCGTCATCGGCTTTGGTCTCGTTGACGATCTTTTCCGCCAGCAATTTGATTGCATTGTTGATTGAGGTATTCATCGGGTTTTATCTCCAATAGTGTGAGCATTTGTCGAGTGCTCACTTACTCGTAATTTTTACCAAGTAGCTTGATGATCATGCGGTCACCTTTGGCCTCTCGAATTCTCCCGGCGTCCATTCGATATTTCCACCTTCTTCATCCGCCATGTCCTCCATAGCCGACATGCATTCCGGGTGCATCTTCACGGTTCCTGCGTCACCAAGATCGAAGTAGCGATACCTCATGTAAAGTCTTCCAATCTCGATGTGCTCATAACACCATGTGCAGCAGTGTTGCTTGCGGGCTTTGAGTGTCTCAGGCGTGGTCGAGGCGCTCATGGCATCACCTTTTCAGTCAGTCCGCGCCACGGCAACTCTTGAAATCCACTGCAAAATTTTTCGCGTGCTGCAAGGTCAAAATCGTACCAATGAATGCGCCAATGCCTTCCGTCCCAGCGGCTCCACAGTAGGTATCCTCTAGGGGTTGTGCGTTCGTACACCCCAACTCTCACCGGCTTCGTGGTGCCGGGATACCAGTCAGTAGTGGTCATTCTTCTTCGTCCTCGAATTTGTACGGCTCACCAATGAGAGTCTTTCCGCAGAAGCAGCAAAACTTGAACTCGTTATCCTCGGGTGTGCCTTCACCCAATCTGAAATACTTGCGGCAACTTGTGCCCCACAAGTCGGACTCTTCATCGCCGTCTTGAAACCAGTGGCATACGTCAGTCGGTTCGGTCATGGCATCTGCTCCCCGATGGCGGCGGCCACTCTGACTACTGCGCGGCGTGTCGTGGCACACGCATCACGTCCGAAAACTTCTTTGGCTTTAATCGCTGTTATCTCATTTGTTACTTTCCACGCTTCGACACCGGATTCGTAATCTCCGTCACCGTCCATTTCGATTCTGGCATCACTCTCAAGGCTAATTCCAAGCCTCACCAAAAGTCGGAAGGCGTCGCCATCGTCAGTGAGCGGGTTCCAATCTGGACCAGTAAACCCACAATGAGTCACGCTGTGAACCCGTTCTTCCCGCATTCCACATGCTGAGTGTCGGTGGTTTTTCAATCCCGCAGCCTTCGCTGCCATCTCAAGTAACTCGCGGTCAGTGTTCATGCCTCACCTCCATCTTTCTTAGGCAGTCGCAGTGCGGCATGCATCACTTCAACCGGCTTGCCAATGAAATAGTCCGATCCGCTCAAGTCGTCCTCAAACACGTATCGCTTCGCTGCGGCAATCGTCATCGCGTGATACGTCTCATTGAATTGACCACCTTTATTTATCGCGTGGTGCATTCCTTGAATGCAGCGGTACGCACGGACTAGTTCAGTTTTCAATTGGTCTTCGTTCATGCTGACCTCGCGGCGGCAATACAGGCACGAACTAAGGCGATATCAACATCATCCCACTCTCGTGTGTATTGAATTTCTTCTGCTATGTCCCTAATTTCTTTGTCGCTCAACTCCCGCAGGGCAGGCGCTTGCTTCAACACTTCCGCCTCAATGTCTCGCGCAAATCCAAGCCACTCAGTCCACGTTCTTGATACGTAGATTTCCCGGATGCGCTCATCCGTCAGGGATGCCGCATGCGTGGGAGGTTTTGCTATGTCGTGACCGCGCAGGCCACAATCCCCGGCGCAGTGGTAGTCCGTACACCTCTCGTCGAATGTCATTTCGTACAGCAGGTTCTCCAACGCATCCTTTGCGGCATACCAGCCACTCACATCATGTTCGACAGGGTTGCAATTGGGGTGTGCAATGCAAAGGGTATCTCGCAGGGCGCCCAGCGCGTTTTTAAGAACGGGCAACGCAAGATCACCGAGCAAAGCAGGTCCATCATCACCCTCCTCATCACCCTCCTCATCATCCCCACCTGTAATCCATCCGCAGTTCGGCCCACATGAAGTTCCGCTATCCTCTTCACCGCAAGTCGGGCAAATGGCAACGGGCGCGGCGGGTTGCACTTGCGGACTACATGTGTGGATGCCTTGCTTTCCGCAGTCGGGGCAGCTTGTTGTCTCGCTGGTCATTTCGCCTCCCGCGCTTTCTTCTCCGCAATTGCGCCCTCAAGCCAAGCCACATGATGTGCATGGACATATGGTGTAGAGGAGAGGCCCTGGAGCACTTGCCGAAGTTCCCTCGCCACTGTCGCGTTGATCGTGATGTCTTCGATCATGTATTGCTTGGGCTTGACGACGCACTCATGCAGCTTTCCAATGGCGTAGCGGACGATGCCGTACACCGAACCGATGAACACGACCTTGTAGGCAAACAACATCACAACCACCCAGATCGCAAGGTGGGGCAGGCCGGCAATGGCTTCGATCAAAAGCTTCAGCTCGTCAATCATGGCTTTCCTCCTCACGAACAATTCCCCGCCAGGGGAGGGATTGCCAATAGGAACACTTCCAACAATCCTTATCCTCCCAATACCAGACGCCGCCGAAGAACGCGGCGGGATGGGTACCTCCCCCCATGCGCTCATAAAATCCGGGGTGCACCGGCCTCACATTACCGGGGTACCATCTTGTTTTGGTCATGGCTTTTCCTTTCGTACTTTCAACATGGCGTCGGCTTTCTCGTAACACCGCCGAGCACAAGCTTCGAAATAGTGGTCGTCCCACTTGACTTGCGTCATCACTCGCGCCGCGAAATAATCGCGCAGCGTCATGCCTGACTCAGCAAGATTGGGTACCGGGAATGCGGGTGCATCACCTTCGATCTTCGCGTCTCTCATGACGGCCTCGCCGCCGCCAGAACTGCGCGGGCGTATTTGATCGGGAACATCTCCCCTGAATCGGCTGTCTCCAACCACAGTTTGTAAAGATCACTATCACTCAGCTCGCGCATGACCGGCACGGTGTAGATCACTTCGCAGTCAGGCGCGGCGGGTTGCACACACTTTCCATCGGGGCAATGACCCATGCCTTCAGCGCCGTGGTCAATCGCGTACTGGCATCGCCCATCGTCACGGCAGAAAGCAGGCGCGGCGGGTTGCTTGCATTCGTGCGAAATTGGCGGATCACCATCACCTGTTTCACCGCATCCCAAGCATTTCCAAAGCGTCGGAATAGGCGGCTGCGCGGTGGTATTCATTGCATCGAGCCATTGTTTCGATTGCTGGCTTTTCGCGTCGGGCTCACTCATTTCAAAAACTCCCTCATCAAATGATCCGACTCATGCAACGCGACTTTTCCCTTCAGGTACAAATCCAAGTCTTCGGGGAGAAGTATCGGGCGTGAGGGGGTAGCGTGTGCGATACGCCACCACCACTTTCGAGAGTGTGGCCACGGCGTACACCAAGTCTAGGTTCTCTTCCTCCATTTCCTTCACACGCTCTGATAACTTCTTTGTTGGGCCAGTCATGATTCATCCTTTCCTTGAAATTCCCGTTTGGCCACGGCCAGGGAGTCACACTCATGAACATCGCCGTCGTCCGTGGTCAGCCGATAGCTCCCTTTGATCAAACTCCAGACAAGACCGTCTTCCCCGCAAAGGCTACACGCCGCAGTCGTTGCCCACCGAAGCGACTTCGGCCGCTCCCAATCGCATTCCGACCAGTATTTGTCGGCGTCATCGTCGAGCTGACTCATTTCGCGGCCTCCGACTTCGCTATCATCATGCAGGCCAGTCCGAAGCGATGCACATCCTCCGCAAAGTTCTTCCCTGCCGGAATGTACGACCACAAGGTGAGGGCGTCATCAATCGTCAGATTGGTGGCCTTCTCCATCGCTTCCCAATCCTCATCCCCTGTGGAGGCAGGGTTTGGGTATACTTTCATGGCTGTGTTCATGGTTTCACCTTTCCTTGCAAGCGATAGCTGCGAATCAACCCGAGTCGATTGGCGCGGGCGCCGACACTCCATGGCGACCGCTCCAGCGCCAGGGCGCAATGCTCGCGCCCGTGGTCAGGGTAGTTGTCACGCAGGAAATCATCCTCCCGGACCGTCCAGAATTGCCGAGGCCCCTTGCGCTTGCGGATGTCCCGCTTCGCAAGCTTCCCTTTGATCGAATCGACCGTGCGATTCATCCGCTCGGCCAATTGATCAATCGTGGCGGAGGCATACTCCGCCTCCAGATATGCCAAATCCTCTGGCGTCCAATGCTTGTATTCCCGTGGCATCACATCCCTTTCAAGGCAGGTACGTGGCGCACAGATGGTAGAACGCGGAACCCAGGCTCCACGCCATCAGGCTCAGACCCACGACCAGACCAGCCGCAAGGATGTTGATCACGTGGGGTTCCCACGAACCCAATCGATGTTGCCAAGAGTCCAGGAGCGTCCCGACCGCGAACAGAAAGAAGATCAGTGTCAATCCAGTGCAGAAAAGCATGGCAAACCCTTTCAAGATGTGGACCGGCCAGCGCCGGGAGACTCACCACTTTTGGATGTGCAGGTGACGCACTTGCTACTCCATGCCCCGAAGATTGAACCCCTCGAAAGCATGTGTCTAGCGCTTTTTTGTATCAAGATGCAAACCCTTCCCGTGCTTTCTTTTCTCGCGGTATAGTGCGCACCATGACGACCAAGCTTCCTACCGTGTTCAGTTTGTTTCTTGACGCCGATGACCTGGAGGCGTTGTTGCTGGGGGACTCCATCGAGTTCGAAGCTGACGGCGAGAACACGATCGAGCTGAGCCTGGGGAGTGCGTTCGACAAAAAGCTTTTGGAGGACACGATCGACGTGGCGGAGTGGGCGCTGGACGAAGGGCCGCCGTTGTTGCACTGAGTTGTTGCGACGTTGGGAAGGCGCGCGGTATCGCGTCCGGTATGGCACCTGCCGCGGGGAGTTGGCTCCTCGGTCTCTCTCCCGATGCTACAGGTACCTTTCCCTGTACGTCGGGCATCCTCACAAGCGCGTGGGAAGGTGCCGATGCGCATGACAGGTCGGAACAGACGGCCACAACCTTTTCACTTTTTCATTGAGAGAACCGACATGAGCGAATCCCTTCCCGAACACCTGCCTTTTCAGAGTTTGTTTGATGTATTGACCAGTTTGACCGCTACCCAGGCTTGCCTCCTACAAAAGCTGACTGCTACCGAGCAAGCCTTGGTCTGGGAGAAGCATTCCCATTCCTTGACACGGTGCGGCAGTCTCACCATGCCCGGCCACATGCTCGATCAGATGACGCAGATTCGAGATTCCATCATCGCCTTGAACAGCGCCGGCAAGAATTGTCAGGTGCTCGTGGTCACCGATGATGACGCTGAGGTTCCTGACGACAGCTCTGACCCGCACCTGCCTTCCACCCAGTGGAAAAACAGCGCGGACAATTGATCCTCTGGTGACGTTCGTCCCTTTTCGCCTTGTTCACTGCACAGTGAACAAGGCGAATTTCCTTCCCACCGAGACTTTTCATGACGACGCAACAGATCATTGCAAGGCTGTCTCCCCTCACTGACCGCGTTCGTCGCGACGTGCGGGCCGAGAAGTTCAAGGATGGGCCACGGGCGCAGCGACTCCCGCTCGACACCGAAGCCCTCCACAACCACGCCCACGGCAGCAACCAGTACGGCGCCTATCCCATGGATGCAGGCACCTCCACCACCCGCGTCGGCTTGCTCGACCTGGACTCCCACAAAGGTGAACTCTCCTTCGCCGATGTATGCAAAACCCTGGAGCAATTGTCCGGTTTCGCATACGCCATGGGCCTCATCCCCACCTGTTTTCGATCGAGCGGGGGCAGTGGCGCCCACATGATCTTCTTGTGGAAAACCCCGCAGGAAGCGCGCGACGTACGTGCAGCCCTGACCGCCTTACTCTCCGAAGCCTACCTGTCCAACGGCACGAAGGGGCTCGTGAACGCTCAAGTCGAAGTGTTCCCGAAGCAAGACAAAGTAGGAGAAGGTGAGTGGGGAAACATGTTTGTCCTCCCGCTCGCAGGCAAGTCCGTACCGATCTGCCCGGTCATGTTCGAGCCTGAGACCCGCGACGCCCCGTTCGAGTTTGCCTTCAGTCGGGACGTGCCGAAAACGCAGAAAGTCAAAACACCACCACAACCCGCTCCGGCAACCGACGACCTGCACGTCCTGCAAGATGCGCTCGCGAGCATCCCGAACGACGGGGAAGGCCTGCCCTATGCGGAGTGGTTGGAGTGCATTTTCGGCATCCACTACGCCACCAACGGCTCCGACGAAGGCAAGGCGCTGGCGGAACAGTTCAGCGCGCGCAGCGACAAGTTCGACGCCGAGTTCTTCGACGAGCGCATCTGGGCCTACGTGAAAGACGGCAGTCTCACCCCCGACCGCAAACTCGTGACCGCCGCCTCCATCTTCTGGCGCGCCAGGAAAACAGGATGGGGGCCATCGGCTCACGACGATTTCATGGCGCTACTGGAGCGGTTCGAGAAGCCCCACGTAGACCTGTCGGAACCCGTAGACCTTTGGGCCACGGAAGAGCCCCCCGAAGTCAAGCCCGACAGCGCCCCGGATTTCCTCCACCGCTTCGCCGATCACTACGCCACCGTGCGTGGCCAGGACCCGGCCGGCTATCTACTCTTCGCCGTGGGCGCCGTCGCCTCTGCCATCCCGCTCCATGTGAGAGTGAACCCCGCGCGCCGAGAACCCAGCTTCACCACCTCGTGTAACCTGTGGTGCGTGGCGATCGGCGGCTCCGGCATCGGCAAGACGCCAATTCTGAATGCGCCGCTATCCCCTCTCGCCACCATCCACGAAGCCGAAGCCGCGCGCCACGCCTCGAACATGGCACAGTGGAACGATGATCTGAAGTTCGCCTCGAAAGAGGACAAGCTGGTCTTGCTCAGCAAGAAACCGGTCTTCACTCCCAGCATCATCAACAACTCGACCACCGAATACATCTTCGACGCCTGCACCGCCGCCTACCCAAACCGCAGCGTGCTGTTCAAGGCGGACGAATTGTCGGGTTGGATTTGTGGCATGGGCCAATACAAGGTGGGCGCCTCCTCGGACCGCGCTGACCTGCTGCAAGGCTACAACGGCGACCCGTTCACCGTGGGGCGCAAGTCCGGCGTGCACTCCATCCCCAGGTTCGCCCTGAGCGTCATGGGGTGCACGCAACCCGAGGTGGCGCAGCGCGTCCTGGTGCCCGGCGCCGAGGACGGCATGATGGCGCGCTTCCTGACCGTGGTGCTACGTGGCGGCAGTCCCTCCGGGGAACACATCAACGAAGACATGGCACAGTTGTCACACTACGGCGCCATGTTCCCGCGCCTGCGCAACCTGCCCGAGATGACCATTCGGTTCGACGAATCTGCACAACGCCTGTTCGACGAGAGCGCGGCCCGAGCCCGCCGATTGGCCGACACGGAAACCTCCTCACACATGGCGATGTGGCTCTACAAGTGGCAGACGCACTTGGCCAGGGTGGCTTGTGCGATGCATCTGGCGAAGTGGGCCTGGGCCGATACGGACCCCGATAACTTTCTCGGTGAGGATGTCCCCCCGGAAATCAACCTGGATACCATGACACAAGCCTGCCGATTCGTGGGTTGGCTCATGGGGCACGCGCGCAACTTCTACGACCAGAACGACCAGATGAGCCTGAAGAAGCACCTGCGCAACATCGGCGCCATGGTGCTGCAGCGTGACAGAAAGGAAGATGGAAGCCTCGACACAACCCTGACACGCCGGGAATTGGACCGACACATGACCGGATGGGTGCGCCTGGAGCCGCGGGAACAGGGGAAAATCATCAACGCACTGCACTCGGCAGGGTGGTTGGTGGCCGATGTGTCGGCGCGACGTAGCGCGAAACGTGGCTTCCTGTTCGCGGATGGCACGGCGTGGGCGATCAATCCGGCCGTGTTTGACATGTTCAACGACCAAAAGTTGAAGGAAGAACAGTTGCGCCGGCAGCGCGCAGCGGATTTGGAGAGCACAGACCTGTACTGACACGCGACATTAGCCATTCATCAGGGGCCGGAAGCAGTGAAAACTGTTCCGGCCTTTGTTTTTTGGGTACGTTTTTTCGATCAAAAAACAGTAAATTTGAAATAGTGAAGGGTTTAACGTCCCGTCCGTCAGCACTCTGTATAGTAGAAAGAGAGAGAGTGTGACTACATGTAAAAAAAAAATCACTTGCTGATTTTCTATACGGCTGTTTTAAGAGACTCACGCGTTTACTCTACGATATGCTGACGGACGGGACGTTAAAGGCACTACTATTTCAAATTCGTTGGTTTTCATGTACATTTCAATTTTCCACTACATTTTCTCAATCTTATGTCACGAATCAAGCTAACAGCGGCGCAAAGGAAGGCCGAGATCGATTTCCTGGAGAAGCACCTGTGCAAAGGGGTGCGAGGGGTGATCCGGATCGAGGCCGTGAAGGATCAGCCCCAGATTGGCGGGGAGGTCGTATGGAAGGGGGCCGAGAAAGAGCGTAAACGGAAGAAGGGGTTGCCGGGATATCTGGTGCTGCCTTCGCCGGGAGGAATGGCCGTCATGCTGGAGTTGGTGGCGCCGGGATATTCGCCAGGGGTGGGGGTGGAGCGGTGGATCAGCACGTTGGCGGAAAATGGGGTGTGGGCGGAATGGGTCAGCACGAAAGAGCAAATTGACTGGGTGCTCAATCAGGCCACGTATCCGGAGGCGGGGTATCGGCGTGTGCCGAGAGAGCTGCGGATGCGCAGGCAGTCAGATGGCGCGTGGCTGCGATGATTGACCTGAGCATCGGGGCGAAAGAGCTGAACCTGGAGGATTACCTTGGGCAGGAGGTCAAGCGGCGCAAGGGATTCACGATCAAGCTGGGGTGGGACGGACTGCCGGATCGATTGGTGATCATTGCGCCGAACCGCATTGGATTCATCGAGCTGAAGAAAACAGGAAAGAAGCCGGAGAGGCTGCAGCGCTGGTGGATCGAGCGGCTGACACGCATGGGGTGCGTGGCGGGTTGGGCCGACACACGCGAAGGCGTCGATTTGTTTCTGGCAAGGATGAAAGCCTGATGGAATACACGGCGAGGGAGTATCAGAAGCGCATGACGCAGGCCGTGCTGGACCTGGAGGCCTGCGCCTTGTGGGCGGACCCAGGACTTGGCAAGAGCGTGAGTCTGTTGTCGGCGATCGTCGCGTTGCAAGAAGACAGGTTCGAGACCACGCGGTGGTTGATTGTGGCGCCCAAGCGGGTGATTCAGCTCACATGGCCCAAGGAAATTGCCAAGTGGGCGCACACCCAGCACCTGGACTGGCGAATCGTGGATACGGACGATATCCACCTGCACCGGGTGCAACACCCGAAAGACCCCGCGCGCAAGATGCTGACAATCAAGGATCGGGCCGGGACGAAGAAGCGCCTGCAAGGCATGCCGGAAACGATCCATCTGGTGAGCAATGAACAGTTTCCGCATCTGGTCAAGGCCTACGGGGTCAATTTCCCCTATGACGGATTGGCCATCGACGAAGCGCGCAGCCTGTTGTCGTCGAAGAATCTGGTGTTCAGGGCCGTGCGTGCCGTGCGCCCTTTCCTGAATCGATTCGTGGAGTTGACCGGAACCCCGGCGGCGAATGGCCTGGAGGATATTTACTCGCCAGTGGGGTTGTTGGACGGAGGCAAGCGCCTGGGAAAGAGCAAGAAGGAATTCCGGGAACGGTTCATGCGCGTCAGCCACACGATCGAGGTGGGAAACCGCACCGTGCCGATGTGGGAAATGCGCGACAAGGAAAGCGTGATTGACGCCGTCAAGGATATTTGTTTTGCGTTTCGGCAAGAGGATTGGCTGGAGCTGCCTGAGTTGATTATCACGCCGGAATGGGTGCGCATCCCGAACCATGCCAAGGTGCTGCACGACGAACTCAAGCGCGAGCTGGTGGCGGAAGTGAACGGCAACATCCTGACCGCGGCGCAAGCCGGAACGAAGCTGGCGAAGCTGTTGCAGATCGCAAACGGTCGCGTGATTGTCGAGACCGAGGACGGGGAGAAAACGGCGCAGGTGGTGCACGAGGCGAAGCTGGACGCCTTGGAGGAAATCGTGGAAAACACGGAACGGGGAATCATCGTCGGCTATCGCTACACGGCGGACCGTGAAGCCATCCTGAAACGCTTGGGCAAGAAGGCCGGGCGCATCGATCGGCTGCAGGACTGGATTGCAGGGAAGTTCCCTGTGCTGGTCATGCATCCGAAGGAAGGCGGGCACGGCCTGGACGGGCTACAGGGCGCGGGGCACAATGTCGTCTGGTACGGATGCCCGCATGACTTGGATCACTTCAAGCAATTGAATTCCCGGCTGCACCGGCATGGCACCCAGGCCGGGCATGTGCTGGTCAGGGTGTTGTGTGCGGCCGACACGATTGAAGACAAGCTGCCGGAGCGGTTGGCCGGGAAAGGCAACTTGCAAAACGGGCTCCTGGAGGCGTTGAAAGGGTAGAGGAGGCATCCACCTACCAGAAAACAGATTGCGCGGCTCCCAGGCCCCAGGAATCAAGCCGGGGCGGCATTGAAAAGGCGACGGAATGAGCGGAAATAAAAGGATGTCGAGTGCAATGGAATCGAGCGACCTCGGAGAGGCCGACAACCTTGACGACGTTGCGGACATTGACGTGGTACGGGCAATGGGCATGGCGGGGGCAAAAAACCCATTGGGCGCGGCGCTGTGGCGATTGAAGTACGCGCAGGACGGCAGCGTGGCGCAGATCACCGTCGAGCTGCTGGAGAAAGAGCTGCGGCGCAGCAAATACGCGCCTATTGTGAATTGGCAGGACGCCCGCAAGGTGGTGATGCAGGTGCTGGATCACTACCTGGATTGCAACTGCAAGGTGTGCGGGGGAAGAGGGCACCTGACCATCGACGGCAATGTGCAGGTGCTGCAGGAAGCGGATTGCCCACACTGTGGCGGGACGGGAGAACGGGCGTTGCCTGACATGCCTGGAAGAAACGAGGCCGCCAAGTGGGTGCGCGGCCTGATACTGCAAAAAGAGTTTGAGACAGACGCCCAGGTGATGCGACGACTCGGGCGCCGGTCCTACGAATGACGAATGAGTGAGCCGCAGTGAGGGCATCGCGGCTTGTCGGAAATGCGCAAGGCGCGCAGCACCGCCATCACATCGACACCGCACCGCCGCGAAGCCTCCCGGGCGGACATGCCGGGGTTGGCTTCCAGCAAGGCCACCGCTTCCTGTGTGCGGTTTCGCGCCTTCAGAAACTCCGACAAGATGTCATTGCCTTTTGAAATCTGGTGATGCTTCGCTTCGTCCAATGATCGGAAGTCCCAGGCCGGGCCAAAAAACGTGATGTCCAGTTCGCGCATGCGGTCGCGGCCCGTGACCATGCCGAACGTGCCGGGCATGGCGAGATACTTGTGCACCTGCGCAGTCAGGTGCTTGTCGAGCGCGGGGTGATGGGCAGTGTTGTTCATGAGGGTTCTCTCAGTCGAGGCGGTAGCGGGTGTAGAAACTTTCGGGGACAGGGAAACGGTCGCCTCGGGTCCAGCGCTCCCACAGATGCGCAGGCACGAGCGCCGTGTCGAAGTACCCGTGTCGGATCATCTCGTGGTGCACGTATTGGGCGGCGTCCGTCGAGACCCGCAGATCGTGGGCCAGGGCGGCGATTTGTTCCCAAGATGCAATGCGATCTACTTGCATGATATTTCCTTGGTTGACTCGAACCACGCCGTGAAGGCGTGCAAAGGATAGCGCTTGACCTTGCCTCCGCAGGTGGCCAGGGTGCAGCACGGCGGCGGTGGGTTGCCTGCTACGGTTTGCAGGCGGATCAGATGCGTCAGGCTGCGCGTCGTGGTGAACAGCACAATCGCCAGTTCTGCAGTCGAGTACATTGGGTCATGGTGTTTGGTGGAAGCGTAGGCGCCAAACACCCGGCCATCGCGGTAATTGGTCAGGCGCATGTCGATTCTCCGCGTGCGCGTTCCGAGAAAGCCAGATAGGTGATCTGCGCGTTTTCGAAAGCGTCCCAGGCCGCGGACTCTTCGCCAGAGAAAGCACCAAAATCACGCGTCGCGGCAAGCCACGCTTCGGTTGCCGGCGCTATCGCGGCGGCGGCTTTCTCGCGGCGATTCAATCCGGACAGCACGATGCGCGAAAGCACCACGCTGTCACCCTTGGCCTGGATCATCTCGTCCACTTCGGCCAGCGTGAGGGTGTAGGTGCGATCCTCCGGCACGTTGCCGGAGTGTCCGACCCAGACCGGGGCGCCACACGAAAACGTGAACGTGTGGACAACCCAGGCCGGAATAAATTGGGGATTGGGCATGGCTTGGAGGGTGCCGTAGTATTCGGGCTCGTTCTCCACGCCGGGGGCGATGTAGCGCAACATGGTGATTCCTTTCAATGGTTGGACTCGTCAGTGCAGGCACAACCTGCAGACCGGCTCACGCCGGTTTCGTCCTGTCAAACTAATTCGTCGGGCACTTCAGCAGTGTCGCCCAATTTGCGCACCACGAAGCAACGCATGGCTGCCACGAGGGACGTGGGACCGCTCAAATAGTGGTGCCTCCAATCTTTATTCTTAATCCACTGCACCACGGACCCTGTGTTTCCGCCGTCGTACATCGCCAGACACTGCCCGTCCAGTGCATGCCCGGCACGGCGCAGCGGGCGCAGCAAGATGCCTTCTCGATCAATGATCGGTCCACTTTGCGTCCAGCAAGACGAAAAACGAGGCAATGACATGCCGGGAACAGGATTGTTGTAAGTCAGGCGCGGTTTGCCGAAGCGTATAACCTCGGCGAAGTCGAGATCAGTATCAGGGTTTGACGCCATGAGATCGGCGTAGCGCTGTTCACCTGTGCGAATTTCCACTTCAAAACCTTGCGCCTTCGCCACCAGATAGTCGAGCACTGTGCCCGACGCTTCAGAGACTTGGATTGTTTTCATGACGAACCTTTCAGATTGGGTTGCGAGCAATTTCAGCAAGCAACATGCCGAGCCACGCAAACACGAACGGCAGCAACACGAAACAGATGCAGGCGATTGCGTTCCACACTTTCTCGGAGCGGCTCATGCTTGCCCCCGTGCCTTGGCGATTGCGGTAAGTGCGTTGCGGTACTCGGGCGACCACGGCGATACCGCCTCCTCGTTATAAACAGCAGTCACTATTGCATCAAGCGCAGCAAGCAATTCGTCCCGCTGCTTCTTGATCTTGGGTGCGGAAGCAATGAATGCGGCATTTGCTTCATTGCCTTCCTTTGTGTGGTTCGTGCCATTAACGTGGCAAATGGTGAACCACTTGCCATGCGAAACCGCCATGACGGTCTGGCCGTAAGCAGCCCACGGGCCCGGAGTGTGGTATGTGCTCATGCTGCTACCTCACGAGCGGAAGCGATCAACACGAACAAGGATTCTGTGGTGGCGTCGAGAATCGGAAGGCACGAGCGCGGACGGGCAACGGTCGCATGACGCGTGGTCGTGGTGCTAGCACGTTGCTTGTTCTCGTACCACAAGCCCGCGCGATAGAGAAACAAGGGCCAATGCGAGCCGTACGAAAAAACGACGTACGTTTGACCGTCATCAAACCACTTGCCGTAGAGCGTGGCATTGGCGTTGCAGAATGTGAGGCGCCCCTCTACGGCGCTGCGCACCTTGGCATTTGGGAGAGAATTCATGTTCACGGTGTTTCCTTTCAAGGGTTGGTTGGACTCGTCAGTGCAGGCACAACCTGCAGACCGGCTCGCGCCGGTTTCGTCCTGGTCAGGCGTGGAGGTGCTGGGAGGCAATGTAAGCCGCGGCTTCGGAGTAGGTGTCAACTACGGGGCCCGATTGCTCGGGGTGCAAGCAATGGTAGGCCTGATACCGATCGCCAAATCGCGTGACGGTGAACGGGTAATCCGAACCGATGCTGTGGCCGCGCAGGCCGCCTTGCGCCGAGCTGTGGCCCTTCGATTCAAGCGCCGTCGTGCCAATGGCGCCGGTCGGCAATTCGATGCCCAAGGCTTGCGCCGCCGCGTTGCCTCTCACAATGTCTTCATATCCGCGCATGGTAATACACCAAAAAGGTGAATCGTCTGGACTCGTCAGTGCAGGCACAACCTGCAGACCGGCTCGCGCCGGTTTCGTCCTGGTGCAGTCAGAATAACAGAGCTGCTGACCAGTGCACGCCAGATTCGATGAAAGTTGTAAAATTTTGTTCCTCCCTGGCGGCGTCGCCCAGGATTGCCGGTGCGAGATGATTAAACGGCACCGGGTCTTGGTTGCGGCCATCGGTCCAAACCAAACCCTCGTGCGTCAGCACTGACTCTTGCCCGAGCACCCGGCCGAAGTGGCGAGCACCGTATGCAGAGCACACGATAAAAAACGCGTGTTCGCGGACCCCGTTGTAGTGACCCACTACCGAAGAGAAGGCGTAATTGTGCATGCGCAGGTACGCGGCAAAGGTGTTGCGCGCAAACCGGTTTTGCTCCTCTGTGTTGCTCGCTCTGTGCGCGGACACAATCGCCCAATCCGGTTCCGAATAATAACGATCAGGATGAGCAATGAACGCCTCGCAAAATTTGGTGCGCACAGGCAAGGGTTGACCCACGGGGCTTGTGCGTGAAAAGGGTAGCGGATCGGAAAAGTCTGAGAACATGGTATTTCCTTTCAGGGTTAGGAACGAAATCGATTACGCAAACAAGGCGAAAAGCTTTTCGCCTTCGCTCGGAGTGTTGCGCACTTGGCGCAAGGCACCGTGCCACTGGCCCAGCGATGCCCAGTGCCCCGGCTCGTTATCAAGCAACCAAAACACATCAGCGCGCAAGGCGGGCGACGTGGTGGCTGCCTTGAAAATGTTCACGATGGCGGAGAATTGATCATCGAAGGGGATCGCGGCAATTTGCCCGGCAATTTGCCCGGCAAGGGCCATGCATTTTTTGCGGTATTGAACGGCGTTCATGTCAGTTCCTTTCAGGTGGGGTGAGTTGATATAAGTCATTCTACTTTTGCAGACAGCTTTGTCTACAGGGTAAACCCTAGGTTTCAACACAAATGTGTAAACAATTGTAAACAGAATGAGGGTTTCCACTTACAGAAAAAAGCTTGCAAATGCGCGCGTGTTGTGTTTGTACGCTCGTAAAGCTACACTTTGCCTCGCCCCATTTCGTCTATTTTCTGAACAAGCGCGACGCCTCGCAAATGCGCCACTTGTTCACGGGACAAACCGCGTTCATGTTTCGTGAACATTCAAATGAATTGAACAAAACCGGAGCCATGCTCATGTCCAGCAATTTTCCCCCGTCCAGCTTGTCCAGCGCCGACCTGGGGCAGCAAGCCTCGCAAGGCAGCGACCCAGGTGCGGCACAAGACCCGAGTGCAGGCGTGACACAAGCGACACAAGCGCAGCCCGGCACCTACAAAGCGATCATCCATGTCGGCACTGACGGCAGCGTGCATGTCACGGTGACACAGAAGGGTCAAGTCCTGTGCGATGAAGACACCGACAGCATGGACGAAGCCATGGAAGAAATCACCGAGTGTCTGAACGGATCGGAGCAAAGCGAAGGCCCGGATGCAGAAGCGCAAGAGGCGAGCGATGCAGGTGAGTCGGATGACTCCGATGCAAGCGGCGCCGGTGGCGATCAGAGCACGAGCGGGGGTGATGCCGTGCCTGACGCCGCCACGATGTGGAAGCAGGAAGCGAAGAAACGTCAGGGTTCGTCACGAAGCCTGATAGCCCCAGGGTCACAAGTCTAACCACTACGGAGTTAATCAAATGCAGAACTACAGCAAACCCAGCGCATCACGCAACACCCAGAAAAATGCGGGCGTCGTTGACGGCACCGTGAACGTGCCGACCCAGAAAATCCCCACCGATGGATACCCCGTGCAAGCGGGCAAGGGCACTGGTGGCCTGAAGAACATCCCTGGCTTCACGAGCAACGTTCTGCCGGGCAAGATTTAACTGCAGCACCACACCTCATGAGCGACGAAGCACCTGTCAAGCAGCGCAAGAGTTACCCGAACCGGGCGAAGCGCGGCATCCCTGGCGATATCTTGACCACGCTTTCACCTGCCTCGGGGGCAGTGCCGCAGTTGAAGAAAGAGAAGAAAGCACGCTTGCAAGAAACGCTGCGCAATAACCTGTTTGATCGCATCGCTGACATAGCGATCGAACAGCGTGCGGAATGGTTCGAGACGATCTGCCGTGAAATTGGTGCAGGGTCCACGATCGAAGAAGCGACACGCAAGCACGGCTTGACCCGTGAAGCGTTTAACGACCTCGCCGACTCTGACCCGGCGCTGTACTCCAGGTACGTGAATTCGCTCGGGCGCCGTGCCCAGGCCTACGCCGAGGAGATCATCAGTCTGGCCGATGACGTGCCACGCAGTGCATCCATGGCTGAGATCAAGCGGGCAGAACTCCGCGTTAAGTCGCGGCAGTTTGTCGTGGAGCGGCTTATCGACGTGTACAAGGCGAAGCGCGAAGTGCAAGTAAACACGACCGTGGCGCTCACTGACGAACAGGTGGACGAACGTCTAAGCCAGCTACTCGGCAAGGCGATGAATCAACACATCATCGACGAAGCACGCACGGTAGACCTGTGACCCCGAGTGTTGACCTCACAACCCTGACACCCGAAGAAAGGCGCGAGCTACTCCGGGTGCTAGAGACGCGCCACCGCAGAGAGAAAGAGAATCGGCTGGCAGGGTACAAGCCCTACCCCAAACAGGAAGAGTTTCATACCGCAGGCGCAGATCACCGTGAGCGCCTGTTCGCCGCAGGTAATCAGCTCGGCAAGACGTTAAGCGGCGCCTTTGAGATGGCGATGCACGCGACAGGCGTATATCCGGACTGGTGGAAAGGGCGCAAGTTCCCGTACGCAATCCGTGCCATGGCAGGGTCGGAGTCGGCAGAGCTTACGAAGAAAGGCGTGCAACGCCTATTGCTCGGTTCCCCTGAAGAGCGGGACCAGTGGGGCACTGGCGCCATACCAAAAGTTGCACTGCGCAACACGGCGTTGCGAACCGGTGTGCCCGATGCAGTAGCAAGCATTGTCGTACGGCATCGCTGTGGTGATGACTCAGTGATACAGCTTCAATCTTATGACCAGGGTCGCACCAAGTGGCAGGCCGACACGTTGGATTATGTGTGGTTCGACGAAGAACCACCGCTCGACCTGTACACCGAAGGCCTGACACGGACGAACGCGACGCAAGGCATTGTGGCGCTCACTTTCACGCCACTGCTTGGCATGTCGCAGGTGGTACGCCGGTTCATGCAAGAGCGGCCGGCAGGCACGCATGTGACACAGATGACCATTGCAGACGCGCTGCACTACACCCAGGAACAGCGCGACGCCATCATCGCGGCTTATCCGGAGCATGAGCGCGAGGCACGCGCCAACGGTGTACCGATGATGGGTGAGGGTGCGGTGTTCCCTGTCACGGAATCAGGGATCAAGGTCCAAGGCTTCGCAATCCCGAAGCATTGGCCGAAGATCATTGGTTTGGATTTTGGATGGGATCACCCCACCGCCGCCGTGTGGCTGGCCTGGGACCGTGACACTGATACGGTGTACGTATACGACGTGTACATCAAGCGCAAGAGTTCCGTCCCTGAGAATGCGATGGTGATTCGTGCGAAAGGGGATTGGTTCCCTGTGGCGTGGCCGCACGACGGCTTGCAACATGACAAGGGTTCAGGCGAGACGCTCGCCGCCCAGTACAAGACGGCCGGACTGAACATGCTGAAAGACCGAGCCACGTTCGATGACGGCGGTAGTGGTGTGGAGGCCGGGGTTGCCGAGATGCTGGACCGGATGCAAACGGGGCGGTTCAAGGTGTTTTCTCACCTGACGCACTGGTTCGACGAGTTCAGGCAGTACCACCGCAAGGATGGCAAGTTGGTGAAAGAATTTGATGATGCGATATCGGCGACGCGGTACGCGCTCATGATGAAACGATTCGCCAAGACGCAAGACGAAGCGACGGCAGTGGCCGCGCAGAAACTGCAACGACATATCGTGGCGCCCTCGTTTGGGGTGCTTGATCCTGACATAGGGTATTGACCACCATGGCCATCTCAGATTTCCCGACGAACGAGATTGACCCGGATATCAACTCCGCGGCCAATGCAGACCCAGCGGCACAGGACGAAGCTCGTGCGCTGAAACTGCAGATGTTCGGGCAAGGCCTCGCGAAGAAGCGTGACGAGTGGGTGAAAGCGCGTCGTGCGCTCGGCATCGATCGCCAGTGGAAGGAAGACACGGACCAGTATCACGGCCGCGACAACACGACGGGTCGCGTCGCGAACATGATGGATTCGGTGCAACAAGGTTACCCGGTCACGAACCAGGGGGCTTTGCCGCAACGCTCGACAGTGCGCATCGGCATCACGCGCCAGAAGACCAATGCCGCAGAGGCGCGCCTATCTGACATTTTGCTGCCGACGGATGATCGCAACTGGGGGATTCAACCGACCCCGATGGCCGATGTGACGCGCATGGGCAGGGACGCTTCCCAGGCTTCGCACCCGACAACGGGGCAGCCGATGGTGGGCAAGGATGGCCAACCCGTCACGAAGAAGCAACTCGCTGCCGAAGTGCATCGCATCTGCACGGAAGCTGCAGAAGGGATGCAGGACGCCATCGACGATCAGTTGAACGAGACCGATTACAACGGCGAGCTTCGCAAGATGATCCATGACATGGCGGTGCTCGGCACTGGTGTGGTCAAGGGTCCTGTGGTTGAGAACCACGTTCGCCGTGCATGGTCGCCTCACACCGATGCCTCGGGGCAAACGGTGCATGTGATCGAGATCAAGGAAGAGCTGGTGCCTGCGTCATACCGGGTTGATCCGCGCAAGGTGTTCCCTGACCCGGCGTGCGGTGAGAACGTGCACGATGGCGAAGGTGTGTTCGAGGTCGAGAAGAAAACGACGAAGCTGGTGCGGGGACTGGCGAAGCAGCCAGGGTACTCCGCGACAGCGCTGCGAGCGGTGTTGGAAGAAGGGCCGAAGCGATCCGCCCTCATGGAAGACCTTGACGAGCAGACGAAGGATGTCGAGGACAAACTGTTCGAGGTCTGGGAATACTGGGGCGAGGTGTCCCCCGAAGACCTGAAGACGGTGGGTGTGAAAGACTCAATGCTCAATGATGACGAGTTGGTCAGTGTGTCGGCTTGCGTGATCATGATCAATTCAACCGTGGTGAAGGCGTACCTCAACCCACAAGAAAACGGCGACTTGCCGTACGACATTTGCCCGTGGGAAAAAGTCACGGGACAAGTGTGGGGTTGGGGCGTGCCGCGCCTCATGAAGTGGCAGCAGAGCGTCATCAATGCGGCATGGCGTCAGTTGATGGACAACGCCGGGGTGTCGTCGGGTCCGCAGATCGTGATCAAGAACGGCATGATCACCCCGGCCGATGGGATGATGACGGTCACGCCGCGCAAGATTTGGTACGCAAACGACGAAGTCGCAGATGTGCGGTCTGCATTCACCATGGTCGAGGTGTCGTCGCATCAAAGCGAGTTGTCGGCCATCATCGACATGGCATTGAAGTTCGTGGATGACGAAACCGGCGTGCCGCAGTTGACGCAAGGCGAGCAAGGCAACGCACCGGACACGGTGGGCGGCATGCAGATGCTCATGAATTCGGCGAACGTGGTGCTGCGGCGTCTGGTGAAGCAGTTCGATGATTACATCACCAAGCCGCATATCCGCCGGTACTACGACTACAACATGATGTACAACGACGATTCGTCCATCAAGGGCGACTTCAACGTTGACGCTCGCGGTAGTTCGACCCTGTTGATCCGGGACATTCAGAACCAAGCGTATATGCAGATGTTGGCGCTCGCGACCAACCCGGTCTTTGCACCGATGCTGAACCTGAAAAAGCTGTTCGAGAATTCGCTCAAGGCGCAGCACATCGATCCGACAGAAATCATGTTGACGGACGAGGAAGTCGAAGCGAACGCCGCCAAGGCACAGCAGCAGGCCGCGCCACAAGACCCGCGGATTCAGGCCGCAACGATCCGGGCGCAATCGGAAGCCGCGCGCAATGCGGCAGATGTACAGGTGGCCCAGGCGAAGGCCCAAGGCGAATTGGAAATCGCCCAACAGAATCAACGGATGCGCTTGCAAGAGTTGCAAGCAGAGCGCGAGCTGATGATCCTGAAGCTGGCGCTGCAGGAAAAGATATCCATCGAACAGATCAAGGCCTCCCTTGCGGAGACGGCGATCAAGGAACGTTCGCGGCACGAATTGGCCGCAGCAAACTCAGCACTTCAAACCGCCGTCCAGACCGGCAATCATCAAGGGGTATAAACCATGGCAATCCGAATCCCGGTCATCGATCAACCGGACGCACAAAGCACCATCAAACGAGGCACCTGGACCGGTCTGTTGAACACGGACACGGGTGACCTTTTCCAGTTCCCCGATTGGGCAGATCGCTGCATTCAAGTGTTCGGCACCTTCGGCGCGGGCGGCACGATCCTGATTGAAGGGTCGAACGATGGCGTCAACTGGGGCACGCTCAACGATACGAACGGTGTGGCGCTTTCGCTCACCGCGGCGTCGCTGCGCCAGATGAGCGAAGCGCCACTGTTCATCCGACCCAGGGTATCAGCGGGTGACGGCACCACTTCCTTGACGGCTACCGTGGTCTGCCGTCGTCTCTACCAATTCCTGTAAGGGGCAGCAGCATGGCTGATTATCAAAACGCAGGGGCTGCGCTCAAGGCAGAGCTGGCCCGGATTCAAGGCTTGGTGAATCTGGTGGAAGTCATCACCGAGGTGGCGTCGCTGGAGCAAGCCGCGAATGAAGCAAAAGCTGCGGCTATTACCGCACGCGCCGATCTCGATGCGCTGAATGTGCAGATTGACGCCGCAAAGTCGGAGTTGTCGGACGCCAAGGCGGCGGTCAAGAAGACCAAGACAGCGGCGGATGACTACGTGACGAAAGTGTCGGCGGATGCTACAGATGCCGCGGCCAGGATTATCGCAGATGCCGAGGCAGAAGCATCAGCGGCAAAGAGCGACGCGGTCGCAGAGTCGCACCTTGCCGTGGTCCAGGCGGAAACCCTTCGCGATTCCGCGCTTGCCGACCGAGATGTGGCGCTGCGGGAATTGCAAGATTACTTGTCCCGCGTCGAGGTGGCCAAGGTCGAATTGAATTCTGCGCGAATCGCGATCGATGCCATTCGTTCGCAAGCGTCCAAGTTGATTGGGTGAACCCATGGTTTCTCCGATCGTTTTCGACACCGCCACACAAGCGACGCCGGATCAGATTGCAGGGCTTGCGCTTTGGTTAGATGCGCAGCAGCCAATGTTCACGGCGGCGTATGCCGCGCAGTGCGCAAATGATGGCGATGTGATTGCGTTTTGGCCTGACCGTTCGACGACAGGAAACGCGCCGCTTGCCCCATCGACTGGTTCTCCGACTTACAAGAAGTCGGCGATCAATGGTTACCCTGCGGTCAATCTCAACGGCACGTCGAAATTCACGACACCTGCGATCAACTTGGCCAACTGCACAATCTTTATTGTGATGTCGGCCCC
>Ga0213917_1000014_pt1 | contig 61430 bp, 93 predicted proteins | sample McNCre117MG_FD_161051 | JGI IMG/M metagenome (GOLD analysis project Ga0213917, IMG submission 161051) | Freshwater microbial communities from McNutts Creek, Athens, Georgia, United States - 1-17 MG | ecosystem: Environmental > Aquatic > Freshwater > Creek | place: USA: Georgia | collected... | reverse complement strand
ATTGAACGACTTCGCATGAGGCTGGCGCTTTGGATCATGCCGCGCTGTGCAGTGACGATAATCACGCAAGCGTTTCTGGCAACGGGAATGGCGAAGGGAATCAACCCATGACCCTCTACCGAGCCATGACAATCAACCTGGCCCTAAGCTGTGCGCTGTGGGCGATTATTTGGAGTGTTGTGACATGACCGAACTGATCGAAGCCGTTGCGCGGGCGATCTGCCATGATGAGTGGACGACGCCGGGGACTGACCTCAAGCCCGAGGCGGTCGCCCGACTTGTCGATCATGAGTGGGAGCATTGGTCAAGTGCCGCCCAAGCAGCCCTAACCGCAATCACCGACGCGGGTTATCGGATCGTCCCCGGCTGGCAACCGATTGAGACTGCGCCGAAGGATGGGACGCCATTCGTTGGGGCCATCAAAGTCCGCGTGAATGGTTATCCTCCCGAGTGGTTCCAGTACATCATCGCCTATGATCCTGAACGCGATGAGTTGAGCCTTGATTATGATACGGGATGGGATTTGGACGACTATCTGTTTTGGATGCCCCTTCCAGCAGCACCGGGAGATGAAATGTGAACAACCCATTTCATACACGATGGTATCGAGCATGGATCATTGCCACCATCCCACTCCGTTTCCTTGGCTTCGTCCCAGTCCTTGTCCGCTGCAAGTGGACCAAGAATAAATGCCGGGTCGGATTGGCGTTTATGGGGTGGGGCCATGACTAACCCCGCACAGATCGCAGCGACATGTCAGACGTGCCGGTTCTCGCACATCAACTGGCGCAAGGGTGACAAGTATATGCCATATCACCACGGATACTACAGCGGAACACCGACACAGGAGGCTGAGAGGCCATCAACTAGCGTCCAATGCCGTCGCAATGCCCCCGCAAAGGCTATTCGCGAAAATGATGGGGACGGCTGGCCGTGGATAGATGGTACTGACTGGTGCGGCGAACACCAACCCAAGGAACAGACCTATGGCGAGTGATCTTGTGACCATATACGAGGCATACACACAGGCACGTCAGGACTACGCCGCAGCCGTCGAAGCGCGTGAGGCTCTTGCGGTTGAGGTGGATCGGCTCAAGAACCTCGCCAAACAGAACAACAATCTCGCGAAGATGTACAAGCAGCAGGCCGACGAGTTCCGCGCCAAGTATGCCGCCGCAGTAGGAGGACCGGATTGATGTTTGATCTACCGAAACGATTGCAGACCGTGGCAAAAAACGTGGAAGCGCTCGGCCCGGCCAGTACCAGTGCATACCTGCTTCAAGCGGCCACAGAACTGAATGCTCACCGCGACCGCATCACCCATCAGGACGCGGTGATCGCGGGGCTGGTGGAGGCGATGGAGGAAGCAACCTTGCGGGCATTTGACTACTACCGCGCCAGAAACGGGCGCTTGTGTAGCATCGAAGGCGATGACGGCGAAAAGTGCTGGATTATTCCGTTCGACGCATTCGAGGATTTGCGCGCCGCCCTCGCAAAAGCCAAGGAGAGCCGTGATGTTCGGTAATCGCATCCGTTTCAGATTCGACCGAAGCGACATAAACTATCATGGACCCAATATGGCCACGCGGGTGCTGACGGCAAGGATTGTCCGCATGGGCAGTTATGCAAAAATGTGGTCGCTGTATCTCTACGGCCCGAAAGGTGGGTGGCTCAGGCTTGAGGTGTGCTTTCCACGCTGGTGCGGTCCTTGGCCTGATAGCACAGGGAATGAGCCACGCCGCACCGTAGCCAAGGATAGCCGTGATGCGCAGTAAGTCGCGCCACATGCCTTTGCGCTATAAGGTCGGCCCGCGCATGACGCCTTGGCAGGTGGCTCGCCTCTTTCCAAGTCCGTGGAAAAGCAGCGCCTGTCCGTTCAAGTCGTGGTCGCTCAGGAAGCGGTTCAAATGGTGCCTGAATAGGAACCGCCGCGCCAAGGAGAGCCGTGATGTCTGACCTCAAGAACTGTCCGTTTTGTGGGGCGCCTGCTGTCCTTGAGAACGGTAGCGATCATCACGGAACATGGTTTAATCTTGGTTGCTCGCGCCATTGGGGGATAGTTCCTGATCCCGATGCAGCCTGTATCGGCGGCAGGCTGTTCTACACCGAAACCGAAAAAACAGAAACCGAAGCCATCGAAGCATGGAACCGCCGCGTAGAGGAGAGCCGTGATGACTGAACCGAAGCCGAGCGCGTGGCTGTATGATTGCGAGGGGGAACTGTGGGCAAGCATGGCTCCAGAAAACCCGGACTACTTCGAAGATGCCGAATGGACCGAGACGCCGCTATTCACCCGCGATGCAATAGAGGCTGAGATCGTCGCTTGGTTGCGTGAGATGAAGCGTGCCGATACGAACTGGCCGCAGGTGATCGCTGGCAAGATCGAACGCGGCGAGTACAGGAGCAAGAGTGATGACTGATCGCACAAACTACTGCACATCATGCAAGGGCTATGCAGACCGCATCGCAGCACTTGAGGCCGAGAACGCGAGGTTGCGTGATGCGGGGAATAGGTTGCTATCAGCGCTAGAGATAGACGATATTGACGGCCATTATCCCAATGCAATCAAGGCTTGGCGTGAGGTGACAGATCAACCGCAGGAATAGCCAGACCCTAGGAGGTGATTATGGCACTGCCGCCAGACTTTGACCACGACCTATGGCTTGACCCGCTTTCCTTCTTTGGCCTTGTAGGCACGGTCTGCGCACAAAGCAAAGTAAGTTACCGCGACCTGTTCCGAGAAGATGGATTCGCCAAGCCTAAGGCTGACTTGATGAAAGTGCCGGGGATGGCAGTCCTTGCGTTTCAGGTTGTGGATGCGAAGACATGGAAGGAGTTGGCACCGCTGGTTCCGCCAATCCCGCCGCGATCATCTGTTGCCCCCATTCGTAGGCTGCTTTCAGCCTTACGGTGTTTTCTATCAGCGCGTCGTAGTCGTCTTGTCTGACTGCAATATAGTCACCGGGCGCGGGTCCGCTGTCAGGAACGCCGGGATTTTGACCTTGGCTGGAGGTGGCGGGGGCGCACTGATAGGCTTGCAGTCGTGACACGCGGTGACTAGCAGCGTAAGTGCCAGCGCGCCCGCGATACGCAGAGAGTTGGGTTTCGTATTCATCCTGGGACTCCTTCGCCGCCTGATCAAACGCGGCCTGTTGCTGCCTGACCTGTTCTTCAGCGGCCTTGCGGTTATCGTCCGACGCCTTGACCAGCGCCACAATCTGCGCCCGCGCTGCATCGCGTTCACGTAATGCCGATTCCTTACCACGCCAGAGCCAGCAGGAAGCCACCACAGCGACGAGACAGGCCGTCTGCCATGGATACCGCACCGCAGCCGAGAACGCGCTTAGAGCGGCTTTTTTCAGCCATCCCCAAACGCCTAGTAATTGCAGCCAGATCAAGGCGCGTTTCCCTCAGTCGTGGACTTAGGCCGGAACGATCCAGCGATGCCGACCAAGCCGACGATGGCGTTGCTGAACACCTGACTGTCAATCTGCCCCTGATATGCGCCGACAAAGGCCAGAGCGACGATTGCAGCGATGACAGCGAGAAAGGCTAGGAGTGAGTGGCGTTGACTCATGGCGCACCATACAGCGCAGCCTCAGCCGCCCGCCTTTTCGTCAGGCCGGGAAGCGGTGTCATGACGCCCTTAACCCGCGCCTTGTTCCACTTGCCAAATTCTGCCTGTGCGCCCGCGTAGTCGCCCGCGTTATGCTTTTTCAGCAGCGTGGAGCCTTCAAGCGCGCCGATGCCGACATTATAAGCGAAGCAGACGAGGCCGGAAAACTGGTTGTCAGTGGAAACGGGAACCGCCCTGCTGACTTCCATTTCAAACGAAGCCAGATCGCGGACAAGCCTTTCGTCAGCCTGTTCCGTGGTCCAAGTCATTCCAAGGTGAATGTCCTTGCCAGTTGATCCGTAACCGATAGTCGGGACACCAGCAGGACAAAGGTAAGCCTTCAGCCGCAAGCCCTCAAAGTTTCGGATTAGGTCAAGCCCCGCTTTGTTTATAGTCCGCATTATATCCGCCTCGCTGCAATCCTGATGGGCAAAAGAATATCGTCCGCTATCTCGCTGACCGCCTCGCCAGAACGTGCGCGAAGTGCAGCGCGCTCAAGGAATATGGCAAAGGCTTCCGCGTGATCTGTGATGGGAATGTCAGGGCCGAGCCATTCGCGGTCTTCGCGGATCATGGCCGGTATCCAAACAGGACGCGATTGCGGAACCAGTCGCCCCATGAATGACCGATGCGCAATTGATAGCGCTGCTTGCTGCGATTGAATCTGACCTGATGGACCCTCATTGTAACATCTCCGGTGTCACGAACACACGGCCCACCTGACCGTATCGCTTGCTGTAAGTGATGCTCTGGACCGCCCTGTCGGCTATCCAGCCACCTCTAGCCGCATAGGCATCACGCGCCGCAATCGTTGGATGCTGGACAACCGTAACGCCGTTGTATTCCTTTTCATCGCAATGGTGGCGATGCCCGCAATGGATAGCCCTGCGCCTTGTCCGTCCCCATTCCTGCGGGAACTGCGCGGCAAACAGCAGCGGGAGTTGTTCGTTCTTGACCTTGTGGCCGTGGTGAAAGCCGAGCATGGTTTCGCCCCACTCGAACACGTAAAACGGCAATTCTGACGCATTAACCGAGACGCGCGGTTCGTTCTCGTAAAGCGCCTGGAACATCAACCGCAGCCAGACCGAACTAGCCTCGTCGTGATTGCCTTCGCAGATCACCAGATGCACCGAGTCGTGCTTTTCCAGAGCAATCCTGACCAGCCCGCGAATGGACCGGATGGCAACCCCGACAATCCGGCTAAAGCGCCCGTCAGCGTCGAGAACATGGCGATGGGCAGGCGTGACAGGCAACAGGCCGTCAGTGTGCAGCATATCGCCTTGGATATTGATTACCGCCGTATGTGCGCCGGGGGATTGATTGACCATTGCCGAAAAGCTGTTGCCAAGAACGCTTTCGGCAATTTTCAAGTCCCAATTAGCGCCGCCTTCTTCCTCTTGGGCAAGCATCCCTAGGTGAAAGTCGCTGTACGTATACAAGTTGCACAGATCGCGGTTTGAATGCACCGGCCCCGCAACAGGCTTGACCGGCTTTATCTCCGCTTTCATGGCTTCGACAGCCGCCGCCATCGCTTCCTGTAGACGGTTCTGATCGGGCGATTGCCGTTCCCAAGTCCGTTCTACATCCCCGCTTGCGTTGCGTTGGATTGTAACCTTGCCCATGGCATAACCGGGCGCGGTTCCGTTGCTGAAATGGCCGGGGGCATAACCCCGCTGCGCCGCTTTACTCAGCCGCGATTTGAACGTTTCAACAGGGATACCCAGATCACGCGCAGCTTGCGCCTTGTTCCGTCCCGCCGCCTCGTATGCCTGAACTGCCTCTAGGCAAAGTTCGTCGCTTAATGGAGGTACACCCAAAAGCTTTACTCCCGCGTTTCAAGAAATTTGCCCTAGTCAAGTGCTACTGACTAGGTAAAACGCGAGTTATCAACGTCTTTTGAGCCAATCTTGAACCGTTTTCGATTCGTATATGCGCAGAGTGAGCCAGACACAGGAAAGAAGGGCAGACAGTGCAGGAAGAAAATTCACTAATGCCCCCAAGGTTGCTACTAATGACACGCCGTCGAATAGGTGCTTCACTTCATCCGGCATATTTGAAAACGGGTCTTTCATCGGTCCCACCTGTTAAGCGCTTCATTCATGGCGTCAGTTATGACTGCGCCGAGCGCTTCACAGGCTCCCCACAGCCAGAGAAAGATAAAAGCCCCGATGATTAGGGCTGGACCAGCTACCAGCCAGATCATGCAAACGCCCCTACGATGGCGACGAATGCGAGAGGGGCGATCCAATCCAGCAGGGACTTGACGTTCCACACTTTCGGATCGAACCCACCCCACCAAGGCATATTGATGCGCCGCCCGAATCCATACCGCTCAATCCAGCGATATTCGGCTTGTGCATGTTCTCTACCGACGAACACAGCAGCGCCCATAGCCCCGCCTAGCAGCCAGTTTCCAGAGGTTAGACCGATGATGATTTGCAGACTGACTGCAATGATAACGTGCCACATCTGATGCCTTACGAATAAGCGAAGGTGATTTGACCGCGTGCGCCATCGCCCGAAGTGCCAGCGAGTGAGCCACCGCCGCCGCCGCCCGGAGCATTGCCCGCCGTGTCAGCGCCGCCACCGGATGCACCGGAAGCGCCATTGCCACCTGTCTGACCGGAGCCGTTGCTGCCTGACGTATTCGTATCGCCACCGCTTGCCGTGCCGCCTGTGCCAGCAGCCGCAGTCGTGCCGCCGTTACCGCCTAGCGCCGCAATGGAGACAGAGCCGCCCGCAACCGTACCGGAGACAGATGAGCCGTTGCCGTTCGTTCCGGTGCCGTTTGTGGCACGACCCGCAACTGATGCCGCGACGGTGTACAGGAACGTATTGCCGCCCGTGACCGCAATGGTTTTGACGGAGCGAGAGCCGCCACCACCACCGCCAGGAGTTGTGCTAGATCGACCACCAGCAGCGCCGCCGCCGTCAACCGTGATGACAACAGATGTTGCGCCCGTTGGCACAGTCTCAGTTGCAGCGGTCCCGCTTGTGTACGTTCGGGTTACAGGCGACCATCCGCCGATTAGTGCGCAGAGGATACCAGTCATCAGGTAAGCCCCGCACCGGAAACCCACCAACGGGTCGCGGTTTTCTTTTCAAGTACGGCATCGCCCTGCGGCGCGATTGTGCGCGTTCCGGTCGCGCCTGTGACCTTCTGAACCAGTGTGTCAGAGGTGATTGCAAGCGACCAGTTTTGATTGCTGTCATTGCTGATTTTGATGACCGTGCCGACAGGGAAGGCAACAGATGCATTGGCCGGGATTGTGATTGTCTGGCTTGCAGTCGTACCGGTGATGTAGATGTCTTTAGCCGCATCAGTCAGGACAAGCGTATATGATGCGGTTTTTGCGTTCTGTGGAAGGCCGAGATAACCAGCAGAATCGGCAAACGTGCTGTCCGGTGTGATGCTTCCGGCAAATGTCGGCGAACTGATCGAAGGAGATGTTAGCGTCTTGTTTGTCAGGGTTTGGCTTGCTGAAAGGGAAACAACAGCCACGCCGCCCACCTGAAGGCCAACCGAGAAATTCGCCGTGCCAGTGCCGAACGTGGTCGTACCGGATGCCAGCGTTACCGAGGTTGAACCAAGCGTCAGAGCGCCATCAATGTTGACAGCGCCGGTAAAATGCCCGGTTCCGGCAACGTCCAGCTTATAACTAGGGGTGCATCCAATGCCGAAATTGCCGCTTTGATCAAGCCGCGCTCGCTCACCACCAGAAACGCCGTAGTTATTCGTTCCGAAAACAATGTAACTGCTGGACGATGACGCCCCCGCCACGTTGTTAAACGAGATATAAGCGCGTGTCGGATCGATGGGATCGCTTGTGGTTGGTGCACCAATCGTGCGCGTTCCCGTCGCGTTCTGCGCAAGGCCCGACAGCGTGACATTGCCGCCGATGCTTGCTGAAGCTGCCGAAGCCGCACCCGTTACCGACAGCGCACCCGTTACCGTTGCCGTGGTTCCGTCGTCTGACACGATAGACGCAGCAAGAGCCGACGCGCCTTGTTTTACCAGCGCGTTAGTTGTCAGCGCAGCAGATAGGCCAGTGCCACCCGATGCAACAGCAAGCGGGGACGTTCCGGCGAGGAAGTTTTGCAGGCCGGAGGAGAACGAATTGCGGATTAGTGCAAGTGTGGATCTCGCCGCGTTGTTCAAATTCGCCGCAGGGCAATTTTCCGCGATGCTAATTCCGTCGACCGTCACGTTTGACGAAGGGGTTGTCGACCAGTCAAAAAGGGTGCCGATGGTAGCCTCCTATGGGCAATAAAAAAGGCCCCCGAAGGAGCCTTTGCGTTTTGTTTGGTTTGGGGTATGATGGGGGGATGAGTATCGGCTGGCTAATGTTCTGGAAGGCCCTAATCGTTTCCGCATGGGCTACGATTAAGGAACGTCGCCAAAAGCCAGACGGTTAATTACCCGACATATATTCGATGAACGGCGCAGCAGCGGCGGAGCCGAAATATCCGTTCTTTGCCCGGATCATTTGGCCAAGTTGGCGGACGTTATCAGGCCGATCCATAAGCGCAGCATTCAGAGCCTTGGTGCCGGTCTTGGAGTAGGCGCCGGAAGCCAGAAGGGCCAAAGCGCCTGCTGCGGTCAAGGCGTTGTTATCCGTCGATTGACCGCTAGCAATGCCGCCCGCGCCCAAAAGTGCAGTCACATAAGGCGCGACGTTGTTAACGCCCGTTGGCGGTATCTTATTAGGCAACACCGCCTGCATATCCTGCTGAAGCTGGAACAGCGGAGACTGCGCCAGTTTGCGAGCGCCGCCGCCTTCTAGCGCGCCCGTGTTCTTCTGCATGGCCTTACCCAACTGCGCCGGGGTGAACACATAGCCATCATTCATGCCCTTTAGCGTTGCGTCATCAAGAACCGACAGGCCACGATTGATGGCGTTTGCCTTCTTGAGTGCCGCAATAGCCCCAGGAGCCTGCCGAGCCGTAAGGCCGATAAAGGCATCATTTGCACTATTCAGCGCATCAGAAACGCCCGAAGCCGCAGGATCGGGGCTAAGCCCGGTTGCCGCCTTCTTGTAAAGGCGCGATTGGCTTTGCAGCAGGCGCATTGCATCCTGTGCCTGCTTTCCGGTTATGGAATCGCCACCCTTCAAGATAGGCTGCAACTGCTGCTGCATGATGGTCTGATAGTCAGCCCTCCCGCGCGCCGCGTCCCATGCCTTGCCGGATTCCGCTGCATTCGAGAACTGTTCGGCAAACTTGGGATCGACCGGCATATTTACGCCGTCAACCGCTTTTGAGTAAGCCGCATTCTTTGCGTTTGCCAACTGGTCCGCCGCGTCAATTCCGTAGCCGGTGATTGGCGTGCCGCCTGATACGGTATTGAATGCAGCGTTATTGCCCTGCACCAAGCTATCATAACGGCGAGCATTCAGGTTCGGGGAAATATGCGGATTGTTAGCCAGCATATCCTCAAGACCGGCGACAAGGCTTTTCCCGCCGTTGTCAGTGGCGCGAGCGCGCATAATTCCGCCCGGCGTCAACGTTATTCCAGCCTGACGCAAACGCGTTGCAATCGGGCTTGAGGTAACGCCTGTTAGGCCCCTGCCGATAGCGGCCCCACCAAGTTGCCCGAGGCTAGAGCCAAGCGCAGCGGCACCAGCGCCGCCAAGCGGATCGCTATCGACAATCTCGCCCCGCCCTGCACCATAAGCCGTGTCAGTTGCGGTCTGGCGAAGTGCATTCTTGAGTGCGGTATTTTCCAGAATGCTAGGAGCGTATGCTTCCGCAGCCTTGGCCGCATATTTACCCATCTTGTTCGTGGCAAGGATAGCGCCGCCAATTTCGCCAAGCGGTTCAGCGCCCCGCGTGTAATCAGAGCCGCGCCACGCAGAAAATCCAGCCGGGTCAAGGGCTTCAGGAATGCCGAACGATGCTGCATTTGCAAATCCGCCAGCCGCAGCAGCGGGAGCGCCGCCTGTAAAGCGCTGCCATGCTGTATTATCAACCGTCTTGAGCGGCGGGTTTACCGTGCTGCCCTTATAATCGGGATGCGCCTTCAGGTAGCCCTGCATATTGGAAATATCGGCAGGATTGACGCTGTAAGCGGACATACCGCGTTTTGCCAATTCCTGATTTATCTGGTCGCCAGACATACCAGAGCGCACCATGCCGTCCATAAGCGCGGCTGCTTCGTGGTCGTATTCCTGACGCTGCGCCGGGGCAATGATTGCGCCGGTTGACCCCTTTAGGCCCATGCCGGAATCTTGATTCCACGGCGAGGGGTTAGGCCCACCACCGCCGCCCGGTCCGGCAGGACCACTAGGGCCATTTGGCCCACCAATCCCGACAATAGGCGGTGCATTGTTGCCGCTATCGATCACGCCATTACCACCGGGACCAAGGGCGCTAAACACCGCTTGAGCGTGAGGCGTCATAAATTTAACGGGGTCTGCTTCCGTCCCCATCCCTTCATGATACGCCTGCTGAAGCGACTGTAGTCGGCTATCAAGCAGCTTTACGCCCATTTCCATGGCGGCGCGGAACTGTTCGGGAGAGCTGGACGAACTAAGGGCAGACTTCCAAGCCTCAATACCCTTTTCAGAGCCTGACGCGCCACGGAAAGCCCGCTCCATTTCGTCAACCGTCGCCTGCTGCGCAAGGCCGTAAGCCTTCATTGCAGGATCGCCCATCATGCTACCCGCCGCATTAGCGACGCTGTTCCACGGGGTGAATGAACGATTATGCAATTTCTGCGATGCGTTCCACAGTTCCCCCATGTGGCCGAGAACGGTTTCCAGCGATGTAATGTTCTGACGCGACTTGCCGCTTGCAAAGTCTTTCGCTGTAGCCATGCGACGGACAGACGAAGCTGCGTCCAGCGTAGGGTCAAACTGAGTTGCAGCGCTTAGCAACTGCTGAACAGCGGGCGAGCGTAGTGCGGCGGTATTAGGCCACGGCATCCGGCCCTCTGCGATCATGCGGACCTTGGCCGCCATGTCAGGCGTCAGGGTCTTGAGATACTCATCGCCGGTTTTGGTTGTATCGCCAGGAGCCGGGGCTATGTTATCCTTCGGAGTGCCGTCTTTGTTGTGCGTGGCGTTGAAGTCCGCAATGCGCTGCATCCGCAGAATGTTTTCGAGTTGCGCGGCAGTTACAGCCGAATTACCCCGCGCCCTTGCGTTGGGGTCTGCCGGGATCGCAATCGATCCTTGCTGGCCTGCGGGGCTATCAAACTGGTCGTAAATGTTGCCGGGTCCAGCCATTAAAATCCACCTCTAATCGCGCCCATATTGCGGGCGATATAATCACGGGTTTCCTTGGGGGCATGGTTGAGCCAGCCATCGCCATACTGCGACACGGCGCGGTCAACGTGACCCGGCCCCCAATTGTAAGCGCCCCACATTTTCGGGAGATTGCCATCGTAACGGTTTTGCATGGCGCGGCGGTATTCCTTACCCACCCGCAAGTCATCTTCAGGCGTTCCGTTGGAAGGCGCGATGCCGAAGCCGGGATTCGCAGCGGTCCCCGGCATTACCTGCATAAGCCCCCTAGCGCCCTTAGGACTAACCGCACTGGGATTTAGGCCGCTTTCCGATTGCGCTGTCACATAATCAAGGCGGTTGCCGTTAACGAAAGCCACCCGACGCGGGCTGCGTCGGACCTCCAAGATACTGCTGCGGGTCGATGCCAAACTTGCTCTTGAATTGGTCAGCTGTTTCAGGATGCGCCTTCAGCATTGCGATGGCATCAGCCGAGGGAGATGGTCTATCCCAAGGCAATGGCTGGCTAGGCGGATACATCCACCGATAACCCGTTTCAGGACTGCCGACCAAGTTGCCCTGTCCGGATGCTTCCCTAGCAAGAATGCCACGGGCGATTTGCTGACCTTCCGGGCTGCTAGGATCATAGCCCGCAAGCCGGATATGGGCGGAAAGAGCATCTTCCTTGGCAGGGCCAAAGTCAGTGACCTTTGCAAGGCCGTTCATGACCAAAGATTGCTGATTCTGCGAAAGTCCAGAATTGGAAAGTGCGGATTGCCTTGCGGCCAACGCCGCCTGCGTCTTGCGTTCCTCATTGACCTTTTCTTGCAGGTCCAGCATGGCGGGCATATAAACCGGCTTTGCACCACCAGCCACCGCCAGACCGTCGCCAATTGTGCCAAGGATCTTCCAGAACGCCCCGCCGCCGTTGTTAGGCTTTGCCTGCGGTGCAGCGGGAGCCGTTACGGCAGGGATGCCCTGCGGCCCCACGTTTAGCATATTGTCCGCTGCTACGCTTCCGCCAGCACCCGGCGATTGCATGACGCCGTTCCATCGATACGGAGCATCCCAATAGTTATTCATCAGCGCGCCTCAATCTTTGAATAATCTACAGTTGCGTAACCTGCGACAGTCGGACCAAGCGCCCACGGACGAAGCGCCGCGACTTCATCGGCCATCACACCTTGATGCCTGTTATCGCCCCATACGTAACGCCAAGTGTACAGGCCCAGCCCGTCCTCAAGTTCCCCGACCTTTTCAATGTCGCGCTTCAGGCGACGGTCAGAGAAGAACTTACCCACGCCACCAGCCGAGCCAATGCCGCCAGCAAGCCCGCCAAGAGCCGTGCCGACGCCGCCCAACAGACCGTTCGAAGTCTGCTGAGTGCCACCGTTAAACAGCGTGCCAAGTGAGTTATTGTAAGCCTGCATACCCGTGTAAGGCAGGCCAGCGCCGACAGAGGCCGTGTTGATAATTTCAGGCAGACCGCTGTAAGAAGCCTGATTGAATTGCGGGATCATGCCCGCCGCCTGGAACAGCGGATTAAGCCCCTGATAGCTTGCCGCGTCCAACTGCGAACCAGCCTGTGCCGCACCCATTGCCTGATTATAGGTCGTGTTATTGAGGCTTGACGCCGTGTTCGCGGTGTTGAGATAGTTGTTCAGCGAATTGGTGTTGATGCCCGAACGCGCCTGTTCGTTCTGCCCGATAGCGCCCGCCAGAGCGATAGAATTGTTAATACCGTTATTGCCAAGAGCAGTCTGTGCGCCCGTGAGCGCGGGAGCAAGGCCCGCCATAGCGTCCATGCGGCCCATCTGGTTGTTATAGTCGTTATAACGAAGGTTGCCTTCACTGTCCGCAAGAGCCTGTCCAAGCGTTCCAGAGTGAGCGCCTGCACCATACCGGCCCGACATTTCAAACTGACTGTTGACGTTGTTAGTCGTATTGCGGTTTGTCTGGTCAATGATGTTTTGCAGGTACGGATTGCCCTGAAGGTATTTACCCCCGAGAACGTCCTTTGAATAGCCCTGCGCCGCGTCCAAGTTGTCATTGTGACCGCCTGCAAAAGCCTGACCGGGAATCAAGCTACCGAGAAGCCCCGATACCCCGCCAAGAGCGTTACCAGACCCCAACTGACGCGCCGCATAGGGCATTGCTGCCGAAGCTGCGTTAGGGCCACCAACCTGACCGAACAGACCCTGAGCCAGCCCGCCGACTTGCTGAGAAAGGCCTTGCCCGTTGGCATAGGAATTATTGGCTGCATTTGCGAGGCCGGGAAGCATGTTTGTAAACGCATTCGACAGGCCCATATTACTAGCCGCCGTCGCGTCGTACTGCTTCTGAAGGTTAGGCATCATCGCCTGAGTTTGCGCCGTAAGCGCTTCAAGCCCCGGCTGCGCGGCATTGTAAACGCCGGTCGCATTGTTCGCCGCAGACTGCGCAATAGGCTGCGCCCACTTCTGCGCGCTGCCGGATTCGGATTTTGATCCGCCGCCCATTCAAAGCCTCTTTTCGTAAAAATGCAGGGTGTCTTGCCCCGCCTGTTGCCAGCCCAATCGTTTTGCTATCGGCCACCAGCCTTTGCGCCCCTGACTTATCAGGAAGTCGCAATCGTTAGCCCGTGCCCAATCGCAAATCATAGCCTCAAGAGGCGGACACCATTCACGATGCCGAACCCCTGCGATGTGCATTAATTCAGCCTGCCCGCCGACAAGCATTCTAGTCGTTGCAACCCCGATGACCTCGCCTTTATCAATGGCGATCCATGCAAGGTCGTTTTCATCCCACGCTCTGAACCCACCACGCTTTGCGGCGGTATCAATCAGAGCAAGCAAGTCAGGCCATAGATGCCAGTTTTCCGGATCGGGAAGGAAACCTAGTTCCAGCTTCCCGGTGTCGGTGTCACTGTTATCCATGTTCCCGTACTCGTTACGTTAGACCACGTTCCGCTTGCCGCCGTTGCGCTGGTCCAGGAGCCACTTGCCGCAGCATCCGAAGCCCACGAACCAGAACCAGCCGCGTCACCCGTCCAAAGGCTATTTGAAAGCCGCGAACCCGGACCAACCAAAGCACCAGAGGCAACGTGATTGACCCGGCTAATCCGCGCCGCCGAGCCGACAACAATCGAACCTTGGCCAAGCAGTTGTCCAACCGCCGACATCGACCGGAACCGGGTAGAAGCACCCGCAACCGACGAACCCTGTCCAACGAGTGAGCCAGTGGCTTGATGGTTAGGCGTCTTGACCGCCGCGCCTGCGACAGTTGACCCCTGACCCGTCAGAACGCCGCTTGAATTATGCGTATTGCCCCGGTTCGCAGCACCACTAAGCGAGCCAAGTTGACCCGTTAGAGCACCCGTTGCCGAGAATGTACGGAATCTGACAGAATTGCCTGAAACCGAGCCAATCTGACCAACCAGCGAACCAGTTGCAGCGTGAGGCGTATTGTGATTTGCAATACCGGCAACAGAGCCGATCTGACCAACCAGCGCGCCCGACGATGCGAACGCCCTGAACCTTGCCGACGTACCGGCAACAACTGCACCCTGTCCGACTAGCGAACCCGTCGCGTTATGCGTGACAACGCCAGCAGCCCGCGCCGCAGTGCCGTTAATTACCGCGCCAGCGCCCGTCAGAGCGCCTGTAGACGCGAAAGCACGGAACCGGGAAGCTGAACCGCTAACAGAGCCTAGTTGCCCTGTAAGCGACCCTGTGGCCGAATGAGCGGCATTGTAGACCGCTGCACCCGAAACAACGGAACCAGGGCCAACCAGCGCGCCAGTTGATGCAAAGGCCCTAAAGCGGTTTGCACTGCCCGAAACTGAGCCGAGTTGGCCGATTAGCGCACCAGTTGCGTCGTGGCTGACAGCAGACGTGTTACGCCCTGCCGAGCCGACTACGGAACCGATTTGACCCGTCAGAGCGCCCGTCGAAGTGTGCGGGATATTATGAACCGCAGACCCGACAACCGACCCCAACTGGCCAACCAGCGCACCGCTAGAAGCGAATGCCCTAAATCTGCTTGCAGAGCCTGCTACAGAGCCAATCTGACCCGTTAGCGCACCAGTGGCGGCAAAAGCCCTGAACCTATTGGCAGAGCCGGAAACAGAACCCAACTGACCGACAAGCGCGCCGGTTGCGTCGTGACTTACTGCACCAGATGCACGAGCAGCCGAACCAACAACAGAACCAATCTGCCCGACTAGCGAACCTGTCGAAGCAAAGGCCCGGAAACGGTTAGCAGAACCGGCAAGAGTAGTCCCAGGACCGACCAAGGCCCCGCTAGAGGCGTGAACGACCACATGGGCCGCACTGCCCGCGACAGTGGAACCTTGACCCGTAAGCGCGCCCGAAGCGGCATGGGTAATAGGACCACCGGCAGAAACCGTTAGCGTTGTGCCGAGTGCATCAAAGCCTAGCGGGGAAAAGCCGACCATTCGTTATTCCCCGATAGCTGAACGGCAGTGGCCCTTGCCAATTACCGCGTCGATTATCCTTTCGAGAATGAGCGCCCACCACTTGCCAGCAACAGCGTGACGCCCGACGCTGCTACTGATCGTCTCATCCTCAGAACCGCCGAAAAAGGCGTTTCCTAATTGGTCAAACGCTAAAGCCACGCGCTTGAAATAGCTTTTCACTGCCAGACCTCAATCGCCGTCCCTGAAGGAAGCAAGCCAGCCTGTTCCAGCGCGTACAGATCGGGGAAAGACTGCTCCATAAGCACTTCCTGCGCAGCAAGGCCCCGCGCCATCGAATAGGCTAGTGATGGATTGGCAACAGCCGCAGCCCAGACAATGCCGAACCGTTGCGGCCCGATCTTGTCGAGAAATTGCAGCGCGGTCATTGATGTTGGCTGATCGTAATTATGAAGCCAGTAACCATCTGGGACCGTATCGCCTTCCCAGTTGCCGCAGCAAGTTCCGGTAAAGTCGTATAAAAGCCCCATCATATCAGAATGCCCCTATGATGATGAAGCCGTCGCCACCCTTGCCGCCCGCGCCGCCGGTGACGCCAGCGCCGCCGCCGCCGCCGCCTGAACCCCATCCACCGGGGCCGCCTGCGCCTGCCGTACCCGCTGCGCCCGCAGTGCCGCCACCACTGCCACCAGACGTAACAAGCGGCGAAATACGCCCTTGGAAAATATCGATATGTATATTGTGGCCAAATCCAGCGCCGCCCTGCGTTGACCCACCAGCAGCGCCACCAGGGATCGCAGGCCACGGCCCTGAAACCGCGATGTTCCCACCCGCAAAATCGGTATTTGCAGCAGGGGTAGAGCCGCCACCAGCACCCCCGGTTGTGGGCGCTGTTGTAGTTGGTGGCGTGACTTGCCCGCCTGCGGCACCTGTAATGGCACCAGCAGCAGTGCCAGCCTGACCGGCCACAGTGGTAACAATACCTAACGTCGCCATTGGCGGATTAGTCTGCGCTGTGCCTGCTGTGCCTGCCGTACCCGCCGCAGCCGATCCTGCGCCACCACCAGAACCGCCTGCTATGTTTACAAGCGTATATTGCGTTGTTGTGCTAGGTGCGGTGCAAACAAATGTAGATGTTCCTGCCGTGCCTGCCGCCCCTGCTGCAACAGCCGCGCCGCCGGAACCGGGGCGAACGTAAATGACATCCGGCAAAAGAAATGCCGGAACCATTATTCTAACATTCCCGCCCGAACCGCCACCTCCACCACCGCCGCCTGCCGTGCCTGCTGCGCGAGTGAATCCACCACCACCCCCGCCTCCAGATGCTTGCGCAAAAATATAAATCCACGAACAACCCGCAGGCTTAATCCACGTCTGAAACCCGCGCGTTGTGGTTACGTCCTGCTGCGGTGAGAAGAACGTCCAGTTCGTTACGCCGTCAGCGGGAAGGCCGGGAAGCCACATTAGTATTTGCCCCCAACCGCAAGCACGGAATAACCCGTAGACGCGCCCGTAGCAGTACCGAAGCCGATGCAGAGGCGATAACCAGCAGGCAGTATCTTGCGGATCGGGATCACAACGTCGTTTTGTGCGTTCGTGGTGGATGAAGTGATTGCACCAAGCGTTGCTTCAGCAAGCAGCATCATGTTGCTGGTCGTGTTGGTCGTTCCCGCCGTGTATGACCCGTTTGCCATGTGCAGGAAGATGCGCGCCACAGTCGCAGCCGTTGAACCGATGGGCTTGAGTATCACATGGTCAACCCATCCGCCTTCAGTCGTGTCAGCCTGAAAGAATGACAGCACGTTCACGCCCGTTCCGTCAGTCGTAGAAGCGGTAAGGTTGCTTGTCTGGATGCCCTGAAGGTCGCCAGTGCGCGAGTAAATGGGATTAGTATTCGCTGCCATGATTACCTCAGAGAGTTACAGCGCCGCGCGCAATTGGAAGGGAAGCGCCAGCGCTTGAAGCCGACAGGTCAGACGATTCAGGCGCAATAAACACCGTGGAAGTGCCCGACAGTGAAAGCGTCGCTTGGCTGTAGGTCGTGCCGTTCCATGACGTTTCACGCGCATCGCGTGTCAGCGTCAGGCCATTGCTTGAGATAAGCCCCTGACCGTATGCGAAGTTACCGCCCGACGTGATGAAGTAGGTCACAATGCGGTTGCCTAATTCGCTCAACACTTCAGCAGGCGCGAGGCAGTCGCCGTTGGTCGCATCCCGAACGCCGGTAGACGGTAGCGTGAGCGCCCCCGTTCCAGTGGTGCTGGTGGTGCAGCGGATGCGTTCAGCGAATGCCACATCGCCCCCCTGTTAACCGTGCGTCAGCGTGGCCGACGAAATGGTAACGGTGTTGCCGCTGGTGATAGTCGTGGTGCCCAGGATGACATCCGTGCCCGAGGTGCCGACCGTCAGACCGCCGACGATGACCGTGCCAGCGTTGTTGCGGATTTCAGCCAGCGCCGCCGTGCCCGATGCCGAAGCCGTGACGCTCGAAGCGCTGAACGGGACCGTCAGGACCGAACCCGAAACACCCGAGGTAACAGCGGTTGTGACGGTGAAGGTTGCCAGAACGCCGGTTGCGCCAGACAGTGCCGACGTACCGATGACCAGCGTGCCGGTTGTGGCCGAGCCGGTTGCGACGGCATCGGTCAGCGATGCGATACGATCCGCAACGCGCTGCATACGAGCCGTCTTGAGTGCTGCGAGGTAGGTGACTGCCATGCTTAGGCGTCCTTCTTGCTACGTGGCTTTGCGCGGGTCTGGGCCGGCGCGTCTGCCTCGAATTTCGTGTGGATTGCGGGATCGAAGTCCTCGGCATTGATCAGGACATGATCGCCCTGATCGTCGCCCCAAGGCTTGACCTTGATTGTCTCGCAAGCGCTCATCTGCTGCCCTCCTTGAAGTGGGGCGGGACCGAAGCCCCGCCCCGATCAATCAGCCGAGGACGATGGCGGCGAACTCTTGGTTCACGCCCTTGAAGCCCCAGGCACAGTGCAGTTCCCAAGAGGTCTGGCCGTACTGCGCGATCTCAGCCAGCATGTAGGTCATGCCGAACTGATCCGAGATCGGCATGGTCTGGATCGTCGGGTTCGGCGTGAACAGCGGCGGGCGGATGACACCAACGCAGGCCGAACGCTCGAAGGCGAGGTTAGGCGTGAAGTTATTGCCGATGGTCAGCGCGGTTGCCGAAGCCGGGAGAGCCTGACGCAGACCCGGAGCCGCAATCGTGATGGTGCCGGGAGCCGCAACGCCCGAGGTCACGACGTACTTGTTGGTGTCGCCCGCGAAGGTGATGACGTCGCCAGCAAGGATCGTGCCCGAGCCGGTGATGACCGGGATCGAGGTCGTGCCAACCGCGAAACCAGCCGCCGACGAGGTGTAGAGCGTGCCGGTGCCCTTGGTGACAGCCGAGATCGCAGCGGACTCGCCCATCTGGAACCCGAACTGACGCAGCAGGTTGCCCGAGCGACGTTCGGCGTCCGAGCCTGCCTGATAGGCCTGCTGGATGATGCCAAGGTTGCGCAGAGCAAGGCCGGCGTTGGTGTCACCTACAAACTGAAGATCGGCCAGCGGTGCGCCGTTGTCCTGCAGAATCTTGCGCGCATTGGTCAGCGCGGAAAGGTCCGAGGCGAAAGGCGTGGTGCCGGCTGTACCATAAGCACGCGAGGCGGCGACGCGAAGAGCGGAAACCGCATCGACTTCCATCAGGTTGCGAAGCGTGCGCATACCCTGGGCGACCATCTGGCGCACCCATTCCTTGTCGTCCGCGCCGTTCTGAAGGCTGCGAAGCTGTTCGCCGGTCAGGTTCCACGACACCTTCTTCGACGCGGTGATCTGCACGCCGATGGTGGTGGCAGTGGCGTCAGTGCCCGACGAGGTGGTCGCGGCGGGAGTGAAGTCCGAAGCGCTCGCAACAGGAGCGATGGGGACGGTCACAGTGTCACCCTTGGCGACGCCCTTGTCGTCGAACGAGGTGTTGATGGCTGCGACGACGCCGAAAGGCTCGTTAGCAACTTCCTTGGCGGCGCTGAACAGAGTCGGTGCGAGTGCGGTAAGCGTGTTTGCCATGTTGGCATACTCCGAGAATAGGTTTTGGGGAAACCGAGAGCCGCCTAGCTGCTCTGATCGGGTTCGGTCCTAGACCGGAGTGAAGCGCGACCTAGTCGCCTTCATTGCGTGAAATGTTCATACTTTGCGCGAAATGTCAATAGAGGGGCGGCGTGAATGAACATGCCGCCCCTCGTTTGATTAGGCTTGGTTGATCAGGCTGCGTCCGCGATCTGATAGCCCTCGGCCATGCGTGCGGCGCGATCCTTGGCGCTGAGTGCTGAGAAGTCGGCGCTGGTCATGGTCTTGCCGGATTCGCCACCGCGACCGCCATTCGCACCGCCGCCGCCGTTCATCGGTGCCGAAATGAAGTGCTTGCCCTCATCGCCCGCAGCCCATTCCTTGACGGCTTCTGCGAGAGGCTTTCCGCCAAGCTGGGCAACGCGATTGTCGCCGTCCAGCGTGACCTCGACGCCCGACGCCAGCATTGCCATTGCAGCCTTCTGGTGGACAGCATTTGTCACCCCAGCCGCGGCCAGTTCCGCGCGCAGGCCGTTCTCGACGAGCAGTTTGCGCGTGTAACCGGATTCAGCCTCAAGCGCCTTGGTTGCCGTCTCAGCCTGCTTGGTGGCATCGCGCACCTGCTTTTCCGCCGTGGTCAGTTTGGCGCGCAGGGACTCGACCTCGGATTCCAACGCGGCGAAGTCCTCCGGCTTGATTTCCTGCGTCTTGCGCAAGTCGGTCTTGAGCCGCTTGTTATCGGTCAGCAGTTCCTCGTTCTTCGCCTTCAGGCCTGCGACTGCCTCGTCGATCATGGCCTGAATCTCTTCTGCGGTTTTGGGTTCGCTCATGGGTTCTTCTCCTCTTGGGTTAATGGGTCTTCAATTCATCAAGCGTCAGTTCGCGCCCCGTCCCCGAGATCAGGTCGCGCACCGTGATCTTGCCGGCGCGGAACAGTTCGGCGCGCTTCTTGCCCAGCGTCCTGTCGATGAACTCAGGCGATTGGCGCTTGAGAAAATCACCGAACGTCGTCTTAGCGTCGATCTGGCCCATCGATGACGCGCGGGTTCCGGCGTCGGTCGGCTCGGGAATGTCGAGGCCGATGTCTGTGAAGGTCTTGGGTATCACGGACAGGATGCAGCGGTCGTTCCAGTGGATCGGCGGTGCCATGAACTCGACCTTGGTGCCCTTCATGGGTTTGCCGTCCAAGTCCCAAGCCTGATGATCGAGCGCGGCACAACGCGGGCAGGTGTGCCCGTCCAGAGTTGCCAGCCAGCGCACCCCGGCAATCAGCCGCGCGTTCTTGCGATAGGTGGCAAGGCGCGCTTGGTTTGCCGCGGTCATGACGGAGGAATGGACGAGCGCTCGGGCATTGCGGCGCGAGACGGTCATGATGCCAGGTTCTGCGCCCTTGCCGACGATGCGTTGCACGATCCGCGCCTGACTTTCGCCATTCACGATGCCTTGCCGGACCTGCGAGGCGAACTTGAACGCGGTGTCATCCGATTGCCGCGCCCACCAATCGCGGGAAGGTGCGCCGTCGATCATGACCATGCGTGTCAGGCTGGCGAGGCGTGCGGCGCTGGGCGTGTTGACCGTCACACCGTCAGGCAATCCGCCACCGATGATGTCGCGCGTCTGTTCCGCCACCACGACCGCGAGGCCATAGGTGTCTGTGGCTGTCGATGCTTCGTCATAGCGACCGGCAATGGCCTTGTCCGCAGCGTTGATCAGTTCCTGAATCTGCGCCTTCTTCGCTGCCGTCAGATCGACCGAGCCGAGCATGGCGCGCAGATCGGCCTCAAGGTTGCGCATGATCTCGTCAACCGCAGCCTGTTCACCCGCCGAAAGCCTCAGAATCTGCAAACTGTGGCGAAGGATCGCGTCTTGGAGGTCGATCTCGCTCATTCCTCGATCACCGCCCTGATCTTGCCGGTGACGATGCGCGTCTTGTAGAACTCACCAATCCTGATCGGATCACCAGCATCGTCGAACTCACACAGGACCGCCCAGCCCTCGTCCATGTCATAACCCAGCACGCCGCGCGGCATGTCCCCGTCGACGAACACCTTGATCAGTTCGCGAACCTCTCTCGGCAGATCGTCCTTGGGGACAACACGGCGCGGCGCTTGGGTCATGCAGCTTGCGCCGGAACAACAGGCGCAGGCATTGACGGCATGGTGTTTTCGACCTCGGCCTGATGCTCGTCCAGTGTCTTGCCGCCGTCGATGATGTCGCCGCGCTGGAACATGTCGAACAGTTCCGCCTCGGACAGCGCACCGTTCTGCCATGCGCCGACGAGTGCGGTCAGGTCTTGCGCGGACATGGCAACCGGCGAGAACTCGCGGCTGATCTCGAACGCAACTTCGCCCGATGCGCCGGCCCATTCAGTCATGACGGTCAGAGCGCGCGTCACAACCTCCGACACCGCGATGACGATGGCCGACAGAATCGAGTTCTCGCCCATGCGCTTGATCTGCGTCGCGCCTAGCGTTTCAGCCTGGGTCGTTTCATTGGCGATCATGCGCGCACCGAGGATAGCCATGCGCTGTTCGAGCGCGAGGATGGCTTCTTTGACCGGATCAAGGCCCTTGCCCGAATATTCGAGGAACGACGCCTTGGCCTGCGGATCAGGGAACACCCAAGCTGAGGTCGAACCGATATAAAACTTCTCGCCCGCAGCCTCGGGAACGTAACCGGAGACAACCGGCGTCGGCAGTGCGGTGAAGTGCAGGCCGTGGCGGTAATCGGCGTTGATCTGATAGTGCGCCACGTTCGCGTCGATGAGGTCGATCAACGGCGGCTCGTCAGGATCGACCTCCATGCCGTTCGCGCCGATGATGTAGAACGGGATCGAGGTCATGTTGCGCCCGTTCATCATGGGCCACACCTCGGAAACCAGTTCGTCCTCGTCACGCTTGCCGATGCGGAACACGCGCTGGCGATAGAAGCCCTGCGCATCGAGATCGAGAACACGATAGCGCGCCTCTTCCTCGACCTCGAACTCGCTGACCTGAATCTGCGCGCATTCCTTCAGGACAACCATCGTCAGCACCGTCGCGCCATTCACGCGGCCAGTGCGCCAGTTGATGATCGATTCCGCCTCATAGACCTGCAACGTCGGACGCAGCCCCATGCTTTCCGCGATGACGCGCGTCAGGGTCTGCACGCCGTCCGGTGCCTGCGGATGATCGACCAGCAGACCGATGCGCCCATACTCCAGCACATCCTCGACCAGATCGCGCGCCATCGATGCCAGCGACACGCCGCCAAGGTCGATGTCTTTCATGAACGGCTCGATGCCGGCTGGCACTGTGATGGTCGGCGGTTTGCGAAATGCCATGCCGACAAGGCCTGAAATCGTCCTCCAGGTCGCATTGAAGAAGTCCGAGCGCTTCAGGCGCGCAATGTAATCTTCCTCGCCCTCGTCCTTCAGCTTGGGCAGGTAACGTTCGCGCGCGGCGTGCATGGCGCGCTGTCCGTCCACAACGTCCGAGCAGGTGTCCCAGATCGGCTTGTATTCGTCATAGTCCTTGTGAGTGGCGCGCACGCCTTTGGGCTTTTGCATGGTCAAATTCCTCCGATCTGAATCCGCTGCATTCCTCGGCCTCTCACGGGGAAGCGGTAAAACGCGAAATATCCCGCCGCGTCGTTCACATGGTCGAACCCGCTTGTCTTGTCCGGTTCGCCGTTCTTGTCGTAAGCTTGCTTCTCCAGCCCCTCGACAAACGTCGGGCAGCGGTCAGCATTGACGCGCAAACGCCGGATGCCTTCGCTGTGGATTAACTGGTTCATAGCAAGGACGCGATCCTTGACTGCCGGATTTGACGGCGCAGACAGAACCGTAAAGCGTGCATTTCGCAACAGTGCGAGATCACTTTCTGACGCATTTTGCGACTTGCGATTGCCGCCCGATGCGTCGGGGTAGATGAAGATCGCATGCCCCTGATAGCGCGCCTTGATCGCCGCGATCATGGCTGGGGTGTCGAGCAGCCCTGTCAACTCGTCCACAGCATAGGGGAGGCCGTCACGGATGACGAACGTGACCGCAGCCATCTTGCCGACGTTGAAGTCAAGGCCGAGGTGCAGTGGTTCGCTCGGCATTTCGACGGCGTCTGTGCCGTTCAGCGCGCGGTCGAACTCGGCATAGACCGAGCCTGATGTGAGGTTGACGAACTCGCCAAGACTGTACGCCTGAAGCTGCGCTGATGGGTATGTGTTCTCAAGCGTCTTGAGATAATCAGGGGGTAGGAATGGGTTTGACGACGTCGGCGCGCGGATCAATTCATATCCTGGGCGAAGTTGCCTCCCGAATGTTTCATACATCCATCCAAAGCCTTCGGGTGTTGAAACTGCGCCGACGGTGTTGGGTTTGCCATCAGGCTTTTTCTGTCGAGCGCGGCCAAGCATCTTGTGCCAGACCTCCGTCGCCTGAGCAGGACGCAATGTGTCTGCCTCGTCAATGACGGCGTCCGCAACCTCGAAACCGACAAGGCGTTCTGGATTGTCACCTGATCGGAATATGACGCTTGAGCCGTTCTCAAGATCAAGGATCGATGTCCCCTTGTTGAGTGAATATCTGATACCCCATTCATCGAGAAGGTTTGTAAACCGAGGCCAAGCGATAAGGCGGACGAGGTCGAATGTCGGCTCAACAAAGGCAAAGTTCATGCCGTCATATTGCAGTGCCAGCATCAGCAAGCGCACTGCGCCAGCCTGAGACTTCCCCGCTCCGTATCCGGCAACCATCCCCGGGTGAATGGCATCCGAGAAGACAAAGCGCTCTTGCGGCTCAGTCAGGAAGATGTCCAGTTCCTGCATCAGAGCAATAGCACCCGCTTGTCGCCCTTTTCAGCATTGTCCACCGCCCAAAGTGGCCGAAGATTTGTGAAGTGATGCAGCGCAATCACCTCATCCTCAGTCTTTGCTGTCGAAATGGGGATAATGTGGTCGATATGCCAATCTGACCGGTTTTCCCACGACATACCCCGCAAGAATTGGCGCTCGATGTGTGCTGAGAACTCAGCAAACGAACATCCGAGAATTTCCGATACCCTGTTCTTCTTGGTATATCCGTTCTTTATGAGGCTTTGCCTGATTGCAGATCCGATCCTTTCACCAAGCGCATATATAGGATCACGCTCTCGTCTGCGTTTCTCATATATGCGCTGATGCTGGCGCGCGGCGCCTGGGTTCGCCTTGTTCCAAGCGGTGTTTGTTTGCCGCTTGCGTTCCCGGTTATGGGCGCTCCAATTTCGCGCCCTTGCCTTGATGCGCTCACAGTTCGCCTCGTAATATGCGGCGTCCTTTTCGCGAAGCGCATCCCTGCCAATCACTGCGCGGTGGCGTGCCGTCCGGTCTTTTGATGCCTGCGCAATTTCTGCATCCGTGGCGTATTTGGCTCTGCGTTGCGCTGCGATAGCATCGCGGTTGGAATGATAATTACTGGACGCTTTGATCCTTGCGCATTCCATACAAGCACCGCTTGACGTCCGCCGCTTGGCGATATGTCCATGCTTGCATGGCTGCGCATCGAAATAGTGCGCCATCCCTCTCAGGCGCGCTTCGTCCCGCATGACGACCTCAAGCATCAGGCGACGCCCTCTTGACGGTAAACACAAACGACCGACTTGTGACGTTGACCTCGGACGGCGCATTAAACCCGTGCATGGCGTTCAGTTCTTTGACTGCACCCGTCATACCTGCCGCCTGCTGCTGCACTTCTGCAACTTTATAAGCGTTTATCAATGCTTTGACGCTGTTTTCTCTCGTCCAAAGTGATTGCGCGACCAGTTCTGAGCGCAACTCTTCGACCCTTTGCGCAACCTTAGCGTCGGCTAGCATCTTCGATGCATTGACATTGATGCTCTCGGGCTTGCTGTTTTCGGCGTTGTAGGATCGCCGGTAAGCCTCCGATGCGTTGCCCGTTTCGACATAAGCGAGACAGAACGCTTCTTGCTTCTGAGTAAGACTAGCCATCATTACTCTCCATTTGCCAGATTCCGCCCCTCTGAGCGCGTCCACGACCTTTTACCCTGTCCGTGTACCTTCGCGCCACAGTCGCGCTGTACGAGCCGTTTCTGCTCACTATCGCGGCCCATCGTTCCCGGTCGGTGATCAACAGGCAGAACGGTCACGACCGCGCCGTTCTCGATGACCACCCGCTGACCAGTGCCGAGCCTGACATACGGCGCACCAAACAACGCCGCCGCTTGGATCGATGGCTTGGACAGGATCGCGCGCACCTCGTCGTCGGGGAGGTTATCGACGCGCTCTTGAAAACGTTGGATGGCGTGGCCGGTGATGTGGATCATATACGCCCCCAGAACTTGAGGTTGTCGCGGATCAGTTTGGCCGACGCGTCTGGATATTCCCCAGCCTTGAACTTGGCGCGGATCGTATCAACCGGAACACCCAAGGCGATGTCAGCAAGTGCCAGGCCATTGCCTTTACCGACCGATCTGCTGTCGATCTTGGGGCGGATTTCGGAGAACAGGTCCATTACGCCTGTTCCTGCCAAAATGCGGTTTGTTCCTGCCAATTTTGCGCCGTAGGAACGCTAAAAAACGGCGGATTTCTGCGGGTTTCAGAGGTTGTTCCCACTGTTCCCACCAAGTTCCCACTATTTTCGTGGCCGGGAATTCTACGGTGGCGTCCTGTTCCTATCCTGTATGCATATTCTATAAAATTACACATATAGGTGGGAACAGTAGGAACAGGGGGCTGGAGGGCGCAGAAGTCAGCCATTTTTTCTGTTCCCATGTGGCGGGAACGGTAGGAACTGGAGGGAACAGCGCTCACAGCTTGTTCTCCGGTCGTTTCCAGCACCAGACGGCGGGAGAATTCTTTGAAATCCGCTTCTTGACCCGAACCCAGCCGCGCCGTGTCAGGTGATTGGCGACACGCATTTCGTCGATCTTGCCCTGCCTATCGATGGGCATCTTGATCGCCTCGCACAGGATCGCGCCGACGGTCATGTGATCCAGAATTGCGATTTCGGGTTCGCCAAGCCAGCGGTCGATGACGTCGCCCCATGTGTCGCTTTCCGACCTGTCGCCCTGCAGCGCCTCAGAGCGTGCGATGTGTTCGACGTCGGTCAGCCACCAAGGCTCGCCGGCCCTGTAACGTGCCACCGCCTCGGCCCATAGGTTGTCGCGCTCGTCCTTGAGGCTGCGAACCTTGACGTCGCCGCATGGCACTGGCCAGAAGCGCCGATTGCCCGTCGCGTCCTTGAGGTACTGGTGTTCGTTCGTGGTTCCGACGAACACGCAGCGCCGAGGCCTGTCGATCATGTTGGTGCCGTGGACAGGCCGGTACTGATCGACCGTCTCGGTCAGGAAACGCTTGATGTCGGTGACGTCGGTCTTCTTGAGCGCGGCGAGTTCTGCGACCTCGATCACCCACCGCCCTTGTATCGCGATGCTGGCTTCCTTGGTCTTGAAGTCCGAGATCGACGAGATCATGTGATCGCGCCCGAACAGCGCCGCGACGGCTGTCGTCTTGCCTGCGCCCTGCTTGCCCTCGAACACCAGCATGTTGTCCATCTGGCACCCAGGCTCGTAAATCCGTGCGACTGCGCCGATCATGAACTTCGCGCCGAACACGCCGATCATTTCGTGATCCGGTGCGCCCATGTAGTCGTGCAGCCAAGTATCGATGCGCGACTTTCCGTCCCATTTCAGGCTGTCGAGATAGTCGCGGACGGGGTCGTACTTGTTCTCGATGGCGTGGCGCACGACGGCTGGTTTGACGTCGTCCTTCGCTGGCTCAAACCCGACCTGCGCGCCGGCTTCCTCGATGATCAGGCGAATATCCAGAATGTCCTCGTCCTGCAGAGGCTTCCCGTTCCATTCAACTCGGCCGGAAAATTCATTGAAGCGCAGCGTGCGCCCAAGACCGGGAGCCTCGCGCAGGAACAGCAGGAGGTTGAACAGGCTGCGCCTCGGCTTGTTTCGACCGTCCTTCTGGACCTTTCCCAGCCATGCGTTCAGGGGGATTACATTTTCTGCCATCATGCCACAGCCCTCATTGCGGAAAAGGCGCGCGGAAGCTTTGCATCACGCAGGATCGCCTTGTTGATTCTGTTCGGGTCGATGCCGATGCAATCGACGTTGCGCGGCAGGTTGAACGACGACCAGCGCACCTTGTCGGGATTCCCCGAGATCAGACACCCCGGCACAAGATCGCGCTCGGCAGGAGGATTTGACCATTCCTTGCCTGCCGACTGACGCCATTCGATATAGAACCGCGCGCGCTCTTCGACCCAGCGCCGGAAAAACAGGAACGGACTGCCGAACAGCGTGCCGGTTTCCGTGTCAGCGAACCGCCCGATCAGCCCCGGCTCGACGTCCCCGAGGATTTCGACCGTGTTTGAGACGGGTTCCCATGCGACGACCTGCTCGACGCCCAGCCAATCAAGATCAACGGGTCCAAGTTCAAGCGTGCAAGGCCATGCCGCGAGGATGACATAGCGCCCCTCGATCTTCATCAGCCGGAACGGCAGGCAGGCATAGAACGCCGCAGGGTCTGTCTTGTCGATGTGGAGCGCACGAAAGACCGCGTCATGCCCTGCATCAAGGTAAAACCATGTCTTCGCGTGGCTGTCGCGATCACGCGCACGCATGATCCCGATGAAATCGTTCCAAGCCTGCAGGGACGCGGGGATCATATCAGCCCCTCCAGCGTCAGGCGGTCACGGACATCGTCAACGGACCAAGCCGCGAAGGCGATGCCACCCGCGCGCATGACAGCGTGCGCGAACTTCTTCTGGTCAGGCTTGAGGTTGTCGCGGCCAATCTTGGCGTCGATGGCGACGAAGCGCCCCTTGACGCAGGTCGCGATGTCAAGGACGCCTTTGCGCCCTAGCTTCACCGGACGCCCAGCCTTGTCGAACAATAAGCCAGGTGTATCGATCTTGATCGACAGCGCGCCGATCTCCGACAGGTAAAGCCGGATTGATCGCACAAGGTCGTCGTGGATGACGCTCACGCCGCCCTCCGACCTTGACGCGATGCCCAGACCTTGCGTGCCCAGAACTCCGGCGATTTGTATCCGCGCTGTCGTCCAAGCTGGATCAGCGCTTCAAGGCTGTTGGCGCTTCCCTGTTCGCGGAACTTGGCGCGCGGGATGGCCTTAACCTCGGTCAACGTCCCCTCGACCACCTCGATCTCGCGCGCCTTGATTGGATGGACGTACCCGCACGATGGGCATTTTGCCGCTGGCCGGTACACATAGAAGCATTCGGGACACTGGCGGATCGATACCTCTGCCCGTTCGGCGCGGCGTTTCTTCTCGCGGTCCTCAAGCGACCATTCGCGCAGGTCATCAGGCAGACCATGCACAAGCGAGTTGCCGGCATGGTCGAGGATAATCGCCTCAGCTTTCCCCGGTGCCGGTCGCAGCGCCCGCCCGACCTGTTGCAGGTGAAGCGACAGGGACTTGGTCGGCCTCAGCAGGATCGCCGCCTCGATGGCTGGAACGTCGAAGCCTTCACCGAACAGATCGGCGTTGGACAGGATCAGCGTTTTGCCCTGCCGGAATCGCTCGACGGCACCGTCGCGCATTTCCGACGTCATCGACCCGTCAACGTGTTCAGCGGGGATTCCGTGCGACAGGAACTCGGCAACGATGTTCTTTGAGTTCTCGATCCCAGCCGCGAACACCACCGCACGCTTTCCCGAGCATAGGCGCTTGTAATGGCCTATCGCGTCCCCGACGATCTGAGGTTTGTCCATAGCCTTCGCCAGAGCGCCGCGCTGATAGTCGCCGCCCGTCACCGTCACGCCCGACAGGTCGGGTGTTCCAGGAGCAAAGAGGCGGTACTTTGACAGCGAACCCTCTGCGATCAGTTCTCCCGTCTCGGGACCGCGCACCATCTTGGTGTACCAGCGACCGAGGCCCTGCCCATCGAGCCGCCAAGGGGTCGCGGTCAGGCCGAGAACCTTGGCGCGCGGGAATCGGTTGAATATCTCAGCCCATTGCGATGCGCCGATGTGATGCGTCTCATCAAAGACGATCAGGTTCGGCTCTGGCAGGTGCGCAAGACGGCGAACGATGGTCTGGATCGATGCCACCTGCACCGTTGCGGTCGGGTTCGACACAAAGCCGGATTGCACCGTGCCATGCGGGATGCCGAGCGCGTGGAAGGTGTCAGACGCCTGTGTCGCAAGTTCCCGGCGATGCGTCAGCCACCATGTCGTGTTGCCTTTTGCCGCGGCACCGTGGACGACCGTCGAAGCCGTCATCGTCTTGCCTGCGCCGGTCGGCATAACCAGCAAGACGGCGCGATGGCGGTGCGCGTAAGCCTCCCGCGTCTCGGCTATGACCTTCTCTTGGTAGGGACGTAATGTGATCATCACACCCCCTCCCGCATGAACTGCGCAACAACATCTGCATCGACCTTGGGCGGCTGTGCGCGTGCGATGGCTTTCAGGCGATCAACCGAGGCTGCAAACGCCTCGTCCTCGGCCAGCAGGATCGCACCTTGGCGCATCGCATAGACCGCCGTGGTGTGATCCTTGATCCCGACCGCCTCGACAATCACCGGGAGCGACATGTTTACCGAGCGCAAAGCAAGCATGACCTGCCAGCGGGCGCGGACATGTTGCCGGAACCGCGACTTGGACAGGATATCCGCGACCGACATGTTGTTGATGTGCGCAGCCAGTGCCAACACCCGCGCCTTGGCCGACAGATGATGCGCAAACCGCATGTCGCCGGCTGCAAGCTGGCATTCCGGTCCCGACGCCTGCGCTTCCAACGCTTCAGCCTGGGTAAGCATTCGCGTTGCCAGCGCCTCGCGTTTTGCGTTCTGGCACTTGCGGCACTTCTCATTTTCGCCGCTGAGTTCAGTGTTCTCCATCGTGCGGGGATGACCGCACTGAAACTTTGTCTCGTCCGACAAGCGCCGATCCACCAGTTCGGTCGCGCGTTTGTCGCAGGACTTGCGGAATCGGTTGCGCGTCTCTTCCTGTGCGTGGCGCAGGTTCCGGCATTGATCAACCGTCGGCGCGCGCCCCCAATGATCGAGCGTCCGCGCCCGGATCGTCGATGGGTCCGAGATATACCGTGCCAGCGCTTTCGCATATTGGAAGTGGTTCGTCGCGTAATCAGGCATCACAGCTTCTGTCGTCGGTCGGCCCATCACTTGCCTCCCAACTGAGCCGCGCGGCCCTTCTTGCCAGCCTCGGAAAGCATCCTGCGGCGTTCCTTGTCAGCGCGCTCGAACGTCCGCAGCCGCGTCGCGAAGTCCCGCATCAGCCGCGCGTCATGTTCAGCGCTCTCGGACATTTCCGCGATCTCGGCCTGCAGGTCGGCAACCTTGGCCGAGCGAAACAAGCCGGCGAGAATGAACCCGATGCCCGTCCCGAGCGCGAGTGAACCGTAAGCCACAACAAGAGGTGTCATCATTGATCTCCTATGATTTTGCGGAGTGTGGAAAGTTGGCGCATGACGTCGTCGATCCGGTCGGCTGAGGTCAGGCGTTCGGGAATGCGGCAGGCGAGATCCGTGACAGGCCGCACAGCCTCGTCACCAAAGCGCCACCAGAGCCGCAGGAACGTCACGATATTGAGGTCGTTGTGTTCGTTCTCGACGTTGCTGATGGTGTCAGCACAGCAGCCAAGTTCCTCGGCCAGACTGTCATTCGTCAGCCGATGCCGCGTTTTCAGGTCGCGGATGATGTCGGCCATCGCCGGACGGAAGGTTTTCCGCACAGGGGGGAGGACATTCCCGCCGTTCATGCGGCAAAACCCGATTCATGATGACGAACGAGGAATATCATGCGGCGTTTTCACGCGGATACAGATCGGGACGCAGGTCGTGCCGGGAGACGCCTGTCTCTCGCTCGATCAACAGGACGTATTCGGCAGGGATGATCTGCCGCCCCTTGTGTATCCACCCCCAGACAGTCGGCTGGGAGACGCCGCAGATGCGTGCCAGTTGTGACTGACTGCCGCCCGCTGCTTCGAGTGCTAATTGAAGGCCTGATATGCTCATGACCGCGACATATAGCAAAGACTATAGCCTTGGCAATAGGCAAACCGATATGGCGCGCAATCGCGATGCCTATATGATCGTCGGGATGACCGTTGGAGAGCGAATCACCGAGAGGCTGGCCTTGCTGGGCATCTCGCAGGCTGAACTGGCGCGGCGCGTGAAGATCGCGCAGCCGACGATCAACGCGCTGATCCGAGGTAATGCGACAGGGTCGAAGCACCTGCACCGGATCGCGTCGGAACTCGAAACCTCGCCAGCTTACCTGTGCGGCGAGACGGATGATCCCGTTGCCGTTGCGCCCAGGTCGTCAGTCATTGACGCGATCTCGTCGGAACTCGACATTGCAATGGTGCCGCAGATCGACATTGGTTACTCGATGGGCGCTGGCACGATCTCCGAGCAGTACGAGCAGACTGGCGTCGTGCCATTCTCGCGGTCATGGCTGCGCTCGATGATGGGCGGGACGGTTGCCGACCTGTTTGTTGCGCGCGGCGACGGTGACAGCATGGAGCCGACGCTGAAGGACGGCGACATCGTGCTTATTGACGCATCGCAGAAGTTCATCCGGTCGCAGGATCGAATCTGGGCTGTGGCATATGGTGATCTGGGGATGATAAAGCGCGTCCGACGCACACCGAATGGCTCTTACACGCTGATGTCAGACAATCCGGCTGTTTCGCCTGTTGAGTGCGTCGATGGCGAGATGACCGTGATCGGGAGAGTGATATGGATAGGCCGTCGCATCTGATCCTTGCCGCCCTGGCACTTGTTTCGACGCCCGCACTTGCAGCCGACCGCACCCAGCTTGCCGGTCGCTGGTTCGAGGAAGTCAGCAAGGACGCGATGACCGACGCACCCGAAACGACGGTCTATGTCGAAGCCGGGAACGATGCGCGCCTGATGTTTCATTGCAGCGCCGGGAAGCCGATGCGGATGAACGCGGCATTCGTCACGCGCGAATATCTGGGCTCAAGCACATCATCACCGCGCGGCGCGATGTTCCGGGTCGATGGCGCGGAGGCGGTCGATAACAACGATTGGATTTATGGCGATCACTTCGCCGCGCCGCTTTACCTCAAGCAATTCACCAGCGCGGTGATCGGCGGAAGCAAGCTGGTTGCGCGCCTCTACACGTATCGCGGGCAGACGATTGACGTCGCTTTCGACATCACCGGATCGACCGATGCCATTTCGCGCGTCTATGACGCCTGCGCAGAAAAATTGCCAAAACGATAGGTCGCTATAGTTTGACCTATTGACACCATATAGGAACGCCTATAGAGAAGCCCCATAGCCACAACGGCATGGAGGCAATCATGGCAAAGCAAGCCAATCTCTTCACCACCGTAGTACTGAACTACGAAGACCATCGCGGTTACGAACGCGAGGCGCAGGTCGAGGTCGATTACACCTACGACGGCGAAACCCTGACCATCGTCAAGGAATACTACCTCGATCAGCCGACTGGCATCGGTGAAGGCGACTTCGACGAGCTGGTCTACGAGGCGGTCGAGGAAGAGGCCCCCGAAACCTATGCCGAATGGCTGGCCGACTATGGCGACTGGCTTTACGAGCAGGCGCAGGATCGGAGGATCGCCGCATGAGCGTCCGCCGTATGCACCGCCTGCTTGAAGCAGCGTTCCGCGACATGCCCACGTTCCGCATGGGCTATGACCACCACGTCAAGGCATGGCGCAAGGCCACCCAGCGCGAAGTCTGGATCGCCTATTACAGCAACCCGACCTTTGCCGCGAACTATGACGAGCGCCGCCGCGAGCAGATCGCCAGCGCCCCCGTCCTTGCATGGGGAGCGCAGGCATGACCATCCGCGAACTGCTTGAAGGCACGACGCTGACCTATTGGCTGACCGGCGCGCTTGTGTCGTTCGCCGTCCCGATGCTGATCGCCGCGTTCTGGTTGGTGACGCCATGAGCGCGGGTCACACACCGGGACCGTGGAAGCCTTGAGCACCGGTTTGAGCGCATCGGGCAGGTCATCGCCAAAGCAACAGGTGCCGCATGATCCACCCCATCAACAAAGGAGAAAACCATGACTGACATCGTAACCATCAATGGCGTTGACTATGCACCAGCAACGAGCCGCCCGACAGGCGCCCGCGCTGTTGTCGTGGTTGATCGTGGCTGGATTTTCGCTGGCGATGTTACCCGCGATAATGGCCGCATTCACATCAGCCGCGCCCTGCACGTTTTCAAATGGGAAAACATCGGTTTCGCCAAGATGGTCGAGACGGCCAACGCCGATCTGCGACCCATCGCAGACGTTGACATGCCAGCGGGCGCGGAAGTGTTTTGCGTTCCTGTGGCCGACAATTGGGGCCTGTGATGTTTAGGCCTATCGGCTCCGGCGACGGCGACGGCTACGGCGACGGCGACGGCTACGGCGACGGCGACGGCTACGGCTACGGCGACGGCTACGGCTCCGGCGACGGCTACGGCTACGGCTCCGGCGACGGCGACGGCTCCGGCGACGGCGACGGCTACGGCGACGGCTACGGCTCCGGCGACGGCGACGGCTACGGCGACGGCGACGGCTACGGCGACGGCTCCGGCTACGGCTCCGGCTACGGCTACGGCTACGGCTCCGGCTCCGGCGACGGCTACGGCTACGGCTACGGCTCCGGCACAGTCAACAACGCACTTGGCCTGCGCCAGTCATGATACACCCCATGAGCCACGACGACGCGCTGTTCTGGTCGCTGCGTCCCATCGAAGCCGAGCGCGTTCGTGCGCGGCGCAACAAACTCCCGGCGTCAAACACGCCTCTTTATCTGGCCGGACAGACTGAGGGCGCGCGGGATTTCCCGATTGCCGCGCGCCCGCTTTTTCGGAGGTTTTTGAAGTGAGCATCACCTATCACCCAGAGGTCGAGCAGGGTTCGGAGGCGTGGCTTGCCATGCGCTGCGGATTACTCACCGCATCAGAAATGCGCCATGTCCTGACGCCGACACTCAAGATCGCGAACAACGACAAGACGCGGGCGCATCTTTACGAACTGCTTGCCCAGCGCATCAGCAAGTATGTCGAGCCGACTTACATCAGCGAGGACATGCTGCGCGGCCAGGAGGACGAGTTTTACGCGCGCCAGATGTACGCGGAGAAGATCGGCCCCGTCGAGCAGTGCGGGTTCATCACGAACGACCGCTGGGGTTTCACGATTGGTTACAGCCCCGACAGCCTCGTCGGCAAGGACGGCCTGATCGAGATCAAGTCGCGCCGGCAGAAGTATCAGGTTCAGACGATCATCGAGAACCTGACCGGAGGCACGATCCCGGCTGACTACGTGATGCAGTGCCAGACCGGCTTGCTGGTCAGTGAGCGCGAGTGGTTGGATTTTATCAGTTACTCGGGAGGCTTGCCTTTCTGCGTGATCCGCGTCTGGCCAGACGACGCCATTCAAGGCGCGATTATCGAAGCCGCCGCCGCATTCGAGGCCCAGCTTGCCGAGAAGCTGGCGATCTATTCCGACGCATCGCGGGGATTGTTCCCGACCGAGCGCCGCGTTGATGAGGAGATGGTGTTTTGAACAACATGAGCATGGACCTTAGCCCGTTTGCCGAGGCTAAAACCGACCGCCTGACCGCCGATGATCTGATCGGTGGTCCGCGCACAATCAAGATCACGAACGTCACTGGCGGCGTCGAGGATGGCAAGAAGCAGGCCATCTACAATTTTGAAGGTGACGAGGGGAAGCCTTTCAAGCCTTGCAAGACGATGTTGCGCCTCATGATGGCGGTTTGGGGCAAGTATGCCGCCGACCATATCGGCAAGTCGCTGACGGTCTATCGTGACCCCGATGTGACTTTCGGCGTATTGGCGACAGGCGGCGTTCGCATCAGCCACATGAGCCACATGGATGCTGACACAAATGTGATCGTTGCCATCAAGAAGGGCAAGAAAGGCGCGATCACAGTCAAGCCGCTGATCGCTGAAGTGCGCCAGATGCCCACCGAAGACCCCGCCGCAAAATGGGCGCGCGGGTTCATCGCCAAGGTCGAGCAGGCACAGACCGCCGACGATCTGGACGCGGTTCTTGCGCAACTCGGCAAGCGCCTGGACGAACTGAAAGCCAAGCGCCCCGAACTGCACCTCGAATGCACGCACGCGGTCGATAATCGCCGGTCAGCGCTGGCGGTCGAAGGCAAGCCCGAGGGGGATATGGGCGAGGCATTCGCGGACGACGATGGGTTTTGATCACAAGATAGGTGGCTGGCTGGGTCCGGTGATTCACCAGCCAGCCACCGACCAGATGAGGGATATATGACCAAACCCTATTCCCCCGAGAGCCTCGCCCGTCGATGGGATTGCAGCGCCGAAAAGGTGCGTGTGATGTTCCATGCAGGCGAGTTGTCTGGATTCCGCCTCGGAAAGCTAATACGCATCCCCGCCGACGAGGTGGAGCGTTACGAGTGCCAGAATACACGATCACCCGACACCGAGAACGATGGGCGCTCACTTTCCGAGACGGAGAGCGCCGCGTTCGCATCTCGCTTGGTACGGATGACCGGGGACTCGCGGAATCTCGCGCTCGTGACATCTGGAGCGCGCGAACAGCCCCAGCAAGCGAACGGATAGCAGACCTGTGGCCGCGCTATGTCAAAGATCGGATCAAGGACGGTGCCAGAGCCGACAGGTTCAAAGCGCACTGGACAGCGCTCGAACCAGCGTTCGGACATCGCCTCGGCCTGGCGATCAGTCGCGAGGACTGCCGAGCCTATTGGGAGTCGAGACGGGACGACGGGTATTCAGACAGCACGATCAAGACCGATCTGGAACTGCTGCGCGCGTGCCTGCGCTGGCGATATGGCGAACAGGCTCCCAAGATATGGATTCCGCCCGCGTCGAAACCGCGCGACACATGGCTGACCAAGGAGCAGGCCCGCGCCATCGTGGACGCTGCCAAGTCACCGCATGTCAAATTGTTCCTGACGCTCGGCCTTGCGACCGGAGCGCGGGCAAGTGCGATCCTCGATCTGACATGGAACCGCGTGGACTTCGCGCATTCGACAATCGACTTTCGCCCGTCAGGCCGTCACCAGACGAACAAGCGTCGAACCGTGGTGCCGATGAACGCAACAGCCCGATCCGCGCTGCAGGAGGCATTTGCGGGCAGATTGACGGACCATGTGATCGAGTACAGCGGCAAGCCAGTGTCGTCGGTCAAGAAGGCATTGCAGCGCCTGTCGGTCGATACCGGCGTGCATTTCTCGCCGCATGTCCTGCGCCACACCTGCGCGGTCTGGATGGCTCAAGCCAATGTGCCGATGCAGATGATCAGCCAGTACCTGGGCCACACATCGACGCGCGTGACGGAGCATGTCTACGCCCGATATTCGCCGTCTTTCATGCAGGATGCAGGAGCGGCGGCGGTGTTCTGAATGTCCGCTTGACACGCGTACATATGTACGCTATTTATGCGGACATAAGGAGACACGAAATGCCCACTTGGATCGTCGAAGCCATCACCAAATATACCGGCGTCACCAATGAAGCCGACATCTCCGACATTTACGGGGAAATGTGCGGCGCGGTTCGCACCTTTAGCGGTCTTTCGCCTGCTCAGTGGCGGCGCGAAGCTAGGGCAGCTTGGGAAGTTGTGCAGTATATGCGCACCCCGGAAGCTGATGCCGAATACGCCGCCTATTGCGCAAAGTGGGCCGCATGAGGCCCCGCGTCATCATAGGTTATTCTTGCTGCCCCTTGACGCTTGAGGCGTTCGAGCGCGCCGGTTGTGAGGCATGGACTTGTGACCTGTTGCCTTCGCGTGGCCGACCGGATCGGCACTTGCAATGCGACATATGGGAAGTTGCAAACGACAGATGGGACGCCGGGGTATTCCATCCCATGTGTACCTATTTGACGATCAGCGCCGCTTGGGCATTCGGTGACGGCCCGTATCATCAGCAAGTCAAGCCCGACACGCTGGTAGGAGAGGCCCGCAGACAGGCGCGTGACGAGGCTATAGAGAATTTCAAGCGCCTTGATGCGCTGCCCTATCCCCATGCCATAGAAAACCCTGCGCCGTCGTTTGTCAGCAACGCTCACAGGCCACCGGACCAGACTGTCCAGCCGTTCCAGTTTGGCAGTGATGCCAGCAAGCGCACCGGACTATGGATCAAGGGACTGCCCAAACTGCGTCCGACCAAATGGATTGCAGGGCGCATGGTCAACGGCAGGGAGCGTTGGTCAAACCAGACCGACAGCGGCCAGAACAAGCTATCCCCCGGCGCGGATCGATGGCTTGAGCGCAGCGCCACATTTCCCGGCATTGCCGACGCTATGGGCAAGCAATGGGGGGAATTTCTGGCGATGAGGTGTGCGGCATGACTTGGCGCGACCACCTGACGCCAGCCGAGCGCCGCCGTATCGACGAAATCGAGCGCGCCCGAGCCAAGGTTGCGGTAATGAATGCTGAGTTCCGAGTGATTGCAGAACGAGCCAGGAAACGCATGGAGCGCGCCTTGTGAGGTACGTTGGTACACAATCGCGCTACGGTGAAAATGGTCTAAGCGCTTGTTTTATATGGTGGGCGGTGAGGGGCTCGAACCCCCGACCCTCTCGGTGTAAACAACAGGCGCGGCAATCAATTCAGGCACTTAGCGCCAATCTGCCCCTGAATTTCCCCAACAAAACCACGTTTGACCAATCCTGCGCCTGCGGGATGCGTACACACGTACACATGGAGTCTATGTGATGATCATGCGCATAATCAACCACCTCCTTGCCCCGATCTATCGGATGGCAGGGGATGGATGGAGGAACAATCAGTGAGCCGCATTGAACGACTTCGCATGAGGCTGGCGCTTTGGATCATGCCGCGCTGTGCAGTGACGATAATCACGCAAGCGTTTCTGGCAACGGGAATGGCGAAGGGAATCAACCCATGACCCTCTCCCGCGCCATGACAATCAACCTGGCCCTAAGCCTGACGCTGTGGGCGATTATTTGGAGTGCGTTCCATGTTTGAAAAAACGACGATGGCATTTTTTGCCCTGTGCCTTGTGATTTGGACAGTCTTTTGGAGCATGGTGCCATGACCGAACTAATCGAAGCCGTTGCGCGGGCGATCTGCCATGATGAGTGGACGACGCCGGGGACTGACCTCAAGCCCGAGGCGGTCGCCCGAGTTGTCGATCATGAGTGGGAGCATTGGTCAAGTGTCGCCCAAGCGGCCCTAACCGCAATCACAGACGCGGGTTATCGGATCGTCCCCGGCTGGCAACCGATTGAGACTGCGCCGAAGGATGGGACGCAAATCCTCGCATGGATTGGCCGTGTCGGCATGGGGCATCAAGTCCTGTCATTCTACGATGGCCGCTGGCGGGAACCGGCCAACGGCCTTGGGCTGAAGTTCGACCCTGCCGCATGGATGCCCCTTCCAGCAGCACCGGGAGATGAAATGTGAACAACCCATTTCATACACGATGGTATCGAGCATGGAGCATTGCCACCATCCCACTCCGTTTCCTTGGCTTCGTCCCAGTCCTTGTCCGCTGCAAGTGGACCAAGAATAAATGCCGGGTCGGATTGGCGTTTATGGGGTGGGGCCATGACTAACCCCGCACAGATCGCAGCGGAACTTGAGGCGCTGGCAGGTGGCAAGAAATGCGAGCGCTGCGATACGCAGATCATACACAGACATGGCAACCTCTGCGCCGCCTGTATAGCCGACGACATGGATTACGATCCTGTTGTTGATGGTTGCTACGAGTTCGACGAGTTCGATGACTGCGGACTGATGCCAGACGGGCAATGTCTCAAGGCTGGCAGTGAAGAATGCGATTGGGAATGTGGGAGGTTACGCTGATGGCTTGCACAAAATGCCACGGGACCGGAGAATTGTATCCGCAGGGTTGCGGCATGTATGGGCTTACTACTCCTTGCCCGTCATGTGCGTTGGCCGAACTGATCGCAGGCGATGCGGACTTGTATGACTTGCAGCACGGCTCAATGACCCCCGAGCAATGCGTCATGGTTTGCCCGCAATGCGAGGGCGAGGGAACCCATGCCGACGGGCTAGATGAGGCGGCTTGCAGCACGATATGCACCCGCTGCGAGAGCAATGGCTGGATCGTTGATGTACACTCATACGAATACGCTTCCGCAAGGATAAAGGGGGATAAGGACAGGTTAGCCAGTCGAGCGCCCCCACTGGAATACGATCACACGCAAGACGGCACGGCGAACTTTGAACGCGCCAACGCACAAGCCGAGCAATTCGAGCGTGACTATTATCTGAAGTGTGACGAGCATGAGCGAGATATGAAAGACGCCGCCACATTCATGGGTAAGCGTGACGCGCATATTGAGCTGCTCACCGAACTGGCCCACCAGTATCTATCAGACCTGCGCTATCCGCCTTCTCCCGACAGCAAGGAACGGCGCATTGATCGGATAACCGCCGCGCTCAAAGCAATGGAGGAACAGACCGATGGCGAGTGACCATGAAGTGAAAGTCACCATGCTGGATTACGCTTTGGCCGACAGAATGATTACGGCATTTGAGCAGTTCATATCTGGCGACAGGGTGCAGCGCGTTCGCCTCGCCGCCGATATTCTCGCCCACGAAAGGCCGGGACCATATCAGCCGTTCTGGGACAACCCTGATGGGCCGGGAGCAGCATAATGGGTGATATCAATAGCGGCTTTACGCCAGAGAACATTGCCGACGCCGAATGGTTATGGTCCAACATCAACGCGGACCACCGCCGATTTCACGATCTGCCGACGCACCACAAGGCTATGATCTGTCATACAGCGCAACGCTTCCGCGCCGACCGCATCACCCAGCAGGAAGCGGTTATCGCGGGGCTGGTGGAGGCTTTGGAGGGGCTTATGGCACACGAACCTGATTACTCTGACACGCTTTGGGAGAACGCCGCAGAAGCCCTCGCAAAAGCCAAGGAGAGCCGTGATGACTGAACCGAGCGCGTGGCTGTGCGAGAATGCAGCGCATCCTGACTTGAACCATATCCACCCGCACAACGCACCGGGCACTGTGATTGGCGCATCAAACCGATGGACCGAGACACCCCTCTACACACGCGAGGCAATAGAGGCTGAGATCGTCGCTTGGTTGCGGACAGACTCGGACGCACATTACAAACCGGCAGACGCCATCGAGGCAGGCGAGTACAGGAGCAAGAGCGATGGATAACTACGGCGAAGGTCTGCTAGGACGCATCGCCATGCTTGAGGATGACCTTCACGCAATGACGCAAGCCAGAGACGATGCGCTGCGGTACTGCGAGACGATTCAGGCCGATGCAGATAAGGCCCGCATGAAAACGAACTACTGCACATCATGCAAGGGCTATGCAGACCGCATTGCAGCACTCACAGCAGCCGGGGATCGCCTGAACGGGTATGCGGGGCATGATGAGCAGTGTAAGGCGGTCAAAGCAGTGTGGCCCAATCCAAAGCCCTCCAACTGCGGCTACTACGAAGCGCGGCAGGGCTGGCGGCAGGCGAAGGGGGAGGGGTGATGGACGACACCCCCGACCATAGCTGGCTTGCAGCAATCGCCGCCGACATTAACATGCGCCGTGATCGTGGCGAAGATGTGCGGCAGTACCGCGAGGAGGCGACGGAATTATGCGCAGCGCTTGTTGACCAAGCCATCCGCAAGCTGAAAGGTGATGTATGAGCGACCTAGACCGCATCGCCCAAGCCATAGAGGAAGCGATTGCAACAGTCGTTGACTTCGACACCCGCGCCGTTGAAATGTCAGCCCAAGAACTGCGCTTTGTGGCTATGGCTGCTGCGGTGGCTGTCCACCAAACGCCGGATCGGGCAACGCAACTCCCCGATTGATCTTATCAACCGCCTGGTTATGCGCTTCCACCCCTACCGCGAGCCAGTCGACAAGGGCTTGCAGGTCAGTTTCGCGGACTGCAACCATTCCGGGATCGGGTGACAGGCCAGAAGGTATGGGGCTATCTTTTCCTTCGCCGGTTCCGGAGGCGGCGCACTGACCACCCGCGTATCGTGGCAAGCGGTGGCTGCGGACATAATCAGACAGACCGCCGCGAGCCGCTGCAAGTTGCGTTTCGTATTCATGTTGCGCCTCTGTTGCTGACTGATCGTATTGCGCCTGTATGCGCTTGACCTGATCCTCTGCGGCTTTGCGGTTGGCGTCGGATGCCTGCATGATAGCCACGATTTGCGCCCGTGCTGCATCGCGTTCGGCCTGCGCGTGTTGCTTGCCCCGCCAGAGCCAGCCAGCAGCCACCACAGCGACGATAAGCGCCGCATGGACCGGATACCGCACCGCAGCCGAGAACACGCTCAGAGCGGCTTTTTTGAGCCATGACCCGCAAAAGGCCAGCAGGTTAAGAAGGAAACTCACTTGTCGCCCCCGTCGCCTTCAACGTCGGCAGTGATCCCGTCCTTGCCCGCGCTAACCTTGAACGACCGCACGCCGTTTTCGATCACGTTGCCGACCACGGAAATCGCAATCACCGCGATCAGCCAGCGTGGATCGGCGCGGTCTGCCATGGTCCAAATGAACCATGTGAACGCCAGCAGGATCAGCGCTTGAACCCATGCCCTCAGTGCGCGGCGGTCGTCTTGGCTCATTTCAAGACCTCCTTGGCTTTGGCGACATAGGCGCGACGCTCATCGATTCCGTTTGTGCCCCCATTTATCCGCCGCGTGATGTCGTCATCCCGCCCCGCATCAGCCAGCGCAGATAGCTTGTGGCTGTCCCAATAATGGCAGGCTGACAGCACAGCGATGTCCGGCGTCTCAAGCAGCGCCGGATTCGCGACCAGATCGAGGCCCAACGCTTTGCCGGTCGTCTCATAGTTCGCGCGCCCTGTTGTCTGGAAAATGCCGCGGCCTTTGTACTTTTCGCCATCGCCTGGCCGAGTGTTGCCCAGATCGGCGCGGCCCTCGTATCGCTTCTGCGCAGGCGTCGGTCCCCAGATTTCCTTGAGGAACTGAAACCGCAGCGTCTCATGACACGCTTGCCCGAGGAAGTTCGCCAGCCGTGCAGGCGTGTCGATGATCCCATAGGCCGGCAGGTGTTGCGCCATGGCGATGCCCAGCGATGTGAACGACGGCGAGGCAGGACGGCCAGCAACATAGGCTGCAAGCGCCGCGTAGACGGTCGGATTGTGGCCCTGCAAAGCCTCGGCCAGTGCAGCGCGTGACTTAGGCCCCCATGCGCCGTCCGCTGCCACACCGAGCGCGTGTTGAAGTTCTGCGATGTTCACAGCCCGCATTCCTTCTTAACGATCTGCGCGGTGTCCCATGCAGGTTTGTAGATCGCGTTGCCGCTGCTGATCTGCGCACAGGAGACGTTGACGCGATTGGCATAGACCACCGCCACCGTGCGTCCGTAGAGGTCGCGCTTCAGTGGGCGGTAACGGACTTTTCCGGTCGCAAGGATCACGGCTAGCGACTCTTTGGCTTTCACAGGATCACCCGGAGCGCAGACGCGACCAGTGCGGCAATGTCCCGGCATTTCCGGGGAATCGATGCCGGTGATCCGCAGCGAGGATTTGCGGTTAGAACAATGCAGCGTGTCACCATCGACAGCGACCGGCATCAGGCACAGGACGAGAGCGGAGAGTGCGGACATGACTACGCCTTCCAGAAGTGGTTGAGGACAACGACGATCAGCGCGCCCAACGCGCCGGCAATCCATGTTGCGACAGTCAATCCGCCGCGTTGTTGACTTTCCGCCGCCTCGATCCGGGCAAGTCGGCTGTCGATGCGCTCAAGCACGCCATCAATCTTGTCGAGACGATCCTCCATTGCACCAAGACGCCCTTCCACCCGTCCCAAGTCCCTTTGCAGTTCGATGTGCGTGGTCATACGAAGACCCCCACGATGGAGACAAACACCAACGGCGCGACCCAATCGAGCAGCGACTTGACGCTCCAGACACGCGGATCAAACCCACCCCACCAAGGCATGTTTGCGCGGCGTCCATTGCCGCGATGTTCGATCCAGCGATATTCAGCCTGCGCATGTTCGCGCCCGAGGAACACACCGACCCCGGCAAGACCACCAGCAAGCCAGTTGCCTGTCGTGAGTCCGAACCCTGCCTGCGTGAGGATCGCGATGAGTACGTGCCACATCAGAAGGACTCCGCGTAGAAGTTGACCGTCTTGGTTTGCAGCACAGGCCCCGTCGTGGCTGTCCTGATCTCGATGGTGCAAGTGGCTGTCTTTGCGTTCCCAGGATTGGCCGAGATCGACCATGACTGATTGGAGGCCATGTTGAGCCAAGTCCCGGTCGTTCCGGTGATTGCGTTGCCCGACAGGAATGTCATGCGCACATCGTACCCAGACGCACCGCTGGTCGGCGTGACCCAATTGCCAGAGCTATCGTTGGTCGAGGTATAGCCACCTGCGCTAGTCAGCGTCAGTGTTGCAGTGGCCGTGGACCCCGTCACGACCTGCGTCGGATTGAAGTCAGGGATCGACACAGTTGTCGACGTCCCATGCTTCGCGGCAATGGCTGCGAGGATGCCGGTCATCAGGTCAGCCCTGTTCCACCGATCCACCAGCGCGTCGCGGTTTTCTTCTCAAGCACCGCATCACCAAACGCGGCCAGCGTGCGTGTGCCGGTCGATCCGGTGCCCTTCAGAACCAGCGTGTCGGTCGTGATCGCGATTGACCAGTTCTGGTTTGAATCGTTCGTGATCTTGATGACCGTGCCGATGGGGAATGCGACGGACGCGTTTGCCGGGATCGTGATCGTCTGGGTCGCGGTCGTGCCGGAAATGTAGATGTCCTTGCCCATGTCGGTCAGGCCGAGCGTGTAGGACGAGGTCTGCGCGTTCTGGGGAAGGCCTTTGTAACCGACTGCGTCTGCGAGGTTCCCCGACGATACGCTGTTAGGGAACACATAGTTCCCGGCGGCTGTTATTCTGAATCGCTCAACGCCATTGGTGTCGAACAGCAGATCGGTGTTCGATTGATTGGAAATGCGCGCCGCAGTGTTGAGGCTAAACCTGATCTGCGTCTCAGATGTGCTGTCGCTGACCACCCCGACCGCTGTAAACCCAGCCCCGACAACGGCCAGTTTTGCATAACTGGCAGGCGTAGACGTCCCGATCCCGACATTGCCCGCAGTATCAATGCGAAGCCGTTCGAGGTTGTTGGTGTACGCCGCGATGTAATTGAGGCCGCTTTGATACAGCCACAGACTGCCGTCAGTACGCTTGGATATCAGCGTGTTCGAGGTCGTGTTCGCGGCGTTATAGAGCTCAAAGTCGGTGTTGAATGAGGTGTTGGTGTTGGCCGCGCGGAGAACAGAATGCGTTGCCGCCGCGTTGCTGATTTCCACCTTGTAACTGAGGGATGTCGTACCGATCCCCATCTTGCCGGTCGTGGTGACGTCTCCGGTAAACGCTGCACCGGCAATCGGCGCATAGTTCGCCAGAATGGCTGACCCCGGCGACAGCGAGACGGTCCATGCCGTGAACGTGCCAGTGCCCCCCACCGCCGTGACATTGACCACCAGCGCGCCGGTTGCCTTGGTGTAGGCTGTCACCTGCCCGTCCATGTAGTTCGCAGGCGTGGCCGTGTTGGCAATGCGCACAGCCTGACCAACCGCAAAGTTCTTGTTAATCTCGATTGTCAGCGACTTGGAGCCGGTGCCGACCGTGAGCGAGGTTGTCGAGGTGCCAGCGTAATCGGTCTGATTGACCACGTTTGGCAGTTCGACGCCGAATGCGTTGATCTGCGAAACCAGCGTCGGCAAAGCACCAATCAGCGCGTCCGCCTTGGAGTTGAAGTCCGATGGTGCATCAGCGCGCGACGGTGCGGTTGGGAGCGTGGAGATTGTGGGGAGCGCCATCAGGTCAATCCTTCGATTTCAAGTGTGAGATAGGATTTCTGCAACTGAGCGATTTCAATTGCGAAATCCCGGTAGAAGCCGAACACCCATGTCGCAGCGTAACTGTCCGACCCGACCCAGACGGCAGGCGTCGTTCGGTAATCGGCAAGCAGCGAATAGATTGAATCGACCTGGCTGGAATCCGTGACCAGTTTGAGAGTGGTACGCTTGGAATAGGAGCGCGGCACGATGGTATAATTGCCGAACGAGTCCAGTTCCTTGCGACTGAAGTCCATGATGTTTGCCCGCGCGCCATAGGTGACCGCGCCGAGGTCTTTGGTCTGGCCGAGAACCATTGTGCCGAGTGAGACGGTGCCGGATGCCTTAGTGATCTGGACGCGAACAGTCGGATTGACCGACATGGGCAGGTCGGTAAGCACAAGGTCGCGGTTGTAGTAGATGGCCTCGCTGAAGTAAGCATACCAGCTTGTGACCCCGCTGTCGGACAACAGGCTGTACGTTTGATTGTAGAGAATCCCATCCGCCACAGTGCTGGCCGTCACCTGCACAGTTTCTGCGTCGATATTGAGCAGCGCCACCCCGTCAGAGCGCCCTGTGACATTCACCGTGACGTCGATGCTCGATCCGGTCGTTGGTGTGCCGTTTGCCGTGTCGAACATAGCCCAGCGGTTCGTCGGTCCAAGGTCTAGCCATTTGGTCGTATCGGTCAGCGCATTGCCGAGATTGCTCCCCGCGATGGACTGATAGATGTGGTGCGTCGCGCCTGTGCCAATCGTCCACATCACAGTCGCGCCCGCCGCATAGGTGACGGTCGAGACGTATTCCGACGCATCGGACTCCCCAATATTGGACGTCAGGTTCGAAGAAGTGACGGCGAAAGGCTGGATCAGTTTGGTCATGTCGTCACCACCACGTTCAGAGCCTCGCCCGAGTTGTTGTTGATCGCGATGCCGTCGCCCGCCTGAATCCGCGTCCACAACCGCAGGATTTCAGCATTCGAGAGGACCAGTTGCGTTTGCAGCTTGGCCGTCTCTTCCTTCATCGAGGCGAGGATGTTGTTGGTGTTGGCGATGGCGTCGATCTGCAACTGCGCGTAATCAACCTTGGTTTCCGCCGCGAAGATGCCTTGATCGACGCCGGCAAGAACCTCTGCGACCGCGCGCTGATATTCGAGGCCAGACCGCGCGTTCTCCTTGGCCGCATCGAGGAACGACTGCGCCGCGCCTGACAGCGCCCCCATCGCCGTTGCATCACCGCCCGCCGCCGCCGTAGCCGTTGACCGGAACTGTGCAGCGAGGAACCCATAGGACGACGATGAGTTGCCGCCCAGGAGTTCGACGCGGAACCGTTTCAGGCTGTCGGCAAGCGGACCATATTTGGCGATGATGTCCTGCGCGTCGCTCAACTGGTAGATCATCTGCTGCATGGGCTGCAGCGTTTCTTTCATGCCGGCGAGTTCGAGCAGTCGTGATGCAGCCAGCGCGTCCTCCGACTTGCCGAGCAGTTCGAGAATCCTGATCTGCATATTGAGAGGCCCGCTGACCTCATCGACGACGGCCTGACGCGCCTGCTCCATCGCGTCCTTGCGCTTGATCACCAGCAACTGTTCGAGGCTGGCATAGTCGGACGCCGTTGCCCCTGCCTCGTCGAAGATCGCGCGCAGGTTCGTAAATTGCCGGTTGATCTTGTCGAGTGCCGCACCGACCGGATCAAGTTCAGCCTTCAGGTCGTCAAACACGCCTTGGAACTGCAACGCCTTCTGCAACTGTGCCTCGATGTCGTTGCCCTTGGCGATCAGCGCCTGAACCCCTGCTGAGACGCCCTGAATGGCCCCCTGAGAGATCGCAACGCTGATTGCCGCCCGAAGTGCCGCCGCAGGGTCTTTGCCGTCGTAGGCGTCGTTTGCGGACTTCTGGTTGTACTGCGCCTTGCCAATCAGCGGGTCGTTCGCGATCTTGCTGACCTGGTAATAGTCTTTGTACATGCCGAGGCTGAGTGAATACGAGCCGACCGTGCCACCCAAGGCCGAGGCGATCTTGGTGATTGACGACTGAAGTTGACCGCCGACCGAGTTCAGGTTTGACGAGATACCACCGTCATTAGCGTTGAACCCCATGCCGCCATTCGAGACGTTGCCAGAGCCGGACGGCTTCTTACCGAATAGGCTGCCAATCAGCCCGCCAATCAAACCTCCGACAATAGGCAAAACTGCACCGCCGATCTTGCCGAGAGTCCCGCCAATCGCTTTCGACAGGTCAGCCGAGAACGCGCCGCCTATTGCGCCGCCAATCGATCCGCCAAGTTGAGATCCAGTGCCGCCACCCATGATAGACCCGACGGCGAGTCCTGTTCCTGCGCCAGACAGAACGTCGGTCATGGTCTTGCCGAACGTGCCGTCCTTGCCCTTGAAAATATCGGTGATGCCGTCGATCAGGCGGCGATCTGAGCCGTCCTTGTTCTGCCCGCCAATGCCCGTTCCCAGCACCATCGACAGCGCAGGAGACACCCCACCTAGATCGCCACCCAGCGCCCCGATGATCCCACCAATCGTTCCACCGATGCCGCCAATCGCCGCGATTGACCGACCGAGCGACGAATATGCGGTGTTCTGCTGCTTGATCGCATCGACCGACAATTGCTCCCAGCGCAGTTTCTGCTGGGTCGCGTTCATCGCCCTGTCGAGTTCGGCATTTGCCGCCCGTGTGTCGTCCTTGATCTGCTGCCAAGCGTCAGCAGAGCGAACGTCCTCGTCAGCCTTGCGCGACTTATCCGCCTGCACAAGGACGCCGTACATGCCATCTTGTGAGGCGATCAGGCTTTTGACCGTCGCTTCATACTCTTTCAGCGCGGTATTATTGGCACGCGCTCCACCAGCAGCCGCGTGGTGTGCAGTTGTGGTCTTGTTCAGCGATGCCTCAAGCTTGGCGTTCTGCGCTTCTGCGAGGCTGACAGTGGACGCGAGTCCGAGTTCTTCTTGCTTGAGTTCCTCGATGCGCCGCGCGGCGCCGCCGATCTGGTAGTTCTTGTCAAAGATTCCGGCGTTAGGGTCGTGCGCATAGGGCGACTTTGTGACTATGTTCTCAAGGTTGATTCTCTCAGACCGCAGGCTGTTTAATTTGGTCTGCGATTCCACCAACTTCAGCGCATTCATCGCACCGACAAGGCCGCGCGCTTCCTCTGCTGCGGTCTTGTATTTGTCAGCCGCAGTTGCAGCAGCATCGCCGCTGTCGAGCAGTTTGGAAGCGAACACACCGACGACGGACACCGCGCCCATGATGACCGCGCCCCAAGGACCGCCGAGGAACCCGATCAGCCCCGTCGCTTCCCCCTTCATCATGTTCAGCGCCTGGATGACCTGACCGCCTTGCTGGGCGAAGATCATCATGGGGTTTGTGCCCATTGCGAACTGCGTGGAGACGTCCCCGATCTGATACGACAACTGCTGCATCGCGGCGCGCTGTTGCCCCGCTGATACCGTCACCTGCTGATGCGCGCGGACCAGACCCGTTGACGCCTGTTCCGCCCGCTTGCCAGCCTGCGTCAGTTGATCGAGATCAGACGCGGCCCCCTTGGCCTGCGTGCTGTCGATCTCAAGTGTCAGCGAGGCAAAGTCAGTCACCAGCACGCTCCTTTGCTCTCGTCTCGATGTAAGCCGAATCCGCGCGCCTGATTGCCGTGATCTCCCAAGGCTCGAACCTGAACCCGAGGACGCGCTGATATCCGTCGATGTCGTGGAACCCGATGCGTGCGGGACCGAAGCCGTCCGATCCTGCCATGCCCCTCAACGCAGTGAAGTCGCGCCATAGGACCGTGCATCCCTCTGGAAGTTTCGGCGCATCGCGAAGGCGTGCAGGCGCTTCCCCGGTCCTGTTCCGGACCGCCTGCAAGTGTTCGCGAAGTGTTGCGCCGTCGATCATCTCTTCCAGTTCAAATTCCGACCGAGCGAAGGCGACAAAGCCCTCGATCAGTCCTTGATAAAATTTGCCAGATCGCCCGTTGCTTCGTTGATCTGGCCGCGAACCCACTTGAACTTGCGTAGCCATTCGACCGCGGCTTCCTGCGTGAACTCGTATTCCTTGCCGCCCCAAGTAACGGTCGGCACAGACTTGCCATCCTTCACCGTGCGCCATCCGGTCAGGCAGACAGCCAGCGCGCCGACCATCGCCTTCTCTTCCTCCTCGACGGTCATTGGCTTGTCGCCATCGCCCTTGCGCGTGCGCTCGAAGTTCCGCAGCCGTGCCGCATTGGCTTCGCGGCGCAGATAGGTCTGGAACGTGTTGCTTTCCGAGCCGATCACCGAGACGAACACCCCGAGGCCGTTGCTGGTCTGGGGATGCTTCAGTTCCAACTCGAAAGGCTTCTCCGAGGCGGTTGCGAGGTCGAGGCTGTCAAAATCCATGTGGTTCTCTCCGTGGTGTTGCCGGGAGGCGGGAGAGGCACCCCCCGGCAACCTGTTTAAGCGGCCCTCCCGCCGCTAAGCTGCGTACTTCCATCGGTAGCCGTAGGCGCTTGGTGCACGCCCCTTTGCTGCTGATTGAATATTTCCAGTGCTTCCACCGAGTTGCCTTGCGGCCTCTGCGATGGAAGGGAATGTGATTGGATCGCCGCCGTTTTTGGGTGTGCCAATGACGGGTTTGTGATCCGTCACCAGACCAATGCGGCGTGCGTGCTGCATGTTTTCCGAGCGCGTGCACCACTCCAAGTTTTCAATTCGGTTGTCCGACTTGATCCCGTTGATGTGATTGACATGCATTCCCTTTCGCTCACCGAGGAATGCGATTGCGATCAGGCGGTGCACATTGATTGCGTGCGACCGGTTGTCCCTGCGAAGTTGAAGAACAGGGTAGCCGCTGCCATCCGGGCGAGGCGTGAGGACTTTTCCGCGCTTAGGAAAGCGCATTTCAGTCCCCCACTTTGAAGCCTGCACGATAACCCGATCCAGAGAGCGCACGCGCCCCAAGGAACTGGCCTCGTACAGACCTTCAAAGCCGCTTATCGCGCGCCAGATTTCGCCCGGATTAGTCATGCTATGCAGCCGAATCCTGGAATGAAAGGATGGTCTGATCCGAAGCCAGAGCAGCACCGCCCGAGCCATTATACTCACCGACAAAGTCATAGGACGCGACCAACTGCTTCTTGCCGTCGTCGATGTCGTCCTTGAGCAGTTTGATGCGAGGCAGGACGAACGAGACGAAGTCCGAAGTCGCGCTCGAATCCGCGAACAGGACCGCGATGATCTGGATCGCCGTTTCGTTCTCGTAGAGGTCCGAGGTCGTTTCCGCGTCATGGACGGCGGTGAACGAGCCGGACACCTTGACGTCGCCGCGCACAAGGTCAGTCAGGACGCGCGAACCGATGACGGGTTCGCCGTGCTGGGTCGATCCATCGATCTTGAGCGATAGCCCTGTTGCAACCGTGGTGCGCGTGCCGTTGACCAAGATGTAGGCGTTCGACGACGAGAGGATTGTGGTCGTGGTTTCAACCGTCGGCGTGGTCAGAACCTGCGACGAACCCTTGGTGCGACCGAGGCCCAGCATCGACAGGCTGATCGTCGAATTGCCCGTCGCCGGCACCGAAATGTCAGCCGAGGCAATCATGGTGTCGGTGTAGGTGCGCGACCGCGACAGGTCCGAGTACCATTCCTCGAACGTGTAATAGTCGGTCGTGTGGCCCGAGGTCGGCACAATGGTCGTCTTGCCCATCACCGTGATCGTGGACGAGGCAATCGGCCCCTGCGCGCTCAGTGTCGAACCGTTCGGGACAACGACAGTCAGGACGGTCGCGGTGACGCCGGTCACAAGCAGATTTATGTCGCGCGCCGTGCCGGTGTACGTGCCGGCAGTGATGCGGATGACATGGCCGATCTTGATGCCACCAGCGAGGAAGTCGCCCGCCGCGCGTGTGATCGTGAACGGTCCCGAGCCAGCGATGGTCAGCGAAAGCGTGGTCAGCGCCGTCACCGCCGCCAAGTCCTTGCGCATGATCGAGGCGATGAGCGTCGAATAGGTCGCGGGCGAAATGACGCCGGAAAGCGACCCCTGCGTCTTACTCACGCCATACGAAATGCCGGTGTCCTGCTGATGCGAGACGATTTCGTTCGCGTCATAGGTGTCCTTCATCTTGTTGAAGGCGCTCGTCTCGCGGCGCAGATACTGCCCGCCTGAGCCTGATGCAGCGGTGCCGAGCGCCGTCTGCTTCTTGTATGCAAGCTTCTTAAGCTGCCCTTGAGCTACTGTCATGCTAACCTCCTACGTATGCGGAAAAGCGGATTCTGACGGGGAGCAGATAGCGGTCGTCCTCGATCCGCGCGGGACCGACCTCTGGTGTCGCACTGATCAGCGTCGTGATGCCGCCGCTGGGCAGTGTTGAGCGAAACGGGAATGCGGCGCGGATCAGTGCCGCCCGCGCAGTTGCAGCCGCCGGTCCGGTGTCGAGCGGGTAGAACAGGTTGACCTGCAAATACCCCTGCTCGGTGTAGCCTGGACCGATCTCGCGGTTGTCAGGCGTGGCGGTCAGCAGAAAGACCGCTGCGTAAGGAGTACCGGGGACAGGCGTGTAAGGCGCATTCTCCCAAGCATAATCGATGGTCGGCGACACCCCGGCGAGTTGCGTTTCAAGTGCAGTGCGGATCGCGGCGAGGCTCATTTCATAGCCCTCGTTGCGTCACGCACGATCTGGCCGAACATCGTGACCGTCAGCCCGACCAGGCCTTGCGGTGCCTGTCGCGACCAGCCGTTCTCGATCCGCTGTGAATATGGCGCGTTGTTGGTCAGATAGTAGACATGCCCCGCCGCCTCGACAGGGATGCCAGCCATGATCCGCCCGAGCGTTTCCGCGCCAGACGGATCAGTGCCGGGAACTTCATTGGTCGGACGCTTATCGACGCCCAACTGCCAATTGCCGCGAAAATGCCCGCCGACATATCCCTTGGGTGGCTTCGACTTCCAATAGGTCGCATCGCCCACCGGAGAACGGCTGTCGAGTTGCTGGGCGATCCGCACGACGATATTACCCACCGCGTCGTCGGCGCGCTCCTTGGCCTTCTCTGCGAACTTCTGGAGGTCAACCGAGAACGTCATGCTGCCCCCCTGACCAGACAGTCGAATATGATCGAGGTGCCATCAGGCGAAAGCGCATCGACCGAAACGAGTGTGCGCTTCGATCCGTCTGCCAGTGTGATGATCGAATCGACAGGCGGCGTTGCGAGGACAGCGCCCGAGGTATCGACCGCGGCGACGATCATGTTCTGATCACCCGCCACAGCAAGCGACGAGCCAGCCTTGCGATTGCCGAAACGTCCTGCCGATCCGAGAGGTAGGACGACGGCCTTGACCGTGGCGGAGTAGGTCGTGGCCGTCGTCACCCCCGTTGCCGTGTTGTAGGTCGCGGACGAGGTGCCCGAGATCGTCACCGTCTGACCCTTGTCCGCGATCATGCGCGCGGCTGATGTGCGCTGCGCGACCGTCATGACCGCACAAGTCGCGCCATGACGCGCGACCCCCTGAGATATGGACGCAGCGCCATTTCAATCGACACATAGCGCGTGGCCTGGGGAGAGTTCGGCGCGTATTCGGTTTCGATAGGCCCGACCTTCTCACGCAGGACGGCGCGCGTCAGATCGGCGTTCAGATCGCCCGACGCTGCCTTGAACGCGAGATCGATGCAGGCGTTCACGATGTCGGTCGGGACTGAGATGCTGTCCAGAACAAAGCCGTCCGCCTCAGCGCCATAGCGCGGCCACGACAGCGCCTGATCGCGCAGGAGGCGAGCGCCGACCCAATCGGTGCGGAATGCCTGCTCCATGAACGCCGTAGCGCGCCTGAGAGCCTGTTCGCGCTCGGTCGTGGTTGTGTTGGACGCCCAGACGGTCATGCCCAGCGCGGCAAGGCGCGTGTCGGCCTGCGCAACGCTGGCATAGGATTCGGCGTTCGTCTTGCCGGTGCCGTCCTCAACGACCAGTGTCATCTGTCAGGCTCCTGAAAATGTCGAAGATTGCGGACAATTGTGCCTCCTCAATATCTCGACAGGGGGTAGGTTTGCGCCACAGTGAGCGGCCAGTTTTGCGCAAGATCGTTGTATGGCTGCGGGATTCCAGCCAGCGGATAGGTGCGCAGCACGCCGTTGATGATGACGATTGACACGGCATCCTGCGCCTCGGTCGCGGCGAATGTGCCAGTGATTATGACCGCACCGCTGATCGAGGCGGTGTCTGTCTGTTCAGTTCCAGCCAGCGTGCCGGCGATTGACAGAGAACCAGAGAACGCCGCAGAGTCTCGCGTGTCGGTCGCTGACAGCGTGGCGATGTTTGCAGCGGTGCCGGTGATCGCTGCGGTGTCGGGATTGTCGTTCGCAACAAGGCTGGCGTTGATCGAGATCGTCGCCGTGATCGAGGCGGTGTCGCTGGGTTCTACTGCGGCCAACGAGCCGAATGCGATAGACCCTGAGATTGATGCCGTGTCGGTCGGTTCCGTGGCGCTGAGTGACGCCGTGGTTCCGACCGAGCCGGTTATGCCTGATGCGTCGGCCTGTTCGGTTGCCGCAATCGATCCGACGACTGACAGCGTGACAGACACCGCCGCAACGTCTGCGGATTCAGTTGCGGCCAGGTTGCCGGATACGCCACCTGTGCCGTTGATAAATGCTGTGTCAGCAGTTTCAGTCGCAGCTAGTGTGCCGGTGATGCTAATCGATGCGCTGACCGCCGCTGCATCTGCGGCTTCGGTCGCGCTGAGTGATCCGGTGACACTGATCGAGGCTGACACCGCCGCCGTGTCGGTCGCCTCGGTTGCGCCGAGTGATCCAACGACGGACAGCGATGCAGAGATTGCGGCGGCATCGGATGCCTCAGTTGCGGACAGTGATCCTGCGACCGAGATCGTGGCGTTGATCGCAGCCGTGTCAGGCGCATCCGTTGCGGCAAGCGAACCTGATCCAGTGACGTCTCCGCTGATCGAGGCTGCATCTGCGGCGTCCGTTGCGGCGAGAGAGGCGGGCGTGAACGTCGATGCACTGACCGATGCTGTGTCGCTGGCCTCGGTTGCGGCAAGCGATCCGACGACCGACAGTGAACCGGATATGGCCGCTGTGTCAGATGCTTCAGTTGCAGCCAGTGACGCGGTTGTGCCGACGCTTGCCGATATGGCCGCTGCATCGCTTGCCTCTGTAGCGGCGAGGCTTGCAGTAACGCTAATCGAACCGCTGATAGACGCGGTGTCTTGCGCCTCAGTCGCCGCCAGCGTTCCCACCGCGCCTGAAGCGGATATGCTTGCGGAGAACCCAAGTGGTCCCGCCCCCATTGGCCCGATGCCAATATCACCGGAAGGGAATGCGGAGAGTGACGCAGAAATGCCCTCATAAGCCGAAAAACCAGACGGCGGGGAATAGGTGAGTGATGCGGCAAGAAACCTTGCAGTTGCAGTTGCAGCGTTGGCCGTTGTTGCGTTGCTGTCCCATGCAAGGAACATACCCGCAGTCCCGGTGATCTGATGACCGCCAGAAAGTGTTGCAGGGTCTCCGCTTTGCCAGACGTTGTTTTTTGCAAACCAAACAGTTCGCGTGAACGTGTTGATTGCAACGCCGATAACGTCGCCAGTTGTGTAGGTTGACAGGCCCGATAATGCGGCATTGCCGCCTGTTATTGTTCCGTTGTTGAAGTAACCAATCCCGCCGGTATCAAAGTCAAGCCAATGTGTTGCGTCAAATAGGCGGCTCCCGTCGATAACACCAATGCCGACGAAACCTATTGAACCGATCACTGCCTCTGCATAGACTAGTCCACCGCATGAGTTAGTGGCTTTTGCGACAGCCTCATTTGATCCAGCTTGCGTCGTTACGGTCAGATTGCCGCCGGATATGGTGGCTCTTACTGCTGCTCCAGAGTTCCAGGTAACCGCCATAGGTTACTCTCCTATGGCTTTACGGCAATGCCCCTTGCCCATGAATGCATCAATCACGCGCTCCAGGATCAAAGCCCATCGCTTGCCCGCAACAGCGTTACGCCCGACGCGGGAGGAAATGGTTTCGTCCTCATCGCCGCCCGTTATCGTGTTGACGAGTTGGTCAACCGATAGGCTGAGCCGCTTGAGATACGACTTCATGACCAAACCTCAACCGCCGTCCCCGCAGGCAGAAGCCCCGCCTGTTCCAATGCGTACAGATCGGGGAAAGACTGCTCCATAAGCACTTCCTGCGCAGCAAGGCCCCGCGCCATCGAATAGGCTAGTGATGGATTGGCAACAGCCGCAGCCCAGACAATGCCGAACCGTTGCGGCCCGATCTTGTCGAGAAATTGCAGCGCGGTCATTGATGTTGGCTGATCGTAATTATGAAGCCAGTAACCATCTGGGACCGTATCGCCTTCCCAGTTGCCGCAGCAAGTTCCGGTAAAGTCGTATAAAAGCCCCATCATATCAGAATGCCCCTATGATGATGAAGCCGTCGCCACCCTTGCCGCCCGCGCCGCCGGTGACGCCAGCGCCGCCGCCGCCGCCGCCTGAACCCCATCCACCGGGGCCGCCTGCGCCTGCCGTACCCGCTGCGCCCGCAGTGCCGCCACCACTGCCACCAGACGTAACAAGCGGCGAAATACGCCCTTGGAAAATATCGATATGTATATTGTGGCCAAATCCAGCGCCGCCCTGCGTTGACCCACCAGCAGCGCCACCAGGGATCGCAGGCCACGGCCCTGAAACCGCGATGTTCCCACCCGCAAAATCGGTATTTGCAGCAGGGGTAGAGCCGCCACCAGCACCCCCGGTTGTGGGCGCTGTTGTAGTTGGTGGCGTGACTTGCCCGCCTGCGGCACCTGTAATGGCACCAGCAGCAGTGCCAGCCTGACCGGCCACAGTGGTAACAATACCTAACGTCGCCATTGGCGGATTAGTCTGCGCTGTGCCTGCTGTGCCTGCCGTACCCGCCGCAGCCGATCCTGCGCCACCACCAGAACCGCCTGCTATGTTTACAAGCGTATATTGCGTTGTTGTGCTAGGTGCGGTGCAAACAAATGTAGATGTTCCTGCCGTGCCTGCCGCCCCTGCTGCAACAGCCGCGCCGCCGGAACCGGGGCGAACGTAAATGACATCCGGCAAAAGAAATGCCGGAACCATTATTCTAACATTCCCGCCCGAACCGCCACCTCCACCACCGCCGCCTGCCGTGCCTGCTGCGCGAGTGAATCCACCACCACCCCCGCCTCCAGATGCTTGCGCAAAAATATAAATCCACGAACAACCCGCAGGCTTAATCCACGTCTGAAACCCGCGCGTTGTGGTTACGTCCTGCTGCGGTGAGAAGAACGTCCAGTTCGTTACGCCGTCAGCGGGAAGGCCGGGAAGCCACATTAGTATTTGCCCCCAACCGCAAGCACGGAATAACCCGTAGACGCGCCCGTAGCAGTACCGAAGCCGATGCAGAGGCGATAACCAGCAGGCAGTATCTTGCGGATCGGGATCACAACGTCGTTTTGTGCGTTCGTGGTGGATGAAGTGATTGCACCAAGCGTTGCTTCAGCAAGCAGCATCATGTTGCTGGTCGTGTTGGTCGTTCCCGCCGTGTATGACCCGTTTGCCATGTGCAGGAAGATGCGCGCCACAGTCGCAGCCGTTGAACCGATGGGCTTGAGTATCACATGGTCAACCCATCCGCCTTCAGTCGTGTCAGCCTGAAAGAATGACAGCACGTTCACGCCCGTTCCGTCAGTCGTAGAAGCGGTAAGGTTGCTTGTCTGGATGCCCTGAAGGTCGCCAGTGCGCGAGTAAATGGGATTAGTATTCGCTGCCATGATTACCTCAGAGAGTTACAGCGCCGCGCGCAATTGGAAGGGAAGCGCCAGCGCTTGAAGCCGACAGGTCAGACGATTCAGGCGCAATAAACACCGTGGAAGTGCCCGACAGTGAAAGCGTCGCTTGGCTGTAGGTCGTGCCGTTCCATGACGTTTCACGCGCATCGCGTGTCAGCGTCAGGCCATTGCTTGAGATAAGCCCCTGACCGTATGCGAAGTTACCGCCCGACGTGATGAAGTAGGTCACAATGCGGTTGCCTAATTCGCTCAACACTTCAGCAGGCGCGAGGCAGTCGCCGTTGGTCGCATCCCGAACGCCGGTAGACGGTAGCGTGAGCGCCCCCGTTCCAGTGGTGCTGGTGGTGCAGCGGATGCGTTCAGCGAATGCCACATCGCCCCCCTGTTAACCGTGCGTCAGCGTGGCCGACGAAATGGTAACGGTGTTGCCGCTGGTGATAGTCGTGGTGCCCAGGATGACATCCGTGCCCGAGGTGCCGACCGTCAGACCGCCGACGATGACCGTGCCAGCGTTGTTGCGGATTTCAGCCAGCGCCGCCGTGCCCGATGCCGAAGCCGTGACGCTCGAAGCGCTGAACGGGACCGTCAGGACCGAACCCGAAACACCCGAGGTAACAGCGGTTGTGACGGTGAAGGTTGCCAGAACGCCGGTTGCGCCAGACAGTGCCGACGTACCGATGACCAGCGTGCCGGTTGTGGCCGAGCCGGTTGCGACGGCATCGGTCAGCGATGCGATACGATCCGCAACGCGCTGCATACGAGCCGTCTTGAGTGCTGCGAGGTAGGTGACTGCCATGCTTAGGCGTCCTTCTTGCTACGTGGCTTTGCGCGGGTCTGGGCCGGCGCGTCTGCCTCGAATTTCGTGTGGATTGCGGGATCGAAGTCCTCGGCATTGATCAGGACATGATCGCCCTGATCGTCGCCCCAAGGCTTGACCTTGATTGTCTCGCAAGCGCTCATCTGCTGCCCTCCTTGAAGTGGGGCGGGACCGAAGCCCCGCCCCGATCAATCAGCCGAGGACGATGGCGGCGAACTCTTGGTTCACGCCCTTGAAGCCCCAGGCACAGTGCAGTTCCCAAGAGGTCTGGCCGTACTGCGCGATCTCAGCCAGCATGTAGGTCATGCCGAACTGATCCGAGATCGGCATGGTCTGGATCGTCGGGTTCGGCGTGAACAGCGGCGGGCGGATGACACCAACGCAGGCCGAACGCTCGAAGGCGAGGTTAGGCGTGAAGTTATTGCCGATGGTCAGCGCGGTTGCCGAAGCCGGGAGAGCCTGACGCAGACCCGGAGCCGCAATCGTGATGGTGCCGGGAGCCGCAACGCCCGAGGTCACGACGTACTTGTTGGTGTCGCCCGCGAAGGTGATGACGTCGCCAGCAAGGATCGTGCCCGAGCCGGTGATGACCGGGATCGAGGTCGTGCCAACCGCGAAACCAGCCGCCGACGAGGTGTAGAGCGTGCCGGTGCCCTTGGTGACAGCCGAGATCGCAGCGGACTCGCCCATCTGGAACCCGAACTGACGCAGCAGGTTGCCCGAGCGACGTTCGGCGTCCGAGCCTGCCTGATAGGCCTGCTGGATGATGCCAAGGTTGCGCAGAGCAAGGCCGGCGTTGGTGTCACCTACAAACTGAAGATCGGCCAGCGGTGCGCCGTTGTCCTGCAGAATCTTGCGCGCATTGGTCAGCGCGGAAAGGTCCGAGGCGAAAGGCGTGGTGCCGGCTGTACCATAAGCACGCGAGGCGGCGACGCGAAGAGCGGAAACCGCATCGACTTCCATCAGGTTGCGAAGCGTGCGCATACCCTGGGCGACCATCTGGCGCACCCATTCCTTGTCGTCCGCGCCGTTCTGAAGGCTGCGAAGCTGTTCGCCGGTCAGGTTCCACGACACCTTCTTCGACGCGGTGATCTGCACGCCGATGGTGGTGGCAGTGGCGTCAGTGCCCGACGAGGTGGTCGCGGCGGGAGTGAAGTCCGAAGCGCTCGCAACAGGAGCGATGGGGACGGTCACAGTGTCACCCTTGGCGACGCCCTTGTCGTCGAACGAGGTGTTGATGGCTGCGACGACGCCGAAAGGCTCGTTAGCAACTTCCTTGGCGGCGCTGAACAGAGTCGGTGCGAGTGCGGTAAGCGTGTTTGCCATGTTGGCATACTCCGAGAATAGGTTTTGGGGAAACCGAGAGCCGCCTAGCTGCTCTGATCGGGTTCGGTCCTAGACCGGAGTGAAGCGCGACCTAGTCGCCTTCATTGCGTGAAATGTTCATACTTTGCGCGAAATGTCAATAGAGGGGCGGCGTGAATGAACATGCCGCCCCTCGTTTGATTAGGCTTGGTTGATCAGGCTGCGTCCGCGATCTGATAGCCCTCGGCCATGCGTGCGGCGCGATCCTTGGCGCTGAGTGCTGAGAAGTCGGCGCTGGTCATGGTCTTGCCGGATTCGCCACCGCGACCGCCATTCGCACCGCCGCCGCCGTTCATCGGTGCCGAAATGAAGTGCTTGCCCTCATCGCCCGCAGCCCATTCCTTGACGGCTTCTGCGAGAGGCTTTCCGCCAAGCTGGGCAACGCGATTGTCGCCGTCCAGCGTGACCTCGACGCCCGACGCCAGCATTGCCATTGCAGCCTTCTGGTGGACAGCATTTGTCACCCCAGCCGCGGCCAGTTCCGCGCGCAGGCCGTTCTCGACGAGCAGTTTGCGCGTGTAACCGGATTCAGCCTCAAGCGCCTTGGTTGCCGTCTCAGCCTGCTTGGTGGCATCGCGCACCTGCTTTTCCGCCGTGGTCAGTTTGGCGCGCAGGGACTCGACCTCGGATTCCAACGCGGCGAAGTCCTCCGGCTTGATTTCCTGCGTCTTGCGCAAGTCGGTCTTGAGCCGCTTGTTATCGGTCAGCAGTTCCTCGTTCTTCGCCTTCAGGCCTGCGACTGCCTCGTCGATCATGGCCTGAATCTCTTCTGCGGTTTTGGGTTCGCTCATGGGTTCTTCTCCTCTTGGGTTAATGGGTCTTCAATTCATCAAGCGTCAGTTCGCGCCCCGTCCCCGAGATCAGGTCGCGCACCGTGATCTTGCCGGCGCGGAACAGTTCGGCGCGCTTCTTGCCCAGCGTCCTGTCGATGAACTCAGGCGATTGGCGCTTGAGAAAATCACCGAACGTCGTCTTAGCGTCGATCTGGCCCATCGATGACGCGCGGGTTCCGGCGTCGGTCGGCTCGGGAATGTCGAGGCCGATGTCTGTGAAGGTCTTGGGTATCACGGACAGGATGCAGCGGTCGTTCCAGTGGATCGGCGGTGCCATGAACTCGACCTTGGTGCCCTTCATGGGTTTGCCGTCCAAGTCCCAAGCCTGATGATCGAGCGCGGCACAACGCGGGCAGGTGTGCCCGTCCAGAGTTGCCAGCCAGCGCACCCCGGCAATCAGCCGCGCGTTCTTGCGATAGGTGGCAAGGCGCGCTTGGTTTGCCGCGGTCATGACGGAGGAATGGACGAGCGCTCGGGCATTGCGGCGCGAGACGGTCATGATGCCAGGTTCTGCGCCCTTGCCGACGATGCGTTGCACGATCCGCGCCTGACTTTCGCCATTCACGATGCCTTGCCGGACCTGCGAGGCGAACTTGAACGCGGTGTCATCCGATTGCCGCGCCCACCAATCGCGGGAAGGTGCGCCGTCGATCATGACCATGCGTGTCAGGCTGGCGAGGCGTGCGGCGCTGGGCGTGTTGACCGTCACACCGTCAGGCAATCCGCCACCGATGATGTCGCGCGTCTGTTCCGCCACCACGACCGCGAGGCCATAGGTGTCTGTGGCTGTCGATGCTTCGTCATAGCGACCGGCAATGGCCTTGTCCGCAGCGTTGATCAGTTCCTGAATCTGCGCCTTCTTCGCTGCCGTCAGATCGACCGAGCCGAGCATGGCGCGCAGATCGGCCTCAAGGTTGCGCATGATCTCGTCAACCGCAGCCTGTTCACCCGCCGAAAGCCTCAGAATCTGCAAACTGTGGCGAAGGATCGCGTCTTGGAGGTCGATCTCGCTCATTCCTCGATCACCGCCCTGATCTTGCCGGTGACGATGCGCGTCTTGTAGAACTCACCAATCCTGATCGGATCACCAGCATCGTCGAACTCACACAGGACCGCCCAGCCCTCGTCCATGTCATAACCCAGCACGCCGCGCGGCATGTCCCCGTCGACGAACACCTTGATCAGTTCGCGAACCTCTCTCGGCAGATCGTCCTTGGGGACAACACGGCGCGGCGCTTGGGTCATGCAGCTTGCGCCGGAACAACAGGCGCAGGCATTGACGGCATGGTGTTTTCGACCTCGGCCTGATGCTCGTCCAGTGTCTTGCCGCCGTCGATGATGTCGCCGCGCTGGAACATGTCGAACAGTTCCGCCTCGGACAGCGCACCGTTCTGCCATGCGCCGACGAGTGCGGTCAGGTCTTGCGCGGACATGGCAACCGGCGAGAACTCGCGGCTGATCTCGAACGCAACTTCGCCCGATGCGCCGGCCCAT
>Ga0213917_1000013_pt1 | contig 62077 bp, 83 predicted proteins | sample McNCre117MG_FD_161051 | JGI IMG/M metagenome (GOLD analysis project Ga0213917, IMG submission 161051) | Freshwater microbial communities from McNutts Creek, Athens, Georgia, United States - 1-17 MG | ecosystem: Environmental > Aquatic > Freshwater > Creek | place: USA: Georgia | collected... | reverse complement strand
CAACTAGATTCGGAACAACGCGTTGTTCTTTGATTTGTCCGTTTTGATCACGAACTACAATTTGTAGTTCACCAGTTAGTTTAATGTTATCGTTTACCATATTATCCTCAAGAAATTGTTATTGAGACCTCAAATACTGAGTAAGTTCCGTCATCATATCCAGTTGCAGCATAGCCGCCAGAAGCAATAGTTGTCGTGCCATCCGACAAAATAGCAGTATCAAATAATCCGGCTTTTGTTATGTCTTTACCAGTTGTTTCAGTAATATTTAGTGTATCACTAAATGGTTTTGACACCCCAAGAGCAATTATATCTGTAGGTGCTGAAATAAAATCATTGAAGAACAGCTTATCAATCGACATTGTACGCGTAGCTTCATAAGCTAAATTCACGTCACCATCGAATATCTTGGTTAATTCGGCAAAGAATTTAAGACCCGCCGGGTGAATAATATCAAGTGCGCCACGGTATGTGTCAATATTCTGCTTTGTTTGAATCAAATATGAGAATGCCTGATAATAGTAATTATCATGGATTCTATTAGACTGATTACTAATCAGACTTTCTTCGTCAATATACTCAGCATGTGTCTTTGATACAGTATCAAACGTATATTGAATCGTAGCACGAGAATCTAGCCAATCTTGCAAGCTAAAATCTGTATCAGCAATGATTGGTGTTGCTTCATAGATATTATCCACAGCCACAACAGTTTGTGAATTTATAACCCCTCGGATAGACTCGTCGATACCATTTGTGCTATCATTAATGTTTAGAGAATACAGATACGCACGCGGAGTTGCACTAGTGATAGTCTTAGTGATTGTATAAACCGGTTCTGCTGGTCTCCCGTTAAATGGAGATGTCACCAGAGTTTGATTAACCGAGTGGCCATAGCCGAATTGGATAATATCTAGATATGCAATACCCTTGTTATTATCAACACGGGTTACTTTGGCGATAGTATTAACAGAAGAACCGGGGACAGTAACAATTTGTCCAATTTGCCAGAACTTACCGGGAACAGTAATTTTAAGAGACTTTGGTGATAGGTCAATACCACCAAGATATTCAATAACATCAGTAGTAGCATTGCGGTGCGCTATCTTATCACCAACACCAATTTTAAAATTGCGCGGAGCAGTAAACGTCACTCTAAACTGATTACCACCTAGATTCTGAATACTTTCGCTTTGAAATAGGAATTTCCCGTTCGTATTTTCAATAACAAAATCTACATACTGCCCGGTAAATGCGCCGAAGATTGTAGTAAATGTAATAAAACTCTTCTGAGAGAATTTACCACCAGACGCAATAATATAACTAGGTTTTACAACGGTGATGTCTTCGCCAAAGAATGCCTTGAAAAAGAATATAAACGCTTGCTCATTACCCTTGGCAGCAAAGAATGCCTTATTATTACGGACAAACTCAACTACATCCAAACTCTGTGGAGTATTAAATCCCCGTGCATAGCTTAAATTCTGTAGTTTAACAAATTTAAGTGCAGCAGAATCCAAATCCAAATTACCACGAATAGTCTCAAGTGTGTCGAGAAACTCGTAGTATTTTTGGACAAATGTGACTAGCTGAGGGTAACTCTCGCGAATGTGCTCTGGTAGTTTATCAACAGCTAGAAATGGAAGTTTTGTGCTCATCTAGACGCAGTGAATATGTGGCTTGTTTTAGCAGCACGAGTTTGTGAAAGTGTATCTACAATCATATTTACAGTCACTTTATCTGCTGGCAAACGAACAATATAACGGTTCAGAGGTACTACGTCAAACGAACTTGGGTAGAATACAAATTCAAATTTAGCATCATATAGAGAAACGATATTTAAACCATTTGCAGTGATAATACCATTCTCAAAATCTAGCGTACCAACACTACCCATGTCAACCGGGGTACCAGTAGGTAATTCTTGAATCAAACGAATATCAGTGCCGCTATTTTCTAGATAACAACGATTTGTAATACCGGTCTGGTAAAAACGGGTGCTATAGAATGTGGGTTTATCGCTCTTTGCAACTGGATTACCCATGTTTGCAATATAATTATTTGTAATACCATAGACAACATCGATTGGGTGACGAATTCTAATATTTGTGATATTAGATACAATGGCCTCGTCGGTCTCGTCAATCTTCGTGCTCACATAAGAATATCTAAAAGCAGATTCAAACTTCGATAGTGTACTGCTATACTGAGAAATAGTATCACGGACATTTGTTGCCAATTGACCCGGAGTCAAAGTAGTTTTCGCTGGATCATAATAAACATTAGTCACAAGCTCAACGTCCAAATAAATTGGGTCAACAAAAACCGGGGTAACGGTAATAATATTCTTCTTAGCAATAATACCGGAAGTCATATTATTCTTTTCAACGGTACTAAATGCATCACGATTAAATGGCTTTGCAGCGATAAAAACCTTACCATATTGAGGTGGATTATTATCTTGGCCACCCCAGACACTGACCGATTCAATGCTTGGGTAGTAATTCATCAAAAGAGCTGTATAGTCATTTGCACTGACAATTCGGTCTTGTGCTTGGTGAGCAAGCGGTGCATTGAAACGAATACTATCCTTTGTTTCTTCTGATGCTCCGCCGCCAGCAACAACTTCGGTGGTTACTGTGTACGTATAGTCTGGGTTGCCACCGCCAGTGTAAACTAAGAAACCAGAATCATTAGCAGCTTCACCCGAGCTGGCCAGATATTTGATAGTGACAGTTGCACCGGAAGGAATAGACTGTCCAAACGAACCGTTACCAAAGTAAATTTCATAAAATAGATCTTCACGCTGTTTAACGAAATAAACATTATCTGTAGAACGAACCCCAACTAAGCTATTTGCTTGGGTGAAAACCGTTGTCTGAAGTGTGGTAGGATTATATACAGATACGCTGATTGTTTTTGTGTCACAAGCACGATCAGGAATCACAAAATGAACTCCAGCACCTGATGTGTATGTGATTTTATTTGGGCTACCTTCTAGAACAGCATAACCACCCATAATGTATTTGTCGGTAGAACTCACACGGCCCATAGTGACATCTTGCATTAGATTGAATGTATAAGTCGTTCCATCTTTTGCAGCTGCAAATGTAGTTCCTGCTGGTAGTGTATAAATGTTCGAGTTATCCGTATTTGGAGTAGAAATTTCCAGTCCAATAATCGCTGAAGCAGATGTCACCGAGCTTGGGACATAGCCCATAAGCTTAGCGATAGAAATCAGAGAAGCTCGCTTAGAAGCACTATCAATAAACGCCTCATTGATAGTCATATTGTTATAAAGTGCGTTGTAGTGGGTATTGAAAGCCAATACATCCAATACAGTCGAAAGAACGCTGCCATCAAAATCGTAGTCCGCAAGAACTGATTGCCCCTGAAGAAACGTCTTGAGATTTTGTTTAATTTCACTGAAATCTAATTCACCAGTGTTTATTTGTTGTAGTGTACTCATCTTGTTCTATCTAAGGCAATGGTTACGTTAAGTGGTCGCTCAGTATTTATTATCTTAAAGATAATGTTAATTGTGATCGTATTAACATCGGCTTCTTCTATGACATTGACATCTAGTAAAACAGCACGTGGTTCGTGGTTCGTAATAGTCTGTGTAATCATCTTCTTCAGAAGAATCGACGTGGTAGTATCAATAGGTTCAAACAGTAGTGTGTTAACTTGGCTACCTATTGTACTATCGAAGGGGCGCTCAAAATTAACGGTCATGACCAAATTTCTAATAGCAAATTTGACCGCCGCCTCATCTGTTCGAAGACTTAAGTCTCCAGAACTTGGGTTTGGCGCAAATGCTGCATCTAGGTCTGAGTATTTTCTTGTTGTTGCCATATTATGCTATTAAAATATAATTTGTCTTAAATGACGATTTACTACCAGTTTTAAACCCAGTTAATCGTTCCATTTTTGCACCCTTCTTTTCATTATATGAAACGTGAATCCAAGTTTTACTACCCTCGTATTCCAAAATCAATTGTGTATATGCTGGTAAGCTACTTGACAAGTTTACCACAGCATTATAATACTGTTCTCGTGTAAACCCAGGCAATTGAAAATCTGCAGCGCAACCGGGTAAGTGATCGCTAGTTGTTGAGCCACCAACACTCTTATTTTTTGCTTCACTTCTCCAGGAATTAGATAAAACTAAATTTGGATATGAAGCCAAAATTGGTTCTAAGCAATTTTCACAAAGAGTTCGTAAATTATCAATAATTTGATCTGGATTGAGACCCATATTAGTACCAGTAGGTATATCTTCCCTACATAATACACGTCCAAGAGTGAAATTTTGTGTTAATAGATACGATCTAGTATATTCCGTCGGCTTCGGTTTTTCAGTTTTCTTGATGGGTTCTGGCTTCTTTTCAGGTGGAACTTCTTCTTTTACCACAGTGTTATCTGTTGTGTCTTCTGAATCAGAAGCTCCCAAATTTTCCTTAGCTTTATTGAATTCCGCGGAATCACCTTCATCTGGTGCTTCGTAGTTTGCGTCCAATTCCTGGAAACGATTTGGTGTAGTTAATACAGGCATATCCGGTACACCGCTGGCACTTCCTTTACCCTTTGGCGCAGATTTTGACTTACCGCTGTTCAGTTGTATATTAGAACCATCCAATGCAACGTCCCCGCCTGCCTTTAGACTAATCTGCCCACCTGCTGTGACGTTAACATCTCCAGTGGCACCAAGATTAATATCACCACCTACAGTGGTATTTAGGTTGCCATAAACATCGATGTTTGCATCATTTTGTACTAGAATATTCTGATTACCTATGACGGTGACATTACACGTACCTTTGATCAATACATTACCGTTACGTTCTAGAATCTCGTAGTCGTCACCAACTATTCGGCGAACAAGTGTACCGTTGACATCAATTTCCTCAAATGTGCCAGAACGGTGATAACGGTGTAGTCGCTCATTATCCTTGGTATCATCTATTTCTTCTACGTGACCGCTTTCTGACACGCGAATTTGGTTAAATGGATATTTTGCATTATATGGGATAGGTGGCTGAGACCACTTATTTCCGCCGCCAGAAACGACATTTTTGACGCGCGCAGATTCCTTAGAGAAAACGATCGTTTGATCAATCTTCTCATGACGTGCTAATCTGTGTGTATCTGGCTCTCCAAAATATTTTGGATATACATTATTTGGGTCTTTAAAACCAACGTCTTTACCAGAGGTAGAATCACTAACAGTTCCGCTACCGGCAACGTTATTTGTGTCTGTATCAGATTTCAGCTTCACAACTGGATTTTGTGTAGCATCCTTCTGTTGTTCAGCTTGTTCCTTTGTTGAAGGCGGCGGAATAATCTCGGACATATCCTTGGTAGGAAAGCCATCACTCATGAAGAGTGCTTGAGCACGCTTATATCGCCCGGCAAGTTTTGGATCACTAACCACACTCGGAATAAGTGCAGCTGCCTGTTCGTAATTACCAGTCTGCAATGCAGCCCATGCAGCAGTTTTATATAATCCACCAGCGCCTTTATTATATGCAATAGAAACAAGAGCATCGAACATACTCTGTGTCACAGGCACTTTAAGATTACGTTGTACTGAAGGCCCAAAGTCTTTATCAACTTTAAGTTTTAGCAAAGCATCGCATTCAGACTTTTGTAGTTCAGTATTTGCATCAACACGCGTATTGTCGGCGAGATATGTATTACCCCATCCAATCGTCCAAATCCCATTCGTGTCTTGATATGCATAAACTGTACCAGTGTATGAATCGGTAGTCGGTTTATACTTACCTTTAACAGTAGAGCACAAACCTTCTTCTCTTCGAATCTCTGCATAACAAGCATCAGAAGGTACTAAACTCTTTGTTGGTTTCTTGATCTCTGGTTTCTTTTCTACTGTGGTTGTGGTAGATGACCCTGTTTGCACAGGATTACCTCTACTATCAACTACATTTGAACCTGAGCTAGATTTAAGTGTATTCGTTACGGTCTGTTCGGAAGTAGATGTCGCAGTCTTTGCTGCCATCCCTTTTGGTGTTTCTGGAATACCGGCAATCGTACCAATGATAATAGGGTGCTGTTGATAATCATCACGGAAGATAACAATAACCGTGCTACCTTCTACAGGTCCGGTAGGTGATGTTCCAATACCACTAATTGCAGCCGAACTTGTTGGTTGCATAACCACAGCCCAAGGTAAATCCTCGGTTGGTAGTTTGTTCTTATCATCTGTGTGTAGGCCTACGACGCGAACTCTGCATCGGCCCAACTTCAGCGGATCATCGGTTCTGTTTTCAACTATACCAATATAAAACATGTTAAACCTTTAAAATCGAATCTTTAATCAGCTCAAGTGTGGCCACGTGCTTATCTGTAGTAAATCTGTGGCAAATAGCAGAGATAATATAGTTACCTGTAACCATTGGGTCCTGAATCTCTTTTTCAGAACTACCTTTATCAAATCTACGAATCTTATTTGCCCCAAGTGTTACCTTAGAACCGACAGTATAATCTGTACGACCAAATACATCAATTTCGACTCTATACGATTGAAGTTGTCTCAAAATTGAATTACGTTTCTGCACGAACTTTAAATTGGTTGTATCAGTCGCACCATTATATAGTCCATATACGGACTCACCACTAATGAAAATAGAACCATCATCGTCAGAATAGCTATTATCAGCGATACGATCTTTATAGAATCTTTGTGGATTCAAAAGCGGGTGTGTCTCGTCGTTCATATCAAACGTTATAACATAACGCTTCTTTGTCACCAAATCATAATACTGCAAACGTGAATTAAGCATACCTGACTGTAAGTCTTTGTAATAATCAAAGTGCAACGGTTGACGCATATCAAGCACAGTCTTATAGTCGATATTCAAATCCTTTACAATAGCACCGGTTTCTGTTCCTGTAGATTTAACTTCGGCATTGAAATTACTGGTGCTGAAAGAATTAATAGGTTTTACACCATCAGATGCAAAACCCGTCAACTGACGAAACTGATAACCATAGCGATTCTCGTAAAAAGAAAAACTAGGTAGTCCATCTGTACCTACGGCATGGTCAGTTAGATATGTGATATTTTTAACCGGTGTCCAATAGTTCGATGTATATTGTACTGTGTTTATTGTTTTATCTGAATTGAAATCAACATCTGTTTCTATTTCACTATTCAGGATATTCTCGATAATCTTATGTGGTAAATCCTTATATGTTTTACTGATACGCATACTAGATTCGGTAAGCATATCTACACTACCGAAGTGTATAACATGGGATATTCTTCTATCTCCTAGGTCGGTTCTATCCGACACCTTATAGATATGAAAATACTTGTCGATATAGTTCTTCTTATCAATATCTGGCGTATACACTTTGATGTGAAGCATATCATCACCTTGCTGACCAAGCATATTCATTATGTCCACGGTGTCGTTTGTGATGATATTTCCAGTCATAAACGGGGAGAACATATCCTCGTATATGGTTAGCTGAGAAACGTGCGGTTTAATATCTAGAGAAATACCACCAGATTGGAGAATCTCTACAGCATCAAGTTGGTGTTGCCCCGCGTAAAATAAATCAGCCATTATTGAATGCTTCTGTTAAATCATTACTGAATTTATTAATGTACACCGGAGCTACGACACGGATACGACGCTTAGCCTCGTTCAGTCTAAATTCATAATCAAAATTACTAATTGCAGCTGCACCTGGTATATTAGAGTCAACTACTTTACCCAGATATTCATAGTGTGGGCGTCCATACAACGAGTGAATAGCGTACTCATTACCACTACCATACTTCTGAGTTACAAACGTAGATAGCTTGTCATTGCTTAGAGGATAATCCTCTGTATAATCATATTTTTCGTTGACCAGCATTATAATCCAGTGATAAAAAGGTGTACCATAAATTTTCTCGGAGATAACCTCTGGTGTATCTCCATCTTCAATATCATAGTCGTTATATAACTCGATGTTATTAAGAATATCTTCTAATGGCCGAACATTTAATGTGATATCACGAACTACCTTAAGGACATTCTTACCCTTAATATTGAACTGATACAGAATACTTGGAAATTCACCAAAATACATATATTAAGCCCCCGGGCGATCAACGCCACTAGTTTCCTTGGTTGGGTATGCCAACTCTTTAAACGTCAAGCTAATGTTAATATGCGTTGGCATACCATTCTTGAATGTAGTAAACTGCCCGTTAGGATTATAGTTGATATTCATATTAGTTAACACAGCGGTCATATGGGTTTCTAAGTTCCGATTCTCTGTATCGCCAAAGTAATAACGAATCTCAAACTCAGACGGATAGATAAACAAATACGACTTAGTATCCAAATACTCTGGCAACATATGGTGACGGAACATACGGATGATATTCAAAACATTCGCCGATTCTTGCTCACTTTTTGGTGCAAAATTATAATCAAACTGAACCGTGGCATAATCGACATTACGGAATAGCTGCTCGCTTTTAGTATTTCCCGGGGTAATACTTGTAGCCTTTTGTAGATATTCTTGCTTACCTATGATTTTACGTGCTACATTCCCGGCAAGAGCTTTTGCGCTGTCGATGCTCTTATCAATAATTTTATTGTTCTTAATACCATCAATAATATTGTTGGCTATTTCAAGTTGCAAAGCTTGATCAGAAAATTCTTGCCCATCTACCTCGCCCCAACCAACACTATATGACTTTTGTAGATTCTCTGGCATATAGAGGCTAATAGCAGCCTCGAGACGCTTCTTTGGTGCCGTAATTCGTTGTACAGAATCAGAACCTATATTAGTACCAATGGAATCACCTAGAATCTTAGCAGATTCACCGATATTTTTTCGCGCTTTGGCTATTTCCTCGCCGGATGCTGTAGAGAAACGAGAAGGTGGCATTTCAACTGTTGGTGCAGTTTTCGATGATTGTAGTTTCGATGCGCCTTGAGCATTGATAAAGAACACAATTCGGTGCTGGCCATACTCTGAGTCTGTAGAACCAAGATCAATTGGGTAGCAGAGATTCTTTGTTTTGTATTTTGACAGGCTCTCGCTAGACAGAGTATAGTCAAGATTTTTACCGTTATAAACCTCGTCTACAGATTGTCCAGATGCCTTTGCCAGTTGAGCTGCTATTTGAATATCGCTCATTAAATACCTCTTTGTGTTAATGTAATATTTATATGGCCCGCAAATATTTGCAAGGAAGATTCGTACCTAAGAACCCCAAGAAATACATCGGCGATGTTGATAATATCATCTACCGTAGTTCATGGGAACTTAAAGCATTTAAATGGGCAGATACTCATCCAGCGGTTACTCAGTGGAACAGCGAAGAGTTCATCATTCCATATTATTCCCCTGTTGATAATAAGATGCACAGATATTTCGTTGATATGGCGGTTATTATTCAAAAGGGTGATGCATTTAAGAAGTATTTGATAGAAATCAAGCCGGATGCACAGACAAAACCGCCGGTAAAAAGATCAAAGAAAACGAATAAATACATAGAAGAGATTGCAACATACACTGTAAATCAAGCAAAGTGGGCAGCTGCGGATTCTTTCTGTAAAAAGAATAACATGGAATTCATAGTACTCACAGAAAAACACCTTTTCGGATGACAATAAAAAGACCTATTCTAGACAAATTTCACGTGGATCTTAAACAGGTCCAGGACTCACGTCGATGGTTTGATGACCAGGTGAAATTAATGGCTAAAGGTAAAGTAACCCCGAACGCGTTGTTATTGCGAGATGGTATAGATGATCTTCGTTCAAATATAGTACCAGGTCAATTACACTTCTTTTACTATGACCCAAAGCTAAAAGAGAAACTACCGTATTATGACCAGTTTCCGATGGTGTTTCCTTATAAGCAAGTCCCTGGTGGTTTTCTAGGTCTCAACCTACACTATCTTGGCTATCAAGAGCGGTTTGCACTATTCAAAGCTCTAATGGACATACAGGGTATCAAGAAGCTGGATAACAATACCAAACTCAAGTACCAGTGGGGGACTGTAATGGCGATGAGTAATGTACCTGGCGCACAAGCATGTATTAAACACTATCTGGTTGATCACGTCAAATCTCGTTATATGAAAGTGAAACCAGAAGACTGGGCAACGGCCATGATGCTACCTGTGGAACGATTCGTTGGAGCATCAAAACAAAGAGTCTGGGCTGACTCGCTGAGAAAATAAATGGCAACAAAAGACGCATACGATAATTTTAAAACCCGAGTACGCACGGTTGGTTTACCAACCGGTTCACGCTACCGTGTTAACGTCATGGGTATGAATGTACCCGACATATTCATGTTTGCTAACTCAGTAAGTATTCCCGGCGTTAGTATTGACACAGCAGATACAAAAATCTGGGGTGAAAATCTAACTATGCCATATGGCATCTCGTATGAACCGGTGACGTTGACATTCATTTTAGATAATGAAATGTCCGCCAAGGTATTCTTTGATTCTTGGATGAACAAAGTCTATGACCGTAAAACACGCTTCGTCGGATATGCCAAAGAATATAAGCGTAATGTGAACATAGTTCTACAGGATAAGAATAATAAGGACATTCTAAATGTCACATTGATTGATGCATACCCAAAACAAATTCAGGACGTTGCACTCTCATATGATAGTAAAGATGTCATTGCTTTGACTGTACAACTCCAGTATAAGAACTGGATTAAAGATTACGATACAGGAAGTGTGTATGCTGCTGATGCAAACTCTGCTAATACACGAGGTGTTAATACACCAATCGGAACAACAAGTCCATCGGGTGGCGGCACTGTCCCACTTTCTTTACCAACAGATACAGGCCGCCTGCCATTTAACTTTGAAGCAAGAGACATTGAGAACAGTCTGGCGAATTACGGCTCTCAAGCTGGTGCGGAAATGGGTACGCAGTCTGGTTCAATCGCGGGTCTGTTTGGTACGTCACCTATAAGTGGCGCAAGTTCTTTGCTATCTAGTTTCAGCGATCTTTCAAATAACTTCGTGTCATTTGGTTCTGGTATTACCAATCTAGGACGTAGTCTAACTGCTATTACTGCGCCAGCGGGACAGATTGCAGGAGCCGTTAATTCTATTTCTGGTACGCTTGGTGGAATCGACACAGTCCTTAGTTCGGTTGGTCTTGGAAAACCTTTCGCTAAAGTCCGTACTGATCTAAATGGCACAGCAAGCAAAATTGGGGCCGTTGCTGGACTTAAAGGTATGCCAGGTAATATTGCCTCTTTGGGTGTGAATTTCTCGTCTATGGGAAATCAGTTTAACCAGGTATCGCGCAGTCTGGATACAGTACCTGGCGCTACGGCTAAATTAAAGAACTCTATCGCCTCTTTGGGTAATATGATCACTGGTAATGGAAGTGATTTGAATAATGCTTCTGCTGCACTACAACAACATGTTGATGAAGAGGAATCTACATAATGACTGATAAAATTTCTGAAGTTTTTGATATAACTCCTATCCCGCCATCCCCGTTGCCGCCAGTGATTGCTGAAAGTAACACTGTACATGAAGATGCAGAACAAGCACGTAATAATCTGCGTCGGCTTGCCAAGACTGCAGATCAAGCTTTAGAGCTTGCTCTCGATATGGCGCGCAATAGTGATAGCCCGCGGGCATATGAAGTGCTGGCGACTTTGTTAACAACCGCAGCTGATTTGAATACTCGTGTAGTGGACACACACCAAAAAGAGCAAAAGATAACACCACCTACACCAGAAACACCGGCAACAGTGACAAATAACTCTATTGTGTTTACGGGTACAACAGCCGAATTGAGTGATTTGATTAAGAAGAAACTTGGAGCTAATAATGAAACTATCGCAAATTGACACTGCTACTTACTATGAAGTAACTATTCCGTCATCTGGTAAGAAGGTGAAATTTAGACCATTTGTTGTCAAGGAAGAACGGGCGTTGCTATTAGCTCAAGAATCTGAAGAAACATCAACACTTCTAAGCACACTCGATTCCGTTGTCCGTAGCTGTATGAATAACTACTCGGGTGACCTGACTACATTTGATATTGAATATCTATTCGTTCAAATCCGTAGTAAAAGTGTTGGTGAATCAGTAGAGGTTGATGCAACATGTAAGTCATGTGAAAAACAAACCGCCATTAAGATTGATATTTCTAAGGTAGAGGTTATCCGTAAGGATACCCATAGTAAGAATATCAAATTAACAGATTCACTTGCACTAACAATGCGTTATCCTTCAATGCAGGATTTATCTGATATTACAGAAATAAAGGATGCAACGGCACAGAGATTGAAGGTCTGTGCATCTTCTATTGAATCCGTATACTTTGGTGATACAGTATATCACACCAAAGACGGAGACACACAAGAGGTTATTGCATTCTTGGACAATCGAACAGATGATGAATTTGCAAAAATCATCGAATTCATAGAGACTATACCCACTATTGAACTAAAGACAGAGTGGACTTGCCCACATTGTGGTTTTGAGAATAAGAACGCTATCAATAGCATCGCAGGTTTTTTTTAATTTGCCTCGCGCACGAGAACTTATTCAATCACTACGACACGAATTTTAAATTAATGAAGCACCATAACTTCACTATGTCAGATTTGGATTATATGTTGCCTTTTGAACGGGAAATATACGTGGAGATGCTGAATAAGCATATCAATGAACAGAACGAAAAGGCTGCGCGAGGCTAAAATGACTACCATCATTACAGAAGATAAGAAATATAAGCAATCAGACAAACTAATTAAAGCTGTTCTTGATCTAACCAAACGGATCGAGAAAGAAGGTAAAAAGTCCGATAAACCACTTGGTGCCGGGGGTTTTCTGAAAGCCAAGGCAGGAGAGATGGCGGGAAATGTTAAATCAATGTTTACTGCTAAGGGTGTAGCTCAACTTCTTGGTAAGGGTGAGGACACATTTATCGGGGGTCTGGCAGCATCAATTACTGACGCAAAGGTAGCAAAGAAAGAAGAAGCAAAGGCAAAAGAAGCTAAGAAACTAGAGACCGCAGCTGACTGGATGAAGTATAGTGCCGAAGGGCAGGATCGAACTAATCTGATTAATGCTGAGACAGATAAAAAGAAACGTGCCAAGATGGAGAAGGAAGCTGCTGCACTTTCTCTAGAAATGGCGGATCAGATTCTTAAACTTCGCGAGAAAATTGACGGTTTAAAGAAAGAACAATCATCTGTCAAATCTCGTTCGGGTGGTACTCTTGACTTGAACGATGAAAAACTTGATGAACTTAAGTTCTATGACAATGCCGTTAACAAGGAGGGTGGTTTAACTGTATCTGAACTTGATTTCTTCAAGAACGCAGATAAACCAAAACAGACCGCCGCACCAAAGACAAAAAAGAAGGATAATGGTCTTCCTTTTACAATGAAAACCACAAGCGGGGATAAGGCTGCATCTATCACCGAGCTTCTTGAGCATCTGTATAATAGTACCAACGCTGGTGATGAAGCAATCAAAGGTGTAGAGGGAAAACTTGGCCCACTATCTCCTCAACAAAAAGATGGTGTCATCCGTGGTGTTAAAGAAGGTATGCAAGAGGAGTTATTGAAACTTAACGAAGAACAACTAGCAGAACTTAAGAAACTAACAAAATCTTCTGAGGAAACAAAGAAGGAAAAGAAAGACCCAAAACGTAATTTACTGTCTGCATTGACAAGTAAATTAAAAGCACCATTCTCAAAAGCATCTGGTGACAAGCCAAGTGCAAGTAACGGCAATGCCATTATGAGTCTAATGAGTTCTATGGGTGGACTCGCATCATCTGCAGCAAGTGGACTTAGTAGTATTGCTGGCGCCGGTGCAGGGGCCTTAGGTGGACTCGCAGGAACAGCAGTACGTGGACTTGGTAGTGTTGCTTTACCAGCTCTTGCAGTTGGTGGTGCTGGTGCTGCTGGGTATTATGGTGCAAAAGCTCTAGGAGCAGATAAACTTGGTAGCTGGCTTGGTGGTAAGGCAGCAGACTTATTTCAAGATGATCCTATGAAAATCATGGAAGAACGAGATAAACAAGCTGCAGCACTAAGAGCAAGCAAGCCCACTACTACACCACGTGAAGCTCAAAGTGCAGAACTGGCGAAGAGTATTGCAGTAGCAGAAACGACGGCTAAAACAAATGAGTCTTCTAAAACTCAATCGTCTCCAACCGTCGTTAATAACAATATCAGTAACAGTAAAAATGTTACTCAGGTGAATGTTAAACCACCCGTCAGAAATATAGAACCAAGTCTAAATGCTAGACTTAGTTCCTTATTTTCATTCTGATTAGTCAGCGATAGCCGCAAAGAATGCGGAATCATCTTCGTCTTCCATATCTGGAGATGCTGTCTTTTCAACCTTTGCCTTAGCAGGAGCCTTTGCTTCCTTTACAGGTTTAGCAGCTGACTCACGAACTGGGGCATCTTCCATCTCCTGTTCTGCCTTACGGGCAGCTTCAGTAGAAGCGGAGATAACACTCTCAAACTTCTTCTTAAGATCAGCGTACGACTTGAAGTTCTTAGGATCAAGTAGCGGACTCAAAGGCTTTTGCTTATTAACGATTTCGAGAATTTCTTCGTCGGTTTCAGCAACGGCACTTGGGGACTCAAATGTACTCTGGTCGTAGTTACCATAACCCTCGTACTGGCGAATACGCAGCTTGAAGTTGGCACCTTCCCAAAGGTCGAAGACGTTTACTGGTTGTTCATCTTCAAAGGATGGTTCCAGCTTATCCTTGATCTTTTCCCAGATTTTCTTACCGAACTTAAATTGCATGACCTTACCTTCGTTTGCACGATTGCCTGGGTCAGAAATAACCAAAATGTTCGCATGGTATTCCAGCTTACGCTTGCGCTCCTTCGCAATTTCCTTATCCTTCTCGTTTCCGGAGTTGTATAGAATACGGTTAGAATCGTTTACTGGATCATCCTCACCAATGGTAGAACGGCAGTTCTCTATGTACCAACGACCTGTAGGTCCTTTGAAAGCGCGAGTATATACCTGAACCCATGGAAGTTCATCACCTGGAGCAGCTGGGAGAAAACGAATTACTGCACTTCCATTGCCTGCCTTGTCACGGGTCAGTTTGAAGTAGTTGTCATCATCTTTCTTGAATGATGCTTCGTTTGATTTAGACAGAGCCTTGGTAATATTACCAAAGTCTAGGTTGCGAGATTTCTTCAGAGAGTCTAAAGTAATTGTCATTTTAGTTTTTCCTTTTAAGTGGCACAAGGCCTGGTTTAGTGTAATAGTCTTTTGTGTCAAACTCATCATCTGACAAAGTATTTAGCATATTTGAAACTGCAAATCTCTTTTCTCGTAAAATATTTTTCTGAGCAACCCTTGCCTTTCGGTCGGCTCGATCATACTCATTCTTACGCGGTTTCAAGATTCAACTCCAATTCTGTACATACCTTTTCCTTGTCAAACTTAACAAATCTGTCCAACTTGACTATTTTATTCGCGATTTTACTAAATACGAAATAATCTTCTCCGACAAAGTGAAGTATTTGATTCAGTGCAACCGCACTCTCAATGTGAATTTCACCACCCACAACCTTACGGAATATAGTTGGTTCATCACCCATAATAATCTCTTTGATGTTTAAACCGTACAAATCATCTACAATAATCTGAGTGGTTGACATCTTATTTTTATTCCAAAGCCGATAATTCTCGTCGGCTTCCATCACATTATAAAGAGCACCGTTATCAGCATAAGCATAAGATGCCACAAAATAATTCACTAATTCTCTATACGAACCAATAGACTCTGCGAGTCTCATTATCAGGTGTTTACGAGCACCATTTTTATTAAGAGCATCAGAATTAATACCTGGTACTCTACCCTCGTTTTTAAATAAGTCGTACTTTGTTGTAAAGTGCAGCTTGCACGCCATATAAAGTTTTAGACATTTAATTGGATCAAGCATTTCATTCAAATGATCCCGATGATTCTCGGCGCATCAAACCGGCTTCTTCCATTTCGAGAGCAATTCGCTCTTTTAGATTCTTGCTGATTAATTTGGCAATATTTTCTGGATCGATGTCTCGTTCATCACAGTACGAGAGAATAGTGGCCGTTAGGGTTTCAAAGTTCTTGTTCGCTGTGTTGATAATGAACATGCTAAATTCATTTGCACTACGGAATAAAATTTTATCAGATGTAGTGGCAGACAGTACTTCATCATCATCAAGGGTTGTGAATTTGTTCATTAATATAATCTTTTAGAATTGCTTTGGCGTATTTGGCTGGAACCTTAACATCGAATGATACGGATACACTAATAACATCATTAATATCTGCATTAGCGATATTACCAATTGTATATCGGTCTGTTTTGAATGCTAATCTTAATGCTTCCTCTGTTGTGTATCTTTGTATTTCAATCATACTTTGAATGCTGTAGCTACACGGATAATACGTTCACAGTCGCCATATTGGCGGATTTTGTGATTATAGTAACGATACAGAGGACTGGCGGTGTTAACCTCTAGTTTCTTAATACCTTCAATACCCTTAACGTGATCACGGAGGAACTTATCCATTTCCCAATCAATACGTGTTTTGATTTTGTTTGCGGTTTCAATAACACCGTCGAGAACTTTATTGTTCCCACGATTTGCGAGGATTAGGTTATCAGTTTCTTTAATATTCATAGTTTGATTATAACACACTTTACTAGATGAGTAAATTATTTTCCGCGGCCTTTGAAAATAACTTTATCGGATTTCGCAATCTCGATAAGCATAAACATAAGAATAAAGATATTAACGCCAGGGATAAATGAAGAAACAATAACTCCAATATCAGTTGTTCGGACTGGATTACCGTTCCACCACTCGAAAAACAGAACAAAACCAAATAATAACAGAAGAGCTAGCATCGGCAGAAAATAGAAATAAATCATTCTGTTTTACCTTTACTTCTGATGATAACGGGATTATCATCAAACAACATTGAAATTATTACAACTAGAGTTAGTACATTTAGAATTGGGACAAATGCCAAAATTAAAACGCTGATATCTTGTAATCTAATATCATAGCCTTCTCGAAGTTCATCGCGAAGAAACTTAAGTGTTACAAAGCATGTAATACAGAGTGGTAAAAGATAGAAAAAAATAAGCAACCACATATTATTTCAAGTGTTGAATTTGTTGAACAATTAGATAAAAAAGAACACCATTGGTTGGCCAAGCCAATAAATTGACTATGACCAAAAAGTATTCAAATTTGGACCAGTATTTCAATTTTTGCCTTTGATTACTACTTTATTTCCAATTTTATGTAGTTCCATAAAAAACACTGTTACCAATATAGCAGTATTGACCAGTGGTACAAATGAAAGTAGACAATAGTAGAATTCACCCAACTGAATATCAGTACCACTTTTCCAATCCATATACATACTGACACCGTATGCTATTAGACAAAATATAGCCGAAACTGTATACAGAATAATCGAAAATGTTTCAAATGTCATGATCAATCCTTCTGCTTTTCAAGATAAACATTAGAAATTGCTTTGAAAGACATCGTGCCGGCAATAGACTTAAAAACAATACCCTCACGTGCCACATGTTTATCACAAACAACAGACTCACCATCGGCCATTTTAATAATGTCCTGCATGGTTTCTGCATCCAGCAGCCAATTGGTGTGAATTACCGGGGCATGTTGGAGACATAGTTCTTTAATCAAATTTCGACGTTGAGCTGGTGCGTAGTAAGAACGTGTTGGAATGTCAATCACATCAAATACACGGAACTGGTATTCGGAGAGCATATAGATATTGTCCTGAATTCCTGGACCAATCAACTCACCTTGAATAGCAATATCAATACCAAGACCTAGAAGTTTTTCTTCCAACTTTTCATCGATAGCAGTTTTCCAGAAAGTGTTTTCTTCGTTGCGAACCAAGTCAAGATTCCGAGAACAGACTCCGAATACACCATCTAAAACATAGACGGTCATAGAAGAACCTTCTAGTTTTTCGGTTACTTCCCACTCAACATTACGGAATTTAGTGTTCATTTCCTTGGCAAGATTCTGAATACGTTCTTGATCTGTCTTTGGAATTCGAGAAGGAAAATTACCGCGGGCTGTACCAGCTAATTCAGCGGACAGGGGCTTTTCGTACTTCTGGATACCAAGTAGTTCAGTAACATCGGCATCTTCCATGTAAATGACCGTGCCACCAATGATAGTATAACCGAGTTCCTGAGCTGCACCATCAATCATACCACGAGACCAGTCTGCTGGAATAGGTAGCAGCAGACCCTGAGAAACTTGGCCGCGTAAACGAATTGTGCGAAGTTTTTCACCCTCAACACCGTTATAAACCTTTGGTGTATGACCGGGCTTAGTCAAGAATGGAGCAACTGCAGTCGGTACCCAAGAGTCAATTTCTAGGTAAATGACAAGATCACCTTCTTTAAAGCCATTAGTGATAGCTGTGACAAGTTGCCAACCACCAACCGTGGCCTTGACGATTTTGTCGGCACCTTCGATGGGCTCGATTTTGTCGATGCGGCGAATAGTTGCTAGTTTACGTGTAATATCAGTCATTTTTAATTTCCAGTACAAATTCTGCTGCATCAATTTCTGCTACAGCATTACCATCATCATCCTTTGTAATTCCAATTTTAAATTGTAGTGCCCAGTCACCCTCTGTGAAATCAACAAGACCCTGTGATTGAGCATATTTACAACACGCAGTTGAAATATCATCAATGCTGAGTGAAACTTTTTTAGTTGCCATGTTCTTGTAAGTTAAATCGTTTAGCCAAGTGATCCCATTGTTTCTCTACGAATGTTTTATGAAATGGATTCTCCATATCTACTGGGAATGCCATCTGTTTAATACATTCAAGAACAGTCTCGCGAACAAGATACTCCGAGTATTTTTCGAGATTTAGATGTGTATATGTGGAACGAAAGTGGTCATCGAGAGTACGCGTAACGATACTACGAATTCGGCTGTCTGTAATTTGTTTAACGTCGATCATATTCCACATGCTTTCTCGGGACACAATTAATCTTCACAACACCATTAGCGAACGGATTTCGCTCGGCATCGCCATCAAGCCCGGCAGCTTCGCACTTCCGAGTCGTCTCGATAATTTGGTCATTGGTCATAACATCAATACCCTCGTCGATTCGCTTTCTGCAACCCGATAGAGTAATAATCAAAAACAATATAGCAATATTTTTCATATTAACATTATATCACATCTTCGATAAAAGTAAATTAATACTCTTTTAGTTTACCGGCTTTACCTAGAAGTTCTGCGGCGATGTATTCTGCAACGCGGTTGAAGACCACTTCTTCCCATGTTTCTTTCTGATACGGGTCTCGCTCGACTTCAATTCTGAAGTTCTTCCCATTGATTTTTGTAAGAACAACATACTGTTCTTTCCACTGTAACGGGTCTTTATAAACATGAAGTGTAGCACTAATTAGATTGTTCTCTAGTTTCAGAGAACTTACCAAATCCTTTTCTGCTGCTTGGCGGAACTCTTTCAATAGTCGGACCGAGTCATCTGTGGGAGCTCTTTTCTCCGTGACGTTAACATATTGCGGATAAGCTGGTGATTGATTTACTGTAACTCTATCAAACATTTCGTGGCATTCTTTCTTTAATACGGTTTACATTGCGGGTAATTTCAGCTTCACTTGGTATCCATTCGCCCCACCAATGCAAAGCAACATCACACACTGGTGTATCTGTGTGTTGAAAATTATAACCACGCTTCATTCCTTCTGCAACAATGAGTTTGAAACGCTTTTTGAGAAACGATAATTTGTTATAGAAAAATGTAACGTGACCTGTGCCCATTACATACTCTTTTGGAATACGTACCGTATCAGGTGTAAGACCTCTGGCTTGTGCTGCTTCTACGAGTTTAAAAACTCGAGGAAGTTCACGATACTCTGCCACCAAATGCTTGGTGTGAAGTAAAGCAGGGTCTATTAGATTAATCCGTGTCACTTTGCTTTTACTTCTGTACTCTGAGCGACACAAACAAATCTGTATTCTTTGGCTGAACCATTAACAAGACTACTAGCAGCATTACCAGCTTGTTGACACTCTTGTTGTGTTTTAAACCCCGGTACTGTTTGCAGAGTAACACTATCACCCTTTGCTAGAACACCAGCGTAGATATACATAACCAAAATCCAGCTCATTGTTTATCCTCATATTTCTTAATATACTCAAATTTTTCCCATCGAACATATGTGTAAGCACATAATCCAATAAATGCTACAACCGCTAACAGAGCAGCGGTATAATTGATTAGCAGATATGCCAAACCAACACTAACACCAATAAATGCTGCTAAAATTAAAATACCACCAACAAATTCGTTGATGATCAATCCCATTACCCAAAACTTGAAAAATTCAAACAGTTTCACTGATTTTCTCCTTAGCCTTTTTGATGCACTCACCACAGATACAGTGGTTCGATTCTTGTGAAGCAACAAACTTCTTTGCTTCCTTTTCAGAAGTACCACAAAACGAGCACTTTCGATTCTGAATTTTTTGCGGTTTCGGTTCAAATAATTGAATAATTTGTGCGGTCATGATGCTGCGATCAACAGATAAATGATTGAAATAAGAATAGGTGCCACATAGAGTACAAATACAGTAGTAGCAATTGCAAGAATAAGCCCAATACCAAGCAGGATAATACCAGCTGTGGCAAAGAAGATGAACTTCAGTGTCTTAACTATAAATTCGAGAACAGTGTACATTACTTGAACCAACGAAAAACAACCTTAGCACTGATAAACGACACATCATCCATACGAATATATGTATGAGTATTATCGCGCAAACCCGCGCATGAATAAGAGATCAGATCGTTATTACTATTTGTATTATGATTGAAATTCTTACAGTAAATGACGTATTTTGCGCCAGACTTGAAGTTGAATGTTACCTTTACCATCAATAAAGGTTCGATCAGTTTAGAAATAATATTCATATTACACCAATTGCAGTTTAACTTCGACAACTTCCAAATCCATTTCACGCTGGATCATTTCAGATGTTGCGTGAACACGCATTTGCTTCAAGCGCGGGTCACATTGATTATCTATCCACTGAATATAACCGTTCAAATTACTATGAAAACACAGGACAGTACTATCCGTAACAGCGGCGGACCAGCCGCGTCCATTCATGTGTGCAGGAACTTTCATCATCTTACGAATAGCAGCCTCGGCATTTTGCTTGGAAACAAATGTGGCAGCAGTGTCAAGATAGTGATGAAACTGGCGGAAACGTTGTCCGGTGCAGTAAGTTTGTGTACTCTTATCGCGGATTACAAACAAGCTCATTAGTGTTCCTTCGTTGCTATGGGATTATTATAGCGTAGTTTGGAATAAAAGTAAATCACTTGTTGAAGTAGCCGTACTTCACACCCAGAAGATAGCACAGGTACTCAGAATCACCGTTGGTCTCATGAGCCTCGTGCAACCAACGAATAGCTGTTTCACGATCTTTTGCACCGATAGCGATATTGGCGCTAATCCGAGCCTCGACTGCCGCGGCACATTGCGCTTGTTGTTCTGCCTCGAATGCAGCCTCGCGTTCAGACGCCTTAGACAGGAGAGCGAACTCTCGGTCGAAATCGACTATAGTCCAACTGGAAAAATCATAATGACGCGGCCGAAAACCATGAACATCCTTGTAGAAATCCGAGAAATCGGAAGCGGCTTGCTCCAGTTCGGTCATTTCATCCCAGCTCTTGAATTCGATAGTCATTTCGATGCTTCCTTGTTGCTATGGGATTATTATAACACGGAAAAGAATAAAAGTAAATCAGTAATTTGCTTGTGCCAATGATTCAAAATCAGACACCCGAAATTGCTCAAACTTCCCGTAGGTACCATTTTTATTAAAATAAAACATTATTCTACCACAACCTGTCTTTGATCGCCTAGCAGTTACCAGAGACTGTATATAACGATGCGGTATATAAAAGAAATCAACCGAATCTGTGTGTGGATTATAACAGGTGACACGTAAAGCACCTATTTTAGTATCTATATTTTCAATAGATGCGCAACGATGATTCTGCAGGACAGATGTGGTTTTACTATCACTACCATCAGAGAAATCAAATCCATAGCCACTCAATAATTCGATTTTACCGACAAATGCCAAAGTTTCCTCAATTAAGAATTCGATATTAAACCGTGTTGGCATAGTCATTGCCAACTTCTTAATTGATTTACTTTTAATAAACTCGGGGTGGTATTTACACACCACATCACGCATTAGTACTGAATTTTTGCACATGAGTGGTATCATACCACAAGAAACATTAAAAGTAAATCACCACCTTTATTGGTTTCTTGGCACGTCTAGTTTTGGATATAGTATCTTTAGTGCCAGATGAACTACCATCCCAAAAAGCTATAACAGCGTCACAGTATTCTACAATTTGTGTGTTCCGCTTTGGTCCGGCGGAAGGACCAAATTTCTTCCAATCAGCATGAAAAATTGTTATTGGGATGCCAAACTCCCTAGCATATTTCTCTGCTAGAGTGTCGGCACCCATGGCGCCACCTGAAACAATCTCGGTAATATTGGTTGGATTAATTTCTGCTTTGAGTTGGTCGTAGTCTTCAAATGTTCGACTACCAACAATAGCAAGTTTCATACTGACCCAAGTCTACAGAGAGCATCCATAAAACCGTTTGCAAATGCTCTTCTCTTTTCTTCATTTAATGCGGAAGTTTGACCTGCAAGAAAAGTTGATTTCAATAGTAGTGCAGATTCTTCATCATATGTGGTTAGGATATAGTGATTAGCAAAGTAATTTTTACCTGTACTAAATGTTAAACCTCTAACTTGATGTGCTGTTAGTGTCACTTGGCGATAATTAATCACTGTTTCGTTCAAAGTCAAATCAGCTGGAATATATCTCGGTGGTTCCCATACTGGTATACGAACAGTACCTCGTTCTTCTAGATACTTAAAAACATAATCTGGAAGATCAATTACAGTAATAGGTTCAAGACTATTTGTATAGATAACTGTTTTCATAATTATTTCTTTGGTGCCTGGAAACTATTGGTATATTTTCCGGGAAGTATTTTCTTAGCAGCTAAAACAACTTCTTTCGAGACAGGTTTCCCGGTAGTTTGTGCTGTTAATAAAGAATCTATAATCTCGTAACAAGGTATTAATACCCGTTTGATTATAGCATCGTTGACTCGGTCATTCATAATGTAGCCAAAAATTCCGCAATATGATCACGTAAATGATTCTTTGCTTCCCAGCCTAATTCCCGCGTTTTATCACTAATCACTGGTGCTGTCATTCTATTACCCCTACGTGGTTCTAGAAATTTGACATCTGCTTTAAACATCTCCGCCACTTCTGCAACCGAGAATGTCTCTGGTGAGCCGATCCCATATCCATCACCCCTACCTCTGAAACCAACAGCGATTAGACCACTGACAATATCGTCGATGTGGGTAAAGTTCCGCTGTTGTGTTCCTGGTAAAACAACTTCAAGTGGAAGTCCAGACTTAACACGGTTCTTGAACTTAGCTATTAATGTAGCATACTGCCCGTCAGAGATTTCTCTTTTCCCATAAGCATTATAGAAATAGGTGATAGCATAATCAAGACCATACCACTCAGAGTAGTTCATCACCAGTTGAGTATTGCTAGCCTTTGACCAAGCGTAAGGAGATGAATTACTTCCGTTATCACCAAATTTCGTGGACGAGCCAGCATAAATCAACTTAGCTTGCTTCATCTTGGCAAATTCTAGAACATTTTTTGTTCCAGCTATATTAAAATTCCAAACCTTATCAAATTCATTGAACGATTGCTCAACACGTGAGTACTCACCCAAGTGATAAATCATATCGTATGCTTGATCGGATAATTTAGAAATATGTGCTGTATCACCTTGAAAGTACACAACACCATCCACGTGATTCTCAATAGAACCCGTGGAGTAATTATCCAAAGAATGAACGATATGACCTTCTTTGATTAACGCTTCACATAGATTGGAGCCAATAAACCCAGCACCACCCGTAACTAAAATTCTTGCCATTATTTCTTTTCCAGAGTTGCTACACGTTTCCGTAAATCTGATGACGAAAAACTGTGCTTTCGTTTATTAAAATATATAGGTATATCCAAATCACTACCGGTGAATTCTTTACCTTGATACTCCTCACCCATGATACGAACATCAATATGATAAGACAGGAGTATATCCTTTAGTTCAGATTCGGTTGTATATGGGATAATTTGATCAACATACTTACAGCCCTCAAGCTGCACGTATCGTTCAAATACAGTCTGGACAGGTTTATTTTTCCAATCACGATCAATAGTCGGATCAGTCTGCAATGCAGCAATTAAATAATCGCATTGGGTCTTTGCTTCCTTAAGCATAAGGACGTGACCAGCATGAAACAGATCAAAACTAGAACAGACAAATCCTATTTTCATTGAATTTTCCTAAACTGTACGTGTTGTTCTTGTTCACGCGGTAGTAAGTCTTTATACTGGTTACGAACATCACAATTATAATTCCAAGACTCTTTAAGAATACTTAGACCACCATCTGCGAAGTGAATCAACGCGGGGATGTCCTTTGCAAAGCAAGCACTCCCATAACCTCGGCGACCATCAGGTCCGGGTACAGACATATGTGAGTGGCCAATCCGCGGATCAGTACCAACTACATCTGCAACAAAATTATAATCAATCCCGTGCTCATCTGCCAGTTCCTTAATTTGATTCCAGAAACTAACCTTCAGTGCCAGAAATGAATTCATTGAGTATTTGACAAGCGATGCTTCCTCTGCCAACATCCAATATTCAGGGACATTCTTTTTACAGAGACTATAATTCTTGTACAAATTTGAAACAATTTGACAATATTCTTCGGTACCGCCAAACACATGCATCGGTGGATTCACAAAATCAATACGGGCATTTGCTTCTGTTAGAAACTCTGGATTATATACGAAATTTTCATACAGTTCTGCAAATTTCTTGACAACACTAGGAATCACAGTTGACTTAAGAATGATCGGACATTTTAGAACACTAAGTTCTCTTAGAGCATCTTCAACAATACTGGTATCAATATCACCATCTAGTCCAGTTGGAGTTGGAAGGCAAACAAATACAGCAGATAAGTTCAGATCATCGCCCAGAATATCTCGCACAGTAGAGTCATATCGTTTATCTACAATAGATAGAACTTGATCTTGAAAGCCGAATTCTACAGCTTTACCAACAAAACCGTGTCCAACAATACCAATGTTAATATTATTTGTACTCATCAAATGCCTCAGAAGAAGTATCACCAATCCAACGTTCTAGAGAAGCACCAGCTCTTTGACGTGGATACCATGTAAATTTTGTTCGCGTTGTGATATGAGGTTGTCCTAGTGCTTTAGCAAAGTCAAGAACATCTTGTTCACAATTAAAACGAACCTTAATCATATGAAACTCAGATTTATCCTCTTGAACAAACTCTGGCATACCATCATAACCAAATTTATCAACCTGATCAGATTCATCTTCTTGACCAGTTAATATAAACAAATTACTCATCTGCTTCCTCCATATCGTCTGCTGCATCACCCGCAATAGGTGCTTTCATTTCAATTAATTTCATACCGTGCTCATTTGGCCCACGCGGAATATTTAGACCACTCTTAAGTACCAATTTATTGTTCTTAATGAAGCCACTATAATCAACAACGTGGTGTACACGACCCCATCGATAATCAACTTCGGTCACATCGGGGTGGTGATGCTTAAGTGTCTTTGCAAATGTAGCACGATTATCAAAAGCAGCTTGGTCCTTTTGATAAATTTCCTCTGTATTACCACCTTTCATAGTCATAGTGGCAGTCTTTGCACATAGGAATTGATTGAATAATAGTGTGCAGTGTCCATCTTTGAGAATGCGCAAACTCAAATCAGTATCCTCATTGTACTTTCCGCGCCAGCGCAAATCTAAATCATTTGAAAGAAGAATACAGCTATACACACGGACATTAATATAGTACGGTGGACGCTTCTTGGCAGCGGGGCAGAAGAACTGATACTGAAGTCCCGACATAGGAACATTCTCATAGCGATCCGTAAAGTCCTCTACACAACGAAGCCCGGTCCCATCAGCAAGACGGATTTTCTTATTACGATTCAATCGAGCAAAGTATTGGATATTATCATCCATAATCCAGTGCCGTTTGTGTCCTAGAGCCTTACTGTGTTCCCATACAAAATTACGTGCAGGAATGCCGCCGCCCATTTGACCAAGTTCATCTGGAATTGCATACCGAGGGTCTTGTCGAAAGTCCTTAGGTAGTTTAATGATTTTCTTGGGATCAATAACAGCAGCATAGTTATCGTATTCACTTTCCTCTACAACTATAGAGTAAGGAACATTCATACGTTCTAGTGCTCGCGAAGTTTGGCGTGATTCCCAGCGCCCTTTGGAAATAATGTAAATTGGGTATTTTGGTTGCATAATGAATTATAACGAGTTATTTCTTACTTAGAAATAATCATTGAGGTGTTGTCCAGTGTTTCCCGCAGTCAGGGCAATTGTGCTCGATCCAATAACAATCATCAGACCTATCCCAGTTGCCGGTGTCACCACGGTACTTCATAGTCTTATTTTCATGAGTACATTCAGCTTGTAGCAGCTTAAGTTGATCATAGGATTTAGTAAGGTTCTTTTGAATCCGTTCATAACGAGTTTTGATTTTCATGATTAATTTTACATCCAAAAATGAAATTACGAAATAATGTAACCAAGTCACAAAGTGTATCTAATACAGGACATTAAGCTGTTAATGATCGTTTTAAGATACACAATTTTAAATTTTCACTGTAACCCAGTTACTTCTCAAGTATTGGTTTTATATGGGACCAATGAACCCTTGCATTTACAATACCGTTGTATGTTGTTTCTCTATTTTCAAGAACACGAGCGTCCATCTGAAATTTCATCTCGTAATAACCAAGTGACCCTTTGTTTTCACAGAAACATAAAATTTCACGGATGAAAGCGGGTGATCCGTATTTTTCAACATCAGCAAGAAGTTCAGGCGAGCTACTCCAGTATGTTTTCCAATCGCTAGGTACGAGAGTGGAAATTTTCTTTTTCTTCTTTGTACCATTTTTAAGAACAACCGTTCTGACGCTAGTCTTTTTAAAGTACGCGAGTTTCTTACCATAATAAAATTTTCCGTCACTCAACCGAGTTATTTTGTAGACGAACCCGAGAGTCTTTTCAGGAAACTGAGATTCGTCATCAATCAATTCGTCATTATAAAACCACCCCTCGGTCACTCCTCATAGTCGAGGTCTTCATCTTCCTCGACATCTAAGCAGTTACCACAACTTGGGCACAATTCGATCTGATGATCATCGTCAAGTTTAATGGTACCTTCTGCGCCACATGCGTTGCACTTTAGAATTAATTTATTTGACACTAGCAGCTCCCTTTTTAATAAATTCTGTAATTTTGGCGGGAGTTTGATTCCCATTCATACGTGCTTGTTCAATACCTTTATCATCAATAAGGATCATAGTTGGAATAGAACGAACCCCGTATTCAGAGCAGATTGCTACGTCGCGGTCAATATCAACCGGTTCTACAATCATACCTAATTCCATTTTGGAAAGAGTTTCCGACAAAAAATGACAGCTATTACACCAAACAGCCTGAAATTTCAGAATTTTCATTTTATTTCCTTTATTTCTTCAATTAAAAAATTTTTCTTCAATTTATACACAGTAGTATTGTAATGTATCGCAGCATCTGTTAGAGAGTCATAAACTACACCATCAATTCTCAGTTTTGGCCGTCCAGCTAGGGCTGCAGCTTTTGCTCTGGCAGTTCTAGTTTCTGGATCAATGGTCATTATTGAATTCTGCATATTTTTAATACGATTCTGACGACTCACTTCGTCAATATTATTCCAATACTGAGAAACCCCGTTAGATCTCTTATTTTTTTCGATCTCGGCCCTATCACCATATCTAAAATTATAATCAACTCCAGTAAGTCTATTAGATGCAGATTTACTCATTTTATAAATTGATTCTTTCTTGTGTTTCTTTAAATAAAATGGATTGTTTTCACCCAAATAACATTTTGTTATAAGATCATTCATTTCTTCTTTATTTTTGATGGATTTACCAATCAATAGTCTTGCCGACCACATATTACTATTATATGGTCTAGTATTCTTTTCAAAAGAAGAAGCAAATAATATATGAGCCTTTATATGATCATCAACAGAAAGTTTTATAATATTCGATTTGTCGTCGGTCCCACCATGATTTTTTGGAATAATATGATGTCTGTGCAATACAAGTTTATCATCATACTTCTTTATAGAACACATCTTTAAAAATTTCCTATATTCATAATATGGCTCAATAAACATTTCGGTGCATTCTTTCATATCTTTCCTCCTAGAGTATTTATACAAATCTGCACCAAGCAGCTCATAAATCCTTTACGAGCACGCTTCACACTCTGTATTCTTAGCAGTTAGTGCAGTATTACTTGCTACTGTATATATGTAGTATAAACCTAGGATGTCTGGGTTTCTGAATGCCTCTGAATGTACCTCTGCAATCCATGCTGGGTCTTCATCTGCACCAAAGAATAGATTCAGTGACTGCCACTGATCAATATATTTACCACGAGCAGCTGCCATGCGCAGAATCACCTTTTGATTGATTTCAAATGCAGTCTTGAAAACTTCTTTTTGTTCTGGAGTTAACCAATCAACGTGCTGTACTGAACCTTGTTTATCGGTAATATCTTGGATATTTTTCTTATTATAGGCGCCAGCCTTCTTCATAATTTCTAGAAGAATAGGATTAATACGATTCACTTCACCTGCCGCGGTGGTTTGTGTATAAGACATTCCGGGGTCAGGGTTGATACCTTCAGAAACACCACCCATTAGTAATGCAGTTGATTTAGTTGGCGCTGGCGCGATCCGATGTGTATTACGCAAGCCAGTACCCTCGCACCATTCTGGTACACCAAGTTCAATAGCCATATCCTTACTAGCAAGTTCTGATTGCTGCCAGATATGAGAAGCAATTTCTTGTGACAGCATATGCGCATCAAAACTCTCAAACGGGAAACCCTTCATTTGGAATAGAGTATGCAATCCACATTGCCCCAACCCAAGTGCGCGGCCCTTCTCTGTAAAGCGAACTGCCTTCTCTAGCCCTTGAACCTTTTTACCACGCTCGATGAACTCTGCTGCAACACAATCCAAGAAAATAGTTGCCCAGAATACAGCCTTGGTATCTTTCCACTCATCATAACGTGCATCATTCATAGAGGATAAAACACATGTAAATGTGTGTTCTTGATCAGCAAAGAGAGTAATCTCGGTACACAGATTAGATGCCCATACGTTTAGCTTTTTATTAACATATGCCTGAGGGCGCTTACGGTTAATCTTATCAATGAAAACAAAATACCCCTTACCAGATACCATCTTCAATTTCATCGCCTTCTGGAATCTACGGATACTATCCTCATCACCAGCTTCTAGTTTCTCGATGAATTGATCTTTAATAATCCAACCTACATTGGCATCATCTGGTTCTGCTAATACATGATCTGCTAACTCGTCAAAATCACCATGATCAATTTCAAGATAACCTGCCCATGCTCCGCGGCGAGCTGTGCCTTGAGCAACATCACGCATATCTTCTACATGACCTTTGAATACAGGCAGTACACCAGATGCCTTACCACCTACACTAATCTTAGAACCACGTGGTCGGATATTACCCAAATACGACGATGTACCAAAACCATTTTTGGTCAGCATTGCTGTTTCAAGTCTATTTGAATAAAAGCCGAAAATGCTATCATCTACATAACTACCAGAACAACTAACTGGCATACCACGTTCCGTGCCCATGTTAGCAAGAACTGGCGTGGATGGACTTAGCCAACCGTTCCAGAGTAGCTTAAAGAACCAATCATATGCTTCGGCTTCATACTTTGTTCCTTTAAGATGCTTGGCTGCCGTAGATGCAATACGCTCAAACTGACCACGGACGGAACGGCCGTTAGTCTGATATTCATATTTGTCGTAGAACATCTGGGCGCCACCAGTAGTGTACCAAGTTGGCATTAAACCATCTTCTTGTTCCTTTTTACGTCTCTCACCTAACTGTTCGTATATGTTTTTACTCATGCTGCTTTCTTCCAAATAAATGCTTGTTCGTCCCAATCGCGGTGATACTGATTACCAATTCCACTAAAGAAATCATTGAATGTATAGTCACCAATGGCCTTATAGAACCATTCGCTAATGGGGTTGTAGGTTACTTCGAATTCCTTTTTATATCCGAGTGCCTTCAGACACTCGTTGATCCGGCTCTCGATGAAGTGACGCAATTGTGTCTCTGTGATGCCATCGATACTACCTTCCTCGAAAATCATCTTGATGATTTCACACTCGTGTTCATAGATTTTTCGGGCTGTTTGACGGATAGTTTCTTCTAGTTGTGCTTCTTGTTCACCACTCAGATTTTGTAGGGATTTCTTTAACTTGAAACACCATGCACCTGCTACAGAGTGTAGATTTTCATCACGCAAAGAGAAATTAACGCCACGGACTATATTTAGTGCCTTGTTCTTTCCCTGTGATTGGAAGTGCTTAAGGAAAGCAAAATTAGAATAAAGAATCACACCTTCTACCATTGAGAAACCAGCAAGAGAAACCAGATCAGATTTGTCATCGATGACATCACCAATAAAATCAATTCGTTCCTTTAATACAGGATTATCCAAATACGACGTATAAAACTTCTGATCATTAAGGTGTAGCAACTCATTAATCTTATTGTAAAACGGACCATGGACGGCTAACTCAAACATAGAGAATACAGATGCCATACGTTCAAATTCTGGGCCGTTGAACATTTCCCTGAATCGACCACCCCAGTATTCAGTACCCGCGTGAGTCTCGTATAGTGAGAACAACTTTAGTGTAGTGATTACACCATGTCGTTCTGCTTTAGTAAAATTAACCAAGACATCCTGCACGTCTTTTTCTACATTCACTTCATCAGGTTGCCAGAATACCTTTAATTGTTGTGTGGCGAACTCAATCGGTTCTTTGTATTCCGCTACCGGAATAAGTCGTTTTTCAATCATATTACCCTTTATATTTTTTATGAATTGCAAATTGAAGCACGGCATTTAACCCTGCATATGTGTGTTCTTCTATAACGGTTTGCAACTCCGCAATAGAAAGACCATTCTTGACATAATCGTTTATGTCTTTTCCTTTGAGTGTATCTGGCATAAAGCAGACTCTAATTCCTCTCGTAATAGCTGCATAGAGTTGCTTGCCGACTTGAGGATTGCGTTTCCAATCATTATCTGGAATAATAACACACTCATTCCAATGTTCGGAGACGAACTTACAATTATAATTAGCACCGCCAACAGCAACAGAATTAGCAACGAAAAGGCTGTCAATATTACCCTCAAGTACATAGATCGTTCGATCTGTTTTAAGCGTTTGGAGTCCATAAATAAATTCATCCTTTTTGTTCACCCGTAAGTGTATATATCGTCGCTCGGCCTTGGGTGAAAAAGCTCTACACGTAAAGCCAAGTACCTCACCACTCGGTGTAAAATACGGAAGAATTAGACGTGGTTCTTTTACTGTAATATTCTTGAAACTATCATTATATCTTTTTGCCCACCCAAAGAAGTCTTTGGTCACATAAAGATACTTGTATACAGGAGTGGGGATTTTTCTACGTTCGAGAAAACCGCGAACCGAACTAGACATAGGTAGGTCTTTAACACATGTAAGACCTACGAGATTTACATCAATCTCGGGTTTTGGTTCTTCTATGGGTTTTGTTTCGATACGCTCGGGTTGATCACGATACGCATCTAGGCGATATTCATCATATAGAGAAACACTGGTCTCTCGAATAAATCCCGCAAGGGACTTACTATATCCACAGTGCTGACACTTGACGTTTAATTGCTTTCCATCGGGTGTCTTATAGATGTATGCACGTCGTTTTAGTGCCTTAAGACCGTGTTGGGTCTCACAAGAATGTGAGAATTCCCACAATTCAGCCTTTTTTTGCTTAAAGTTTTTCAAATACACACCAACCCTTGAGGCATAGGTGCGTTGTTTATACATATCAATCATAGACTCAATTATAACAACAAAATAATTTTTGGGAAATAATAGGATATTATTTCAGTGTTCAAATTTTGATTGTTATAATACTCCTGTGGTTCCTGATGAATGGAACTCACTTAGACTGTTGTATCTTGATCCAGTCTTGTAGGGCTTTAAGCTGCTCTCTTATATCAAATGCAATTGCATTATTATCCTTACCAGTATCAGTAATAACCGATAGAGTAAGTTGACTATCGGGGAGTTTCTGTAGTTCCTGAGGTTGTTTCATCAGTAGAGCTGGTACTTCCGGGAAGTTTTCCTTGCATGGCATTGTTCCAAAGCAACCTGATATTGTCACTAGTAGTAGGGTCAATAATACACTTAGCATCGGCTTCTTTAGTGACATCTTGAAATCCAATCTTTATAAATAATAGTATGGGAGAATACTTATGCTATTAACACAAGAAAATAAAATCTTTGAACCTACATGGCTTTACATCAAAAGACACACAGAAACAGGGTTAATGTATTTAGGACAAACTAAAAAGAAAAATGTTCTGAAATACAATGGGTCTGGTAGAAGATGGTTACCACATATTAGAAAACACGGTATTCACAAAGTTGAAACGTTGTGGTTTTGTTTATTTACGGATTTAAATGAACTAACTAAAACTGCACTAAGTCTATCCAACAATATGAATATTGTTGAATCATCTTTGTGGGCAAATTTAAAACCAGAAAATGGTGTCGATGGTGCAATCAAAGGAATTCCACTAACTGAAGAACACAAAAATAAATTAAAAGAAGCGAAAAAGAATAGAAATCACGAACAAAAAATGAGTGAAGACTTATGGAAGTGTATTTTATTGTTAGGGACTAAAAGAACAGAAAAACAAAAGACTAAAATGAGTGCTGCACAAAAAAATAAATCAACCGCTTATATCACGGAACATTTTAAGACTAAAATGAGTGATAGTATTAAAAAAGTTCCGAATATCACGTGCCCCCATTGTAAAAAAGAAACAACGCCAGGAAATGCAACAAGATGGCATTTCTCTAATTGTAAATTAATTAGGTAGTTGCCCGTCAGCTGCATTATTCCAGAGTGTTCTAATGTTATCAGATGTCTTACTATCTATTACACACCTTTCGTCTGCAATTTTGTCGACATAAACATTTACTGGTACCTCTTTAATTCTTTCAACTACTTTAACCTTGTCTACATACTTAGTGATGACTTTGTCAACTAAGACATACTTCTTTTCTTGGTTTCGGTAATACTCAATTAGAACTGCATTGTTCTTTTGTTCTACATCCTCAACCTCTTCACTTCTGCCTGCCTCATAAGTAAAGAAAAGAACTAGACAAAGACCGCCAATAAGTAGTGGCATTTTCCATTGAATTAGTGGAGTAGGCAATAAAGTTTGCAGAAACATCATCAGTGCGCCGATAACTATACCTGGTGTGATAAGCGCAAATATAATGTGATCAATCGATCCGTTAATCCAGTCAAACATATTAATCCTATAAATCAATTACTTCTAAATCTGTTAGTTGATTCTCTATATATGACTCAACTACATCACGAGGTTTACGTTTGATATTGTGCCAGTTGCCACCACCGTGTTTACTATAGCGAACACCTTTGCTACGACCTTCTTCATCCTGAAGAACAAGAATACCTCTTGGATTTTTGCGGGCATAGTGATATACTGCGCGATCAACATCATCGTCCAGATTCAGATAATGACCCCAACGGCGGAATTTAGTCTTACCGCTTTTAAACTTGTCAAAGGTTTCACGCTTAACTGTGAAAGTACCTTTAGCACGTTTCTTTATTACTGGTTTATCAGTACTGACCGCGGCACCTGTAACATTGGCTATTCCATCTTCAACTAGTTGTTCGATGAAGAGACCAATTTCCTTTTCTTCTTCAGATAACTCTATTTCAGATTCACGAATTATGAACGTATCTGCTTCATAGTTATCTGCCAAAACACACTCACGGACCAGAGCATACGCGGCAACCATAGAACCAATGCGCGTACTTCCACCTGGTACCATATTGATAAACTTTTTGATCCGCCACACCAATCGGTGCAGCATCGACGTAGCATTCTTTTCTTCAGAAGTCTTTGCTTTCCGAATAAAGTTTCCTTCACCATCAATTAGACCTAATTTAAATGCATCGGTCTTTTCAAATGGAGTTATCAATATCCACATGATACGAAGCGCGATTAGATTGTCTAAAATCTTCATATTTCTCTTAGTTGTTGTACCACTGTCTGATCTAGTAAGACCGCTTCCTCGTCGGGTAATTGATTTATCTTTACTAGAAAAGCAAACGCTACAGGATATTGACTCTTATCTAATTTATACTTCAGTAGCTCAAATGTAGTTGGGCCAAATACATTAAACAGAACAATAAAATTGTTCAGTAATAATCTGACATTCAACTCCTCACCTTGCTGATACTTCGTTATGCACTTTTTGATTGTGACTATACGAAACAAGTCTTCCTTGAATTCATCTAATGCTATGCACTGTATATTATCATACGCGTGCATAGCTCTAGTCATATACTCATTGTCATTATGTATCATAACGAAAGGAACAAATTAAAGATTAGGTACCGAATGTCAGTGTAGCGGCAGTAGAAGTTACAGCAGAACCAGAAGTTGTGTTGAAAATTTGGCAACGGTATTTCTGACCTGTTGCACCGGCGGTTTGACCGGTCAGAGCCAGAGAAGCTGTGGTTGCGCCTGCTGCAGAACCGATTGTTTGCGCGCCGTTGACAATGTTAACATACTGACCACCCGTAGCTGCACGAACTTGCCATTGGTAAGAAGTTGCACCTGTTGCTGCCACTGTGAAGGTAGCAGCACCAGTAACTGTAGACTGGTTAGTAGGTTGTGTTGTCACTGTAAATGTAGCATCAACAGCAACAGCGTCTTCCAAGTCACCAGACGTTGCTGGTAGAACACTCATTGCAACCAAGTTTTCTACCTTATAACGAGTAGCACCTGTATTGTCAACATACTCCATATAACGGTTCCAACCTGGTAGCTTCAAACCCTTTGCGCGGTTTTGTGCGACTTGAGCTTCTGTACGGTCCAGGAATACAACTGTATCTGTGATACCAGTTTGTGTAATACCAGCGACCTTTGCCTTACCGTAGATAACAGAGCCAAAAGTCTGTCCCGAACCACCACCTAGAGTGACTGTAGGTGCGGAAGTATAACCCATACCAGGGTTTGTAATTGTAAAGCCTGTAACAGCTCCACCAACTACAACAGCCGTTGCAACGGCTTGAACACCACCTGCTGGAGGAGCAGAGATAGTGAACGATGCGCCGTTAGTATAACCGGTACCTGTACCAGTGAATGTGATAGATTGAATTTGTCCATGACCCAGTGACTTTGGCTTACCTGCTACTGTATCTAGATTGTTCCATAGTGCCATTTGTTTTTCCTTTAAGAAGATATATTATTTAGCGGTTTTTGCGTGCAGCTCTGCCTGGCGCTTTTTGATTGCATCATTCATTGCTTGCTTATACTCACCACGAATTTTCAGACCCTCTGCCTTAGATGCCATCGCCTTAGCAGCCGAAGCAGCTTTTCCTGCTGGATCACGCTTCTTATACTCACCATTATAAGAACCAGCTGGACGACCACGGCCACGTTTCACCGGCGCCGAGCCATCACCTTTGACCTTATGGTCATCAGAACCATATGTTCCTTTGTGTTTAGTACCTGTTTCTGTTGATACTGTATCATCCTTCTTAGTGAAGATGGATGCTTTACCCTTCCAGTCAAATGGAGATGATTCTTGCATTTCTGTTCCCTCTACAATATGTTGTGCATGTTCCTTAGAGAAATGAATGTGATCTTGATGTACTGAGTGTTCACCATCACTATGTTTCACTATATAGTGATTTTTATTGTCTGTATCTTTACCAACAATACTACCTTGTTTTGGACTATCTGTGTGTGAAGTCCAAACTTTTTTGCCTGGTGCCATACGAGCAGATTCACCTAGATCTTCTGATTCATGAACCTTTTTTATTTCGTGGTGATTTATTGGTTTTCCATTAACTAGATAATGACCATTTTTGTAAGATTCGATATGACCGGTTCCACTACCACCTTCTTGTGGTGGATGCATCTCGTAGGAAACCTTCTGTCCAACTTTATATTTTGGTTTAGTCGGAGCTACTCCCATAATTTTGTTAGCAATTTTAGATGCCAAACCTTCATTGATGAATTCTTTGAATGATACTTTTGTCATTTCTTCGCTTTCGTGATACGGATTTTTATGTGGGTAATCCAATGAAACATCCTTGTGTGGATATGTTCCCGATGATCCATCCTTGTGGGTAATCGTTGTGTGTGTACGACCAATCTTAGTCACTTTACCAGTCTTAGTGGACCAAGCATGTTGGGTCTTTGCCCAAACAGTATCACCAACTTTATGATTTAATTGCACATCTTTTCCTTCATCGAGTTCTTCAGATTCTTTTACATTTTTCATTGATGCTACCATTTTAGTGATAGGGCCTTTCTTACCCCAACCAGGAAGAGCACGAGGCTTAACGGAGCTTGCTTTCCACTCTGCATAGTTAAAGGGTTTCTTCTTTTCTTCATCTGACATTGGTTTAGTTGCTTCACTCACGGCCTTCTGTGCTGCATTCTCTTTGGCATCTTTTTTGAATGCCTTGGTTTGTGTGTCGTATACCTTACGTTGGTCTTTTGTGGTTTCATTCTCATCGCCATCAACATAAAATGCTTCATTAACATATTTGTAATGTTTAGCACCCGCCTTTTCTATTGTAGGTAGTTTATGGACATCATGTGAATATGTCTGACTTACAACACCACCGCGATCTTCACTACCTGTTCTACCGTGTTCTTTATCGATATAAACATAATTAGCTGCGGCATACTTACCAGTACGATTATTAGCTTTGGCCGAGTGGTGTTGTGCGTGAATAGTGTCGTATTCTTTTTTATCAATCTCTACACGCTTACTTTCATCTAGAGAGATGCTAGTTGGCTTTACATTTGTCAGTTCTGAGAATTTAATCATTTACTTGCCTTTTCGATTTGCTTAATATGTCCCACCATTTTCATGGCTAATCTATTCACAACATTCCCTTTACGAGACATAATATCATCCAAATGCTTGCGTTCTGCAGTAGATAGTGTGTTTAATGGTTTCTTTGCAATATCACGTTTAATTTCACGTGTTGCCAGAGCATGTGCTCGTGCATTTAGTTTGGCTTTACTGGAAGATTCTAACAATTTACCACCGTTAATCAAATGCATTGTTAATTGATCAGCATATGATAGCTCAGATTCCTGAAGTGTTAGTCCAAACTCATGTGGTTCATAAGCCGGGGATAGATCAACAAAACTATTATAACTTTCAACGATTTCATCCAACTGCTCATCAGAATAACCATCATCATCAATAGTTACGACTGGTTCTTCAACTTCTTCTGAAATGATAACAAGATTAATATCTTTACTGTAAACAATACCAACTTCCTCGGCCAACTTAAGCATTTCACCGATAGTATCGGCTTGCTCACTTGTCATTGGGCCGCTTCGTTGTAATGCTCTATTAATAGTTTCTGTTGGGGTTTCCGCCAGCGCTGGCTTATAGTTTAAAGCATTAGCAATAATTGTAGCTGCTTGCGTTTTACGCAACTCATTTTCATTGAGTTCGGGTTTTTTAACCGTTATCTTCGCTACTTTAATGGACTCCTTTACAGGAACAACTGGTTTAGTCTGAGTTTGAATTTCGATAGTAGGCTCAAACTCAATCTTGTCGATCAGTGGAGTATAGATTTTGTTTTCCAAAACAATCTCGAGACGTGCATCATATTGACCCGCCTTGAAAATATCCTTTAATCCTTGGATTTCTACTTCAACACCCTCATTTGTTGGCTTGCAAGGAAAACTAACAGAGAAGTCGTTTCCGTCAATAACAAAGCGAGCTTCTGGCTTTCCGTCTGCACCAGTAATAGAAACACCGAATTCCAGCGTTGTCTTTTCATCTAATTTAATTTTTGCAACTGACATGTTTAGTAGCAACCTTAATGTTTAGTAGTAACCTTAATTTGTGGTTCTCTACTCTCTGCCATCGATATACCTGTGTATGAAACGGAAGGTTCTGCTATTTTTGTTTTCATAACTTTGGCAATAACCTTTGCCATAGTCGAACCCACCTCTGATTCATACTCCCACGTTTTACCATTACGGGTAACGCGTATCCTTACCTTATATTTATTACTTTTATTCCCCAGCGGAAATATGGCCCCGCCACCCCCAGTAGAGGTAATGGTGACTTCAATCTCAAAATGCCCTAGATTAGCGACTGATCTAGTAGTCACAAGCCCCGGGAAAAGACCATTTAATGCAAAGTTTTTATGATCAAACACGTGTCACCAAAGTTTGTGTTGCATCTGTCGTAATAGACTGGGTAATGGCACCAGCTACACGGCTAGTTCCAGTAACTAGAAGTGGTTTAGTTGGATCAAGTCCCAACAAGTCATACATTTCGTGGATCATCGTATTAATCGGTGTCACACTAGCTACAATTAGCGAGTTATCGCAGGCCGCATCAGTTGCGAGAATCATCAGTTCACCTACGGTATCCGTATCTGCCGATGTTAATTGCATAGAATATACACCATTACCAAGTGGAGTAATTGTTCGAGTAACATTGGTAAATGCTCCGCCAGCCTTACTGATTTGAATAGTAGGTGTGATACCAGTTACTGCACTGATGTGATCTGTATTGGAACGCATAAAGATATTAATCGTTCCTGCTGTGTTTTGAGTTAGCATGTTAGTGTCAATTCTGCGTTCTAGTGTTGCGCGTCCTATAGTAGCTACACCGGAAACTGTTCCTGTTTGGGATGCACTAGAACTATTTACATCAGAAACAACACCGTTATATATGACATTAACCGTGATCGCTTCCGAAACACCTGCAGAATCTGCTACATATGTAGCAGTTGATACTACAATAACATCATTTAGGGAACTTGTTTCATTAACAGAAACATTAATGACTTGAGCACTAATTTCAGCCGAGCTAGTAGATACAGACGTTTCTACAACTGTAGCAGTTCCACTCCATATAGCAGATTCAGAATCGGATGTGGTAACCGCTGTTTCAGATAGTGAAACAGGGAATGTGGCGGCAGCTGTATTAGAATCGGTTGATGTTCCAGTTTCACTTAGTGTAGCAACTAATAGATTACCAGAAGTGGCAGATTCGGATACGGAGACACTTGTTTCAGTCAAAGAGACAGCTGTTGTGTTCGCGCCAGATTCTACAGCACTTACAGCAATTCCGGCTTCAGCTAATAATGCTGTTTGAGTTTGTGTAGCTGTTTCTGTTGTAGAAGTAGATACTGTTTCACTTAGACTGCTACCTAGAATCTGGGATACAGACTCGGTAGAAGAAGTGGTAGTAGTTTCATCAACCGTTCCACTTAAAAGAGCACCATTACTCTCTGCTGTACTTGTAGCAGTGCTATCAGATACAGAAGCCACCCAAGTGCTAGCTGAAACTGTTTCCGATGTACTTGTAGAAGTGGTTTCCGCTAGTGTACTTCCTGCAATCCAAGTTGCAGACTCCGATGTACTTGTAGCCGCAGTTTCTGAGACGCTTCCAGACTGAGTCCCACCAACAGCTGCTGGTGTATCACTTGTAGCCGTGCTATCAGATACAGAAGCTACCCATGTGCTCGCGGCAACCGTGGAACTTTCAGAAGTTCCGACCGATGTTTCTGTTAGTGATGCACCAAGAACTTGTACACCGGATTCTGAGCTTGTAGTGGAAACCGTGGCTTCGGCATGCGTGACTGGTTGGGTTTGAGTAGCAGATTCTGCATCAGTAGTCGCAATCGATGTTTCAACTAAAGAAACTGGTCGAACAGCAGCACCTACGGGTGTATCTGCGGTTCCAACTGCCGACTCTGCAACCGCCGGATTATAAACTGCAAGTACAGTTGGAGAATCTGAAGCAGCAATAGATATTTCTGCTAAAGAAACTGGTCGAACTGCTGCTCCAGTTTCCGTAGAACTTGATGCTATAGCAGGTTCTGTTACAGAACCACTCAGATTCCAAGTAGTAGATTCAGCGGACGAAGTGGCCGCTGTTTCATTGATAGAAACAGATGTGAAATCAGCACCAGAGCTTGTTTCACTACTTGCAATTGCAGTTTCACTAAACGTAACTGCAAAAGTCTGAGAAGTAGACTCAGACGTAGAAGTAGAAGTAGAATCCGCTGTACCATCATTAAAGACCGTACCAGCTGGATAAGACTGTGCATCAGTAGCAGTGACGGATGCTTCACTTAAAGAAACAACAAATGTTGCAACAGTTGTTTCAGTTTCAGTAGCAGCTGCCGAAGTTTCACTAAATGTAACCGGTCTTATTGCTGCGCCGGTTTCACTGGTACTAGTGACCGTGGTTTCGGCTAAACTTGGTGCCCAAGTTGCAACAGAACTTGGATTATCCGCGGTAGCTACACTGGTTTCTGTTAACGAGGGACTGAATATAGCACTAGCAGATTCAGCTGTGCTAGTCGCCAGCGTTTCAGAAATTGAGTCGTTGAAAACCGTGCCCGCTGAGGTAAATGTCTCAAAGGCATCATTTTGGAACGAATCTAACTGAAACGCTATGGTCATTTATTAATCAGTTTTTGTAATCGGTTTTGACAAGGTAGCATACATATCTTGCGCCGCTTCTTTGTAGTTGGCAAGTGCATAATTTACGTGATCTTGGCTTCGCGATGCCAACTCTGGAGAGAAAGAATATCCCCAAGTTGCTGCAAAGTTACAATTCATACCATCCGGATTCCACTTTTTATCAGTATGCGGTGCTTGAGTATCACGCCACTCTTGACTTACATAGTAGTAGAACATTTCTGCAACGGGTGGCCACGCATGTGTCATGTCCCCATAAGCACGATTGCTCGCCCAATGTGGAGTAATAATAGTCGCTTTGGCTCCCTCTTTCATAACACGAAATGCCTCGTTCATAAAGTGCATTCGCTGTTTTGGCGTCAAATGCTCAAGGAAGTGACTTGCGTATATTTCATCAACACTATCGTTTTCCCATGGCCACTCAGCTTCTCCAATATTAAGGACAACGTCAACACCTTCCATTGCATATTGGTCAACACCAATAAAGCCTTCTTTTTTCTTTCCACCACAGCCTAAATCTAGTTTCATATCAGTCCTTTTCATTACCAAACCATATCAGGAATACCGCCACGCTTGCCTTCAAGATCATAATGTCCAACTTTAACACTACAATCAATGGCACAACGATATCCGTACTTACGAGCATCACTCCAGAAATACAAATCCTGTGTTCCAACGCCACCCTCAGTGACGGTTTTAAACCATGGGCGACGTAGACGTTCGTCCTTAAACATGTCTAAGCGGAATACGTTAAATCCCATACCAGTACCGTAGCATTCCACCAAACCACCTTTTGGGTCGGGTAATTGTGGACGGAAGTTTGGAATTGGGTCCTTTATATCACCCCAGATTTGAGCGACGCCTCCAGGCCCCTGCGTGAAGTAGAGACCGCCAATACATGCGAATTCAGGGTGTGCGTCCATCTGTGATAGTAGTTTTACGATACCATCTGGTGGTGGGAGGTTATCGTGTTCAAGAGTCAATATGTATTTATATTGAGAGAGCTCGGGATGAGCTAAGATACTCTCGATACAACTGCTAAACGCTTGTCCAACTTCCATACCAACGCCAAAAAGTCTTACGAATTTTGCGTTTGGTGGAGTGTAGAGGTTTAGCCAAGATGCTACGGCTTTTGTGGGAATAGATCCAAATGCGGGCACGATTTGAATGCAGGATAGATCTTTATACTGCCTATCCTTCTTTAAGCGACTTACTGTCGCATTCAAATCCGCATTATGAGATCCTTCGCTATAACTGCTAATGATTTGCGGTTCCATCAATTCATCACTTTCCTACATTAAAAATGTATTTAGTTATGAATCAATGTTTAGGTATAAACGTGCGTTACCTGGAATAATTGAACGTTGTGACAAACCAATAGTGGCAGGCCAGGCCCCGGATGTTGTGCTGTACACAAATCCCGCATAATTTGGGAAGAATGTACCACTAGAAACGGTCGCACCTGTTGGACCCATTCTCCCCCATGTGCTTGCTGCTGTTGAGCTGTTAAGTTGAACAAAACCGTGTGACATTACATGTGCACCAGTGTTACCAACAGATGCTGTAGATTGTGCCATACCAAAGTAATACTCGGATCCTTCATTGAGAGTCATGTTAAAAGGAAGACCGAAAATCTTTTGCCCCGATAAAGACGATGCAAGTAATGTTCCCGCGCTTGAGTAAGTTGAGCTATTAGCACCTTGAGAGAACGTATATCCACCACTTAAGTTACTAGAAAAACTTCCAATAATAGCCATTGAACTAGTAGCCACTTGACCCATTTGTGTAGAACTGGCCCCAGATCCAAGAGAATAAAGACCATAAGATAAAGTTCTACTTACAGCATGACTAACAGAAGAAGATGCGGTGTTAGCAGAAACAAGAACGTTAACGACTGTTCCTTGAACGTTGTTCAATGGTTTTATTGGAACAAAAAACAAACTGTTCTGACCCATAGATGTGTACGTCAACGGTCCATTTGCATTTGGTTCATATGCTGATAATGTAACACCAGCTCCCCCGCCAGGTGCTGCAGCACTTAATGACAAAGCAACACCGTTGCTGTTGACTGTCATAGAACCAGAAATGTTAGTTCCTCCGAATGTACTACCAACACCAGCAATATTACCCGCGGCTTGTGTTTGTACCGACTGGGCGACTGTATTAGCGCCACTTACTACAATAGTAGCAGCATTAGCGCCTTGGTTGACCGACAGAGTAACGTTATTACCGCCTTGGTAAACAATGTTTGTTCCAGTTGCCGAACTCACACCAACTGTATTACCAGAAATATACTGAATTTCTTGGTGAGCTGAGTTCCAATCAGATGGACGAACAACCGACGTTGCTGTCCCGTCGGCTATTGTTTGCGTATATGCGTGTTGAAAAGGCATTAAAACTCCAAATTACAAAGACAAGGGACCTAAGTCCCCACTTATTAGGTCAATGTAGTAGAGTAGGTAACGTTTAGCGTATCACCGTTAGATACGGATTTTGAAGAACCGAACAAACCGGCAGAATACAAGAATGCTGAACCTTGCGCTGTATCACCGACTGTACCTAGAGTTGTAACCGCGGCGGTTGCCACGTTAATGGCAACACCGGTAACTGTACCTGTACCAATTACGGCTGCAGAAACAGCGGATGCTGTTTGCTTAACACCAGCAGAAGCAGCAGAGAATGATGGTGTACCACGTGCAGCAATAACACCAGAACCTAGCTCCGTGAAACCCGCGTGAGAAGCATATGTATCACCAACAACTGGGGTTCCGGAAGTAATAAATGACATACGAACTGCAACTGCAGTGGCCGTACCTGCTAGACCCCAATCCAGCAAGAAATTCTTGCCTTGGGTAGTAACTAGATTGTCAAATTCCTCGGTCCACTTTTTCTTACCATTTTTGCCAATACAAGTCACAGTATAGCGACCGTGTGCTTCCATGGCATTCATCTGATTTGCGCCACGGGTCACGGATGCGCTTGCTTTGTCTTGAGATTGTGCTGAATTCATATTAAAAGTTCCTTGTTAAAAAGAGGTTATATCTGTATTTATATTATCTTTGGACGACCATACTAAACATTTGAGCCTGTGTATTGGTTAGCTGATACACGAAATTCGACTTCGTGGAGCCATCAATAAACAGACCGTTTGCTAGTTTCTGACCAACTAGCGCCGCACCTTGTGGGAAACGTAAGTATGCACTAGTTTCCAATACACGGTTTTTCATATCGAAACGGGCCATACGCTGCGTTCCGTTAATACAAATATGTAGATACTTACCACCCAAAGTAGCGGGATCATAAGCACCACTTGTACCTGTCGTAAATGTCTGGTTCTTGTTTGCATATGCAATGTTAGCTGACCAAGTACCTGTTGCACTACCTGCAATATCAAGTACATCGACGTTGGCAGAAGCACCGCCTAAGAAGCAGAATAGATGACTGTGGCGAGCATTAGAACCGATATCACGATCAATACCGAAAGATTGCTCAAAAATAATGCCAGCACCGTGAGCTGTACCAGCAGCAAACGTAGTGGTATCCCAAGTGTTTGCTGTGATGTTATAGGTATAGACTGAGGTGGTAGCAGTTGAGCGTGCTAGAATCTTGTCATCATCGTTTTCAATGACAAATTTAGCAGTTGCTGACGGAGTAACTGTCCACGTAGGCACAGTGAACACACCGGTTGCACCAGCCGTATGAGAAGAAATACGACGACGCTGGTTTACGGATGTTGGGTTAGTTGTATCTTCAACAATACGAACCTGGAAATTAGTGTATTCGTTTGCTTGTAGGTCAGTAAACATACCTGAACCTGTGATTGTAGTTGCTGATGACGCAGTTGCTACAATACACATTTTACCACCGTCATATGTACCCGAACCAGTAACAAAACCTTCACCGGGTGAACGTGAGTTCGGGACGTAGCTTTCAGACAACGCCACAAAGTTAGTATCAGTACCTACAGTCGCCGGTAAGTTAGTGATTGATAAGCTACCAGAATAGCTATTTGTTGCGATATCATAATACTTCCAAGCACCAGCTGCAAGAACGCCTGCTGATAATAGGAAAATACGTCCCGAACGAATTTCATAACCATCGTTCAGAATTGGTGCTGCAGAAAGTGCAGCATCTAACCAGATAGTCGGGGTAGTACCCGCGGTATTAGCGACAATTGTACGCTCTTCAATCTTACCAGCTGAACCTGTTGCATTGGTGATGATACGAATCTTAAAGCCAACACCGTCACCACGGTTTGCAAGTTGGTTGACACCAACGGCAGCAGGAAGTGCAGTTGATAGAATAATCTTTGTAGTGGTGCCACCAGCTGCAAGTGTTCCGCGTGGACCTTGGCTTGGCATTGCGATTGCTCCGGCGCCTGCTCCAAATGTGCCCGCGAGTGCAGGAGAAGCAAGTGCCATCCAATCACCAGTTAGTGGGTTGAATGCATCAAATGCTGTTGCACTACGTAGATAATAAATGTACGGAGTTCCGTTTACGTTATTTCTATTATCCCATGCTAGAGAAGATCCAGCAGCAGTGTTAGCAAGTGCAGGAGCTTCTGGTCTCCACATTGGAAGATCATAAAAGTCTTTAAAGTTTAATGTCGTTGCCATCTATATCTCCGAATTCAAGTGACTGCACGGCGGACTGAACTTGCCCAGGCCATGTGCATATTATCGTAAACCATCGAGTTGGTTGCTACACCACCCAGCTGGGCCTGGTTTGTGACAGTTGAAACGGTTGTGACAGTGGTTACCGTAGTAACAGTTGTGACCGTACCCAGAGTCTGGGCACCACCAGTTGCATCCAAAACAACACGTAATCTGCCAGTGCTTGCTTCTTCCCAGATTGGGTGATTTAAACCTCTTAAGAGATTTATGATATTTACACCCTGCTCGTAAGTTGGTAATGGATTACCCGCGGAGACATCTCCGGCTGAAATCCCATCATCACCATAAATCAACTTGATCCGTTGATAGTGTACACCACCTATGTCATCCGTCGCAGCATTAGACGACGTATTAGGAATTGGAATATTATCTGACATCCGTTATGCTCCGGTTCCTACTGATTGATTACCAGTAATACCTAAGTTAAGAGTAACAGGTGCAATCGTTGTATTTGTTACAAGAACTTGACCTTCAATAATCTTGACAGCTACTGTACTATTTCTTAATTTCACAGAATAAACATAGCGATCATTTAACAATGCACGGCTAGCCATTTCAGTCATACTTAGTGCAATTTTACCGGTCGGCGCGTCAACTACAGATGCCACTAAGTTATAATCAGTTTTGGTATTGAAGTATCTTTTCATGACAGCTTCTACTGTATAACCTGATAAATCTAGGACAGCACCAGAGTCGTCCTTAATTGTAAAGGGTTTGTAGTAAGTATCACCTTGATCTATGTATAAATCAATTCTGGCTGATTGGAGTTCTTGAATCACACTGTTTCCTCAACTTTGAAAGACGTCACTGGGTCTTCACTTATCTGTGCGTGTTTTGTATATTTAGTGCCGTTAGGATTGGATAAATTCACTCTAGCTGCGGCCGTTTCTACACTGAATTTTCCTGTATTTGTAACAGTTGGCGAGATATATGTATTTGTATAACTATCAACTACTATATTGTGTGGTTTGAAATTAATCAAACCGTGCATTAGAGCAGCAAAGCCAGAAGCAGTAACACCACCAAGACCAATTCTTACTTCTAGTGCCTTTTGTATATTTCCAACTGTTCCACTAGCTGTATTACCTGATACCGATACTGGTTTTTCTGGATATGGTTTCCCAACTGTTCCACTAGCTGTATTTCCAGATAGAGATAGGGAAATAGCAGAACTAGAAGTGACAAATCCAGAAGCTGATCCGGCTGCATTACCAGTTAAACCTATGACCAGAGAATTTGCCGCGGTTACTGTTCCAGTAGAAGTGTTTAGTGCAACACCTGTGATAGAACGAGTTGCAGTAGCAGAGTTAACCAGAGTTCCTATAGAAACTAGGCTTGAATTACCACCTAGTGTGATATTAACACCGACAGTAAAGCCAACCGAACCCGCAGAGCCGGTTAAAGATACTCCGGTCAGACTAGAAACATCATCCTCTGTGGTTAGAGCTGTTCCAATAGAAGCTGTTGATAATACACCAGTTAGACCACTTGAAGTGATCGCCGAGGTTGTTAGACTACCAGTTCCGGCGGTTAAAGTAATACCAGAAATTGCGACGCTATTACCAGAAGCAGCCGTCACTGTTCCAGTAGCAGAAGTAGTAGAGTTACCGGTTACTGCGGTTGTTGACGTAGCAGATGTTGTTACTGAGCCAATACCGCTAGTAATTACATTACCAGTAATTCCAATGGAAATACTATTAATACTCGTAATACTGTTAATTGCTGAGTTTGCTTGATTACCAGTTAAACCTAAATTGTAGCCCACTACTACAGTATTAATGGCTGGTGATGCAGAAACACCCGTAATACCAAGTGTTAAATCTGGAGAAGCATTCGTAGTAAAGAACTTCCACATCAGCAGTGTACCAAACGGTGCACCAACGACTTGGGTATTTCCTACTGATGTTGCGCTTTCAACCCCAGAAAGTCCATAACTAATAGCAGCAGTTTCAATCCCAACCGCTGTTACAGATTGAATACCTGTAATACCGATTGAAACAGAACTTGTATTACCTACAACCCCAGCTGTTAATGAACTAACTGTGCCGGTAATTCCTAAAGAAACAACAGAAACGGTGCCGACATTGTTAATAAAAGTAGTTCCACCAACACCTGTTAGAGAATTACTGACTGTAGCCGTAGTCGAAATACTATTAATAGCAGTAGAAGACTGAACCCCAGAAATACCTAGTGTTATATCTGGTGATGAATTACTATCTGGAAATGCCTGCGTTACAGTAGTGAAATTACTAGAATATCTTGCAACACCCGTAGTCATACGGACATCATCAATATAACCATTAAAATATTGCGCGGAATTATTTGCGGCACCAATTGTCAATGCAGCAGTTGATGACCAAAGACTTCCAGAAAGTGATGATGTGCCAACTGATACACCATTAGCCCAAATTGTCCAGGTATTACCAGATCTTGTTAATGCTACATGGTTCCATGTATTTGGTGTTATGACATTATTTGCCGAAATAATATCTCTAGGTGCCTGATAAACACCGGACGTCGAAGATTCAGCGACCAGAGAATTAGTCACAGAAACGCATAGATTCCAAGCAAGTTGTCCGGACGCACCCCAAACACCAACTATAATTTGTGTTGTAGATATTGTTGCATTTGGGTAAATCCATGCTTCTGCTGTAAAATCTGCAGAAGGGATAAATGCAACATTATTAGGAACAGTTAATACAGATGTAGTACCATTGAAACTGGCAGCTGCAGTTCCAAATTTTGTTTGTGCTGTACTAAGAGTTGTAGCTGTTGGTGTAACAGTTTTAGGGGAAGAACTACTATCTGTAAATGTAGTAGAACCACCTGCCCCATCCATGTGTAGCAATAAACTAACATTGGAAAAATTCGAGTCTGATACTGCAGGTCCGGAAGTTGGAATTTCCGTACCAAGCGGAGTCGAACCAAATGCGCGACTACCTAGCATATCTTACCTATCTGGGAAAGCAGTTAACGGTGGGACAAAAGCTGCAGTGTAACGAGCTAGTCCAACAGTAATTCTAAAATCGTCAATATATCCGTTAAAACCTGTTGCTGCTGTCATATCTGCACCAATACGAGGATAACCTGCAGATGGTGCCAAATATGTATTCACATCTGTATAAGAACTACCTGTAGCATTAGTTCCATTTATGTACATAGTTGTTATGCCAGAGACTTTACAAAGAGCAATATGATACCAGGTGCTAGCACTTAATGCTGTAGTTGAGCCAAGTCGAACTGTGCTACTTGTCAGATAAGACACTGCGCCAGATGCTGCAACATAAAGATAAGGATATACACCATTTGAACCAGGTCTTCCATCATAGATTGTCATCTGTGAGCCAACAGAGTTCAAATAAATCCAACATTCAATTGTCCAATCACCCGCACCTAATGTGAAAGCTGAGTTATTATATGGTATTAGATAATCCCCAGTTCCATCAAAGAATAGAGAACTTCCACCAAATTTATTGACCGATACCATTGTGGCAGAATTACCAAGAACAACTAAATTTGATTTTGCTGCATTATCATAAATAGCTGCATTTGTACCCAATAGTAATAATTGGGTATTTGTTACTGCATTTAATGGTGCGGTTGGTGTTGTAAAATTCGTAGTATAAATTCCAGTACCAACAACCAAGCGTACATTTGAGATATATCCACTAAAGTAATATGGTGTGGCACCATTAGCCTTACCTATACTTGGACCAATTGTACTCGTAAAATTGAATGTATTTGTTGCTTGTACTGCCATCGTACCGTTGATGTACATTTTGCAGTTATTCGTACCCGATCCTATTCTTACTACAGCAATATGTGTCCACGACGAAGTAGAAGGCGCACCAGATGATACGAGAATATTAGTTCCATCAGTACCAAATGAATAGCCAGTGCTAGTAATAACCAAATATGGACTTGTGTTATCAGAAGCGCCGCCACGAGCACCATATACCCAGTAAAGAGTCCCTGGAACTGCATCTGGTTTTACCCAACACTCAAATGTAAAATCACCAGCACCTATAGAAGTTGGAGAGTAAGTTCCTGGTAAACTAACCATTGAACCACCATCAAAATACATACTTCCGCCGTTAATAATTTTAGAATATGCATTACCGGTAGATAGTGGGAATGGGCTGTAAGAACCCTGAGTTGGTGTACCAGTTGCAGTAATAGTAGCGTTATTTGTGCTGCTATCTAAAAATGTACTATTAGTTGCTGCATTAGAACCATCACCGTGCAATAGAAGATTTGTATTACTCCAGTTGGGGTCATAATTAAGCGACGAGTAATAAGCTGGTAATTCTGTCTGTGGTACTTGAAAATTACTTGTGTAACGAGCAATACCTTTAGTTACACGGAAATCGTCAATATAGCCATTAATTACAGTTGTACTATTAAGTGCGTCACCAGCTATTCCTATATATGTATTAGAACCTACCCCATTAAGTGTACCAGAGACAGAACTAGATGCTTCCTGAATACCATTAATATAGAGATATGCATTGCCACCAAATTTAACAACTGCAATATGTATCCATCCACTAGATAATGTGGATGTACTTAATAACAGTGTTGAATTATTGAAATAAACAGAATATTTTGTGGGATTTGTACTATGTCCAGCAAAGATACCGATGCCACCAGCACCGGCGACATTATAATTACAAAATAACGATGGGTATGTACTAACACGTGAAGAGTGATTATACCAAAACTCAATGGTAAAATCACCTGTACCAAATTGTAGTTGACTCGAAGTTGACATCACCGCATATCCAACTGTCCCATCAAAATACAAACTTGCTACGCCGTATTTCGGTGATGATGTTGAAAGTTTGGCGTTACCGACAATGCCAATATTTTGAAGTGCTCTTGAATCAATAACTTGTGCATTATTAAAATTTAGTAACAATGAAGTATTAGCAACAGCCGTAAGTGGCCCTACAGGTGGAGTAAATGTTGTTGTATATAAAGCTACACCCTTAATCACACGGACGTTTGATATGTATCCAATGAATTGTGATACAGCATTTGTCCCATTTTTATATGTACCTATTTCTGCATTATATGTTGCAGTACCATTATTAACAGTACCAGAAACTGCAGTAGTTCCTACTTGAACACCATTTAAAAATGTTAATATATTTGAACCACTGCGGACAAATGCAACATGACTCCAGGTATTTGCTGGCGCTACCGGGCCCGTAACTGTATACAGTGTCGCGCCAACATTTATCTGGCAAGTACCTGATGTACCAATATATAAAGACCATGACATACCAGCGTTAGTGGCATAATCCCCCTGGCCGCCAATGACAACCATATTAGATGTACTAGCAGGATTGACCCACGCTTCTGCCGTAAAATCACCTGCCCCGACCTGAAGCCCTACTGCATTCATAGGTATATCAACACCACCAGAATTGACATATATAGACGCGGTTGTACCATATACAGGCCCAACTGAACCTTGAATAGCAGTACCAACTTGTGTTATTGTATAATTATTTGTACTGCTATCAATATATGAACTATTAGTGCCACCATTTGCACCATTACCCAATAAAAGTAATGATGTATTATTCCAATATGGATCACCTGTGCCAGATACAACCTGTGTAACTGGCAGAAAACCGTAATTCTTATTACCAGCCTTTTTGTTCGCTATTGAACCAACGGTCATTAAGACACCTCATTACCAAAGGCATTAAATGAAACTGTAGATGTGCTTGAGCGGACAGTGATTACATCGGTTGTAGAAAGTGTTATTCCAATAGTCAGTGCAATACTATCATATGCATTTAGAGTAACATCGTATGCAATATAATGTGCAGCTACTAAAGATGCACCTGCTGGTCTTACGGCAATTCTGAATGTTGCCGTGGCATTAGCCTGATTACAGACATTGATTGTACTCAATACGGCTTGAGTGGCCGCCGGAACAGTATATAAAGTTGTATCTGTTGTTGCTGCTGGATTTACTTGGCCCAGTACCTTATACGTTAAAGCCATTTAAGCACCCATTAAGAGAAAAGGATTGATGATGTCTACTGATTTTGACAAGAGAGTCAATCCGACACGTTTTGTACCAGCAGCAAAAGACACTAGAGCATTTGAATTAGAGCTAGCATACACGGTGCCGCGATTTAGAGTACCACCGGTACTCCAAGAACCAAGACCCGTTTCCCACGAACCTGTAGGTATACCACTAGCATCGACCGCTTCAATGTAATACTCGAATGTATCACCGTTTGCGCAGACTGATGAAAATGCTCGAAACCCACTGACTGCGCCTGCCAAAGTAAGCGCACCAGTACCTGTTGTGGTTGACGTTTCTAGTACGCGATCTGCGACTATCTTCGTCATTTAAAATCCTTAGGCTAGACGGATCAGCGCATTTGTGCTGTCGTTAGTTGGCATGGTCAATGTCAATGTTCCAGCTGTAATCGTTTGTGCTGTGAATGTGTGAACAGATACTGCATTCTTACCAGTAGCTGTGTTGTTATAGATCAAAACAGCGTCAAACAGAGTAGAAAGTGTGACACCAGAGTAAACAATAGAAGCACTTGGTGTAACAAATGCTGTTGTACCAGATGTGGTTGGAGCTACACCAAATGTAACTGCAACACCACCAGCAGTATAGCCGGTACCGGATACTTCACCCGTCGCTGAGTAAGCTGTAGTAGACGCATTAACAGTAGCAGACTGTAAGTAAAGTGCTGCCTTAAATGTATCGGCGGTTGTAGAACCACGAACTACAGATGTACCGAATGCGTGCAGACCATTTAGTAGGTCTTGCTTGAATGATGTTGCCATGCTTTGCGTATTGGCCATGTGATATCCTCTTTATTAAAGTGTTGCTGCTTCTGGTAAACCAAAAATACCTTGCTTCAAGTGCAACTGTACATCTCGTTTAACCAATTCCCCATCCAAGTGCCATTCTTGCCACTTTTGGATTTCTGTTTCATTTTCGTATCCACCTTCGGTTTTAACCAAAAGAGATTCCTCAATTTCACCTTTTGTTGTAAAAATAAGTGCCATGATTATGCTCCGTAAAGAAGTATTTAGCGGTTTTTGCGGAGTGATCTAAAGTCCAAAGGTTTCTTGACTTCTGTTTCAGCCGGTGTTAGCGGTGGTTCATCCTGCTGATTCATCGTTGGTGGAATATACGTTGGACCAGAATTATAAGCCGATGGATTATAGTTTGATCCACTATATGAACTTCCACCATAAGGTGGTGTAGAACCGCGATTCATGTAATTTTGAATTAGATTTGCGCCACTCCAAGCAATCATATAACCGGTGAAGAGCCAGTCTGTCAACTGATTATTTCTTGTCTGGTAAATGATAATCCAAGTAGAAACTGCCAGTGCTATTAGCTGGCCAAATTTCATTAGAGAAAACTCACCATTTTTGGTGAAGGCGCTACGAATATCAATCGATGTCTTTGAATCAAAGTGCCAATATACGAGCATGCCCACCATTAGTAGGCTTGCTATTGCTAGAATTATGGTTTCTGCATCTAAATTATTCAGCATTTAAGAATGTCGAGAACGAGACATCCTCATTCTGCCCTGTGCGGTGCTTCCAGTCTTTTGCGAAAGCCTTTTTATCTGCCAATTTGGCGCCGTCAAGACGCTTCCCGGCTTTATCCAGTTTAGCGTGCGCATTATCAATATTCTTTGTCTTCCCGGCGGAAGCAACTAGTTTACTAGCATCTTTCTTTGCCAACTGTGAGTATGTCTTCAGCGTTGGGATAGAAAGTTCTTCTAAAGGTTCGGCATTATTTTCGACGGATTCACATACCTTTAAGAATTGCTCGTATGTCCCATGGTGTCCTAGTTTAGCCTTTTCAAATACAATGTCCACAAAATAATCAAATGCATCAACATGCTTAGCAGCCCAACGGTCATATGATTTCTCAAATTCTGCAAAATCATCATTCATTAGATCATAGCGCCAGCTATTATACATCATCTGGATTGTGTGCTTACCATCCGCAGAGATACCATTATCAACATCCTGAGTGATTTCACGATAAGCAGAAGTCAGATACTTTAAGATTTCACTACAGTCGACGGATTTGTGCGGCTTGTGTTTAGATGTGTGTTCGTTATGAGTTGACTCATTCTGACTCAGGATATGAGCTCGTGCCTTGGCCTTGTGCTCTGGTGTGACTAGAACCTTGCCATTCTTTTGTTTCCCGCCATCTGCAATTGCAAATTCACGAGCCTTGGATAATAGTTTCTCGGCACTGATCATTGTCTTACCATTTGGCCCAGGACGGACCACATCCGACTCATCTAAATCTTCAGATTCTTTAATATTACGATCACCAACCAAATGACGTAAGTGTCGACGTGCAGCAGCGCGATGGCCACGTGTAATTGGACCACCTTTGGCGAGTTCTTTTGCTTTAATCTCGATTTGTTGACTATCAAGACCCTCGTCCAGAGATTCAGCCAACTTAACCTTTGTTGGGTGAAATACTTTACCATCCGTCATTGTAACCTGACCAGTGTGATCATGGACCGCTACTGTGTGATGTGTTCCGTAAATTGATTTAATCTTATCGCCAGCCTTGAACTTCGTTTCCTCTGTAACGGTAAATGTCTTATCCGACACTTTAATGCCAACTTCACGTGCAATTTCAATCATATTGGCAATGAGTTCTTTGTTCTTCATCAGAACGGAATCCTTCTTTGCCTTTGCAATTGCCTGATTAACTAGATTATCCGGGCTTGAAATAGCATCGTGTTTTACACCAAGTGTATCCGCGATGATTTTAGCTACTGTTAGTTTGTCTTTGTTTTGGTATTGATTTGACATAGATTCATCTAGTTCTTTTATTGTTTTAAGGATTCCAACATCGTCATTATCAATAGCTTCGACAAAGAATGTCTTAGCAAAATACTTTTGTGCTTCCTCGGTTACTATCTTGTAACCATGGAATTGATTATTTTCTATCTGTATATCAGTAAACGGTAGTTTGTTTAACTGCTTGGCAAACTTACGACTAACTTCACCTGATTCATTAACGACTTGGTAGTAATTACTGCATTGTTCAATAATTCGATACTGTTTACCATCTGATTCTACCAAATCATACTTTTTGAACAATTCACCGTTATAGAATGCATTACGTTCTTCTGTCACCTGAATGGCAGAAGAAATACGACGGGCGACGGATGCTTGTGCTACATTCTTATTGCGGTTAATGAATTCTTTAAACTGCATAATTATAATCCCATACCAGAGCGAACATCGGCGATAATATGCGCCGCTTGAGATTGCACTGTTTCGGGTAATCCTTTTCTAAAATTAGATATATCATTGTTCTTGGCATATTCACGCATTTTAGTAGCACTCATACCGGAAGCATCATCTGAATCCGGATCGCGCTCACCTGCCGAGAGTACTTCAATTTTCTTGTAATTAAAATCTTTCCCGTTATATTTATCAAGTAACTTTTTATATTCTGGTATGCGGTCGGAGCCTGCCACAAGATAAAGAGTGTCATATGTGTGGTTTAATTCAATCACCATTTCGATGAATGTCCGCGTGTGTTCATCCGCTCCCACAAATCTAACACCTGGAAACATCTTCTTGACCCAAAATAGTTTCTTGACAATAGATAGTGGATTCTTCTTTTTATCTTGACTGCGAGACAAGTAAATCACGTGATCGCACTTATACTGGCGGGCATAACGCAGAACAGACTGAACTAAAAGTCCGTGGCCGTTGGTTGGTGGATTCATACGACCAAATGCCGCAACAATACCGTTGCTTTTTGATTCTTTGATATAGTCTTTTAGGCTCACCACGGGTCTCCCGACATTTTAACTGAGGATGCCATCTTTTCAGATTCAAATTTGAATCGCATTTTCATTATTTTCTTACCGCCAGCTGATACACCAATAGACTCATTACCAACCTTTTCAAGTTTGATGGGGCCTTTACGTAGTGCATCTAATTTTGGATTATTCGTTGGGTCCATGGTCACAGCCTTATATGGAGCTTTATTCCCTTGACCAGTGACCTTAATATATGGTGGATAAAGTAAATCAGCATCCATCCAGTTTTCTAATAGATGTTTTAGCAACTCACCTTGCTTTAGTGATAGTAGTTTGTGCATCAACACATCACGCATGGCCGCCAAAATTTGTACACCTATAGCCTCTGTTTGAACTTTAATACCCGAGTTGGCACGAATATGCTCTTTTCGAGTTTGTGAAGACTCTGGTAGTTTGTATTTTTTGATTAACTGCGCTTCTTGATTCTTATACTCTCGTTGAATATCAATGTTCAGTGCTTTGTCAATAGTACCAAGCCCTGGGTTTTTAAATCCAATTTCACCATTGGTTTTAGTTGCTTTCGCTGATAATCCTAGAAAACCATTAGCTGGTCCAGATGTGAACAGAACAAGAATGTCGGTAGGGTTCTTTCTAGAATCGGCATCTGATTTAGAAGCACGTGCCAACTCGCCAGGTCGCGCCGTCCACCAAACTTCTTTAACTGTTCCAGAATATCCATTCCGCTTTGCCCAGATGATAAACTCTTCTGCCATTACCTGTGCTTTACCAATAGCATCGGCAACTTCTTCTGGCTTTGCTTGTTTAACCCGTGCCTCAAATGCTTGTTTTGCATCAGATGAATACCATTTGCCACCATTTACAAAGTAGCCTGTTTGTATTTCATTGATGTCTGATAATACTGTATTAGCAGTCATCGTTGCCACCCTTTAATTACTCTTGGATCGAAGTTACTTGTAGAAAATTCAAAACGATCTACCAGTTTAATAGCTTCACCAGATGTGTTAATAGCCACAAACCCCTCTGGATTTGTAACTCTGAATCCGTCACTTGTACGGATAAAGTGACTTAGTCCACCGACCTTACGCATTTTAGTTAAAAGAATATCCTTAAGCAAGTCAATACTCTTGGCCAATTCAAATACAGAAGCCCATTGCTCATCCGAGAATACGTGCAGAATTCCTAATGCTTGAAGACGCTTATCATTTAACGCACTTTGTGCAGCATGAGTCTTACGCTTTGCGATTTCCTTTTCATAACGATCATTAATGAACTTATGAAATCCGCGAGACATATCAACCGGATTAATATCCTTGATATTCTGACGCACTAGTGAGTTAATATAGATCAAAACCACATCGCGCATCTCTTCATTGCGAGAGAACTGATTCAGCAATGCACTTGGAATCTTTTGGAACTGAAGACCAATATCCTTCAAAAGGAATTCGGTCATTGCATAATCGGCAGCTGATAAAGTAAAATTTGCGGTCTGATTATTCAGTGTGGCATCAATAGCCCAGACATTATCGGTTTTGGCAAATTTATGAACTATGTCTTTTCCGAAGTTCGCTTTTAGATTAGCAAAGTTATTACCCGTGTATGTTGTGTGAAACACCATACCTATTTTGGCGCGCATAATCTTAGCACCAAGCTCACTGTCCTTTGGCACAGCATACGCTATTGTATTTGGGTGAAACACAACCATTTCTTGTCCATCAATCGTTTCTGTTTTCAGATCATCGTGTGTAAACATCAAATCGCCTTGATAAATTCCCGATTTGATTCCAAGTGAAGGCAATTCTCTTAAAAGTATAGTGAATTTCTCTGCCAACTCACCACTTAAATCTGCATCAATATCAGCTTGTGTCTTGTAGACCTTTGGATTTTTATTGAATATACCCTTCTTAGCGACAAAGAACTTCCCGTCAGTTGGATCAATACCACAGATGATGGCGGGTGCTCCGTCAAACTTGACGGTGTAAACATTGCGCTGAGTGTGGCCGAACATATTACGCAAATCGCGCAAATAGTTGACAGCTTTGCGGGTACCTTCAACCCCAGCAATGAACACCAGATCACTAATGTGTGTCATGTGCGCATTGACCTGCGCTTCTTGTAGATATTGTTTAAAACTCATACTATAGGGTGTCCGAAAATAGTTTCTTTGGAGTGCTCACCGTTGATATCACGAACATAACTGCCATCATCGTTTATCTTGATTATACCAGAGAATATTTTATTGAGACCATCTTTTTGAACATGAGCACCACTTTTACGCAGAGCGCCTTCCATACGTTCGGATGCTTCAATCCAAAAACCTTTTTGTTGCAGAACTTTATTTAACTCGGCCATCAGCTTAACTTTACTGACCGGTGTACCATCGTGTCCGACACCTTGGATTTTCTTACCTTTCCAGTGCTCATCAGCACGCGGCCCTCGATAAAAAATAGCGATATCTAAGTGTGGATTATCCGTATAGTCAAGTACCAACCACTCGGAGTTCTTAACGTCGTTTACAGATTTAACAAACGACCCAAGACTTGTGTGTTTATATGTGTTATCTACTAGATTAATCAAATCCTTACTGTACTCTGATTTATCTTTTGTTAGCAGGTGCTCCCAAACACCCTTGCGCACAAATTCGTTGATATATTGTTTAAAACTCATGGGTTACCAATCAATAAAGTATTACAACATTATTTATTAGTGTCATTCTTTTGTTGTGCATCCATTTCTGCCAACTGACGTTTCCAGCGTTCTTTCATTGCAAATTCTACTGGATCAAGCTTGCGCTGGGCATTTTTTGCGTCTAATTCAAACAGTTTGTCCTCAATTAGAGAACGACGTAAATTTGTTGTGGTTTGTTGAACCAATATCTGTGTGTCTTTGATTGTTTTCTTTGTCTCGTCAATCCGTTGGGAAGTAGCAGCTACTTCTTTTTTGGCGTCTTCCGCATGGACGTAACGGGCATCAACCGTGAACAGTGTTCCTACGATTGTGCAGATTGCGATGAATGTAGCAATTGTGGATTTAGCATCCCACTTTTTATTTTCGTCAGACATGGTTCCCCTCCATATCTACTATTTAGTTGATCGTAATTACGGACCCAGCGGATGATTTGCCTAATCAACTGTTTACGGACTTTTACGGGGGACTCATTATATCGAAGGATTGTATCCTCGCGGTCATGCATAATATCAAGAGCACAGCAATGGGCGAATGCTTGGATTTCCCCAAAACACCCAAGATACTCTTGTGCTGGGTCTTTTATTTTGCAGTATTGTCGATTATACTGCTCATCATGTGCGTAGAATTGATTTGCGTGAATCAACTCATGCATTACAGTCTGAATAACCTGGAATTTCAACCACTCGACATTCCATTTATTCTCTGGGATATTAAGAACTACTTTGACACCCTCGTCGAAGAATTCAGCTGTTACCTCGTCGCCGATTGAACCATCCCGAGTGATGCGGACTCGGTACTTTCGCAAGGCCCGATCCCACATTTTCTCATTAAAGCTCTCGCCCAATTTCTCCCAAACCTCTGAAGCAACGAACGGATACTTGAATGTTCGTCTATCAAGATTCGGGAGAAGGTCTCGGAAATCAAACTTTATTTGTTGGAGCCGCACCTATACCTCTAATATGATCAGCGATATTTAATTCAAGTGCATCCGTCGGGGTTAGAAATACATCACGTTCTGGCAAAAGTTTTTGCTTAATTTCAGATTCCTCTAACCCAGTACACTTTTTATACTGACTTAGAATCCTCTGATTAACGAAGTCTAGTTCCTTTTGAACATTCAGAATTTCGTGATAGTTACCTTGTACACCCGTAGAGAAGTGGTGACTCATAATAGAACAAGACGGTGTCAGAATCCGTTGATCCTTGTAACCGCTCATAAAAATAATAAGTCCTGCACTACAGATTTCCCCCAGTCCAACAGTCCGAACAGGAATTCTACTACCCTGCATAATCTCGATCAAAGCAAACGCTGCACTCAAATCTCCCCCGGGAGAATTAATAAGCAACGTCAGCAAATCAGGCGGGTTATCAGATAGATTCTCAGACAGAATCCAAGCAATAGTATCAGCCACAAGTTCTGTTGTGATTTCTCCAAACAGAAGGCTAAGACCTGGGGATTTTTGTTGTTCTAGTTCTTCTTCAGTCGATTTTTTCTTACCCATATCAATCCCCTAACGATAAAAAGTATGCGATCCGATCTGTGCTACCACTTTTCGGTCAAACGACTCCACTTCGGCATTATGAAAATACAAAGCACCATTTGTGAAGTCTTTGTATTTATTCGTTAATAAATCCATAGCAAGCAGCGTGATCTTTGGATCAACTTTCGTTTTGCTATGATTCGGGAATTGTGTAGTCCAAGAAAATTGGTATTTTTGATATACCACATCACAAATTTGTTTTGGAAAATTCTTGTTCTTTGCTCGGTTCAGCGTAACCATACCGACCGCAAGTTTTCCTTTATCACTCTCGCCGCGCGCTTCATAATGTATGTTAAGCTCCAAACAACGTAGGTCTTTTAAATCAAATCCGGGGCTGATTGGAGTTGGCACAGCTGCCAGCTGGAGTGGAATAAGCAGCACTAAGACTGCGAGTATCCACTTCAAGGGGTCGTCGGCCTTGTGGCCGACTTCCTACTTCGTTTCTTCACATGCGGAAAATCAATTGGATTGTCCGTGTTTGTCATATGTGGTAGATGACTCAGCACCTCGGCTTTTAGTTCTTCCAAAGTTGGTTTCTGATCACCAATCGTACCTAGATTAATGTCACCCAGATAACCCTTACCTTCAATCTCAACGAATAGGGTTTCCTTATCAAATGTAACTGATAGAACACTTGATTCAACCAGTTCGACTGGCACTACGGCAACAGGTCCAGCTGCATATTCCATCACGAAAAAATGTCCTGATCCATGTTGTACAACATGATTACCATCGAAAACGAATCCAGGAAAAATCTGTTCGGCTTTACCGACATAATATTTCCCAGGATTTAACATAATAGCTGTCATATATTCCCCTAACGACGCATACTGGCCGCGTCTTTTGCTGCCTCGGAAGTAAACACGGGTTGAAGGCACGACTTGTGTAAAATCGTCACTCCAATCATCTCGCTGCCCGTGTACTTCGTTGACTGTTTTATGGATGTAGTTCCACCGCTTGTTACCCGACTTGGATAACGAGTCGTCTCGCGCGGATTATATCCGTCTCTAATAGGCGAGACTATACCACCGATTTTGATACTCTTACTATATTTATTGGAAAAACCGAGGAAGGTTTCTTTTTTCTTCCTCGGTGTATAGTCAATAGGCATTCTTGCCGGTGAAAGGCTTCACCGTACCATTTTCCAATCCCTTCTTGAAGTTTGAAACAAATTCTGAGTTGAACATGTTTAGAACTTCATAGTAATTCTCCCATGCATATTCACGAAACCAACCAGATGTTATGCTAGTGCAAACCTTTTCAAGTGCCTTTTTAAATGCCTTCGTCGGATCGGTATTGAACGGAATAATACTGCGCTCTAGAGCCAGCACACATGCTTCCTCATAAACAGCCAACTTACGAATTCGGCCTGGAAGAGAAAAGAATTCATCTTTAGATGTCTTCACTTCACCAACTAGGAAATAAGTGTATGCAGGTTTCTCGAGAGTCTTTACTGCTTCGTGAATACTATCATGATCGTACTTGTAAGGAACATCATCCTTAAAGAACTCTTGTTTAGAGACGTTCAGTTTTGGGTGGCTATAAGTGTAAGTTTCAGCTTCCCGGGCTTTCAGCCAATCTTCATATTCGGGTTTAACAGCGGTCAGACCACGTAGAATAGAAATATCATTCCGTGTCTTCTCAAAATACGGATTATTTTTCAAGTAACGATGGCTCAACTTCAATGCCAAGAGCTCGTCGATAGAAGCGAACTGTGCGTCAATGAACGGCACAGCAGTATCAACTTTTTGATACTTGTCGTGCAAATCCAGAAGTGATTTTGCTGTAGAGTCGGACCATGCAATTTCGGCTTCAATGATGTCGTACTTAACACCTGGGACGAGACCATACTTGTGATTCAGATGCGCAATGACCTTCTTACCACCGTTAGATGGATAAAGAGTCTTGACTTTGTGTGTCTTAATAAACTCGATCACATCATCATATACACCAATAATATCAAGATCACGGCCAAATTCACGGTGCGAAGAACCAAAGTGATTTCGGAACGCGGCGGAACCGATAATTAGAATTTTAGTTTTCATTGAAAAACACCAATACGAACCATCTTGTCATCGAGGAAGTGACCACCGGGAACTGCGGTCCGTGCTGTGGTGCAATTTGCAGAAGACGGATACTCGGAACCTTCTACGACTTGACGAATAATCTGAAATTCAATAATGAATTCATTAACCGCGGTTACAATACCTTCAAGGAAATGTTCCGTATTACCAGGAAAATCCAGAGAACGAATATAATCACCAACCTTAACGGTTTCATTCTCACCAAGCCAGACAATTACATTTTCCATGATACTTCCTTATTACTATGGAATGATTATATCATGGAAAAGAATAAAAGTAAATCAGCAGGATTGTGCGCTGGCATTCCAGCCGTA